>OKRW01001788.1_pt1 | contig 17124 bp, 19 predicted proteins | sample 1601151 | NCBI WGS metagenome assembly OKRW01 (sample SAMEA3541471, study PRJEB24748) | human gut metagenome | biome: human gut; feature: human-associated habitat; material: faeces | place: China | collected 2012 | reverse complement strand
GAACGCCTGCCGAAAATATGCTGCACAAAACAAGGTGTACCTTGTCCCCAGCCGCTTTGTTGTCGATAACATTCTCTATCTCTGCCTGTTCTCTCCAAAGGGTGAAATTTTAGGCATTCAGGGAGCAACCCACCGCAACCTGTACAACCAGGCGGAGCTGGAGCAGTATCATAAAATCGAACCCATCTCCACCCCCATCGGCAACATCTTTTTGTGTGTCGATGTCGATATTTACCACCCGCAGGTGGTCCGCGTTGCCCGCATGAAGGGCGCACAGATCGTGATTGCTTCCCAGTTCATCGACTCCTACCAGCTCAGCCGCCATATGCTCACCACCGGTATCTGGAATGCGGCGCAGTCCAACGGCGTCTATGTGGTGGGATGCTGCAACTGTTTTTCTGCGGTGGCTGCGCCGTGTTGCCTGACACAGGATGAAAGCGGCTATCTGGTGCCGCCCGCAAGCTCTCACAACCTGTTTGCCAAGCTGTATCTGAACAAATTACAGCGCAGTGACTTTGGCGGCAATCTTCCGCAAAAGCTGGACCTGCGCATCTACGGGAAGGGAGGCATCTGCTAGATGAAGCTCAAATATGTTGCTGCCTCCAAGCTGCTGCTCTCCAACTGGAGCATCCCGAAGCTGGACCGGGTGTTGGAGCAGACAGACATCCGTCTTTCCCGCTCGCTGGACTTTGTCAGTCCCAACAACATCAAGGTTTCCTGTGTGCAGATGGCACTGCACAACGAGCTGCCTGCCAAGGATGCCCTGGAGATGGTTTTGGGCAGTGTCAACCGCGCTGTATCCGACGGCAGCCAGTTGATTGTCTTTCCCGAATACATCGGTCTGCTCCCGCTGCTCAGCTCCTCATCGCTGTTCGACCTGTGCTACCAGTTCTCCGAGGACCTGCTCAACGGCGACACCGAACCGGTCCAAGAAGCTCTCTCCTTCTACACCAAATATCTGGCACAGCCGTTGTATGAAAGCTATATCCGCTTCTTCTCGATGCTTGCCATCAAAGCTTCTGTCTACATTTTAGCCGGAACGACCATCGTGCGCACCCGCGAGGGCTTGGTCAACCGCGCCTTTCTGTTTGACCCGGACGGCACCATCATCCTGCAGCAGGACAAGCTGCACCTCTCCCCACAGGAAAAGCTGTGCGGCATCCTCCCCGGCAAGGAGCTTCAGACGGTGCCGACCAAGCTCTGCCGCATCTCGGTTTTAACTGGTATGGACCAGCGCCTTTTTGAAGCTGCACGGGCTGCCCATTCGCTTGGCTCCCAGCTGCTGCTGTGTCCTTCTGCCTTCTGCTCCAGCCGCAGCAGCGCCTTCTTCCAAAGCTGTGCCTTCATGCGCTGTCAGGAGCAGCCGGTGTTTGCGGTTGCCTCTTGGCTGACCGGCGACTTTATGGACCTGCCCTTCCGCGCCATCAGCGGCATCTACGGTCCGTTTTCTGCTACCAAGCTGGGCAACGGCATCATCAGCCAGACCGAACATCCTTCCTCCGACGCCTGCCTGACTGCGCGTATCGACCTGGAGCGTCTGAGCCGCGACCCTGACCTCTATCTCTCCGACTTTAATCCATCGGTCGAGCAGATGGCACAGAGGGAATACACCCTTGCCCGCCAGACTAAGGTGCTGCCCGACGAAGCAGATTCCGACGAGGAAAGCGAAGGCGAGTGCGGCGCCGAAGGAGAGATGTTGGAAAATGCCTTTGAAAACGAATCGTTGGACCGCTGAGTCCCTGTCCAACAGAACGCTACACCAAAAATGAAAGAAGGTTTGTTATGAAGCACCTGCTCTCCCTTGCTTTGATGGGCGCCGGCGCCTGTGCGCTGTGTGTCATGCCCTCCTTCCAGAAGCACCCACTGCAAAGAAAATTTTTCCACCGCTGTTTTGCCCACCGCGGCTTATTTGATAATCAGACCCGCTGTGAAAACTCCCTATCTGCTTTTGAAGCTGCTGCACAGGCAGGCTACGGCATCGAGCTGGATTTGCAGATGACCGCCGATGGAAAAATTGTTGTTTTCCACGATGACGACCTGCAACGGATGTGTTCCTCCCCTCTGGTCATCGAGCAGGCAACCTATGCGCAGCTACAGGAATATAATCTGGGTGAAACCTTTGAGAAGATTCCGCTGTTTTCCCAGGTACTGGCACAGGTCAATGGAAGGGTCCCGCTGATTGTGGAAATCAAATCCACCGAGCGGATTGAACGGACCTGTCTGAAGGTCTATGACCTGCTGCGCAACTATCCGGGCGACTACTGCATCGAATCCATGAACCCACTGATTATGGGCTGGTTTGCCAAAAACGAGCCACAGATCATGCGCGGGCAGCTGGCGACCCACATTCCTTCCAAGGGCAACCCGCTGACTGCCATTTCTTCGGCGGCGTTGGGCGGCATGATGTTCAATATCCTTTCCAAGCCTCATTTCATCGCCTACGACCACCGCTTTGCACAGGACAGTCATTCCTTCTCCTTCTGCAAGAGCTGTGGTGCGCTCACCGTTGGCTGGACCATCCGTGAGCAAGATTATGAGGCAGCTATCCGTCAATATGACGCCATCATCTTTGAAGGCTTTTTACCTCCGGCACGCTTTTAAGAAGTTTTATAAACCAGCAAGCGGCAGGACATCCGATGGATGCCCTGCCGCTTTTTGCTTGCCTGTTTTCAACAAATCCCCATTGAAAATGTGAAAAACTTACCTCAGCCGATATTTTTTCAGAAAAACAAAAAAGGTACACAGCCGATGCCCAAAGGCAAAAACCGTGTACCTTATTTTGTAACGATTTTTATGTTAGAAAAGCATCAAAAGCCGCTCTCTACTGTAACGATTTCTCCTGTGCTTTCAAAAAAGAACTAGGAAATATAGCCAGCAGCTTTGAGGATCTCAACAGCTTTGTCATGGTTTGCTTCAGACATCATAACCAGAGGTCCGGTGCAGCCCATTCCGCTTTCTGCGTAGATCTTTGCTTTCCACAGAGCCTGTACAGCGTCCTCCAGGTCCATAACCTCGATACCGGCAACGGAAGCGGTTACAATCTCTTTTGGTGGGCACTCTACGACTTCTTCAGAAGCTTCTTTCTTCACTGGTTTGCGAGCAGCGATAACCTTCTCCAGACCAGCTTTCTTAGCAGCTGCATATTCTTTTGCAGCGATTTCTCTGTAATTGCCTTTTACCAGCTGTGCAGCATATTCCATAGCGTTTGCCAGGACAGGAGCACCGGAAGCGCGGGATACGATCAGAACCAGTCTGTCGTAACCTTCGCCGATACCAGGACCGTAGCCGTAGCCAACAGCCTCATAGCTGCCGCCTGTGCAGTAGGAAGACATCATCTTCATCAGGATGTTACCGGTAAGAGAGTCGGTGACCATAACGTCACAAGCGCCGACCAGCAGGTCGTTACCTCTCATTACGCAGCCGCCGTCTGCACGGGAAGATTCTGCAAAGTGGATGTCGTAGCCGTTAGCCTGAAGTTCTTTCAGAGCGCCTTCACACTGTCTAGCGCCATCTACGTTCAGGATACCAACGGTTGGGTTTTTGATGCCGCAAGCTTTCGCAGTGATGATACCAGCAATGGTATTGCGGATCATCGCTTCGATTCTTTCAGCAGCGGAAGTACCGGTGGTGTTTGCGATGAACATCTGTTTGCCCTTACCTGGGGTAACAACACGACCAACAGTGGAAACGCCGATTGGGAATGGATAGTGCATGGTAACGCAGCCGTCGATGGAGCCGGAATCCAGCATTTTTTCCATTTCCTTGTACATTTCGTCTTCATCAGAAACCTTAACGGTAGTAAATTTTTCGTTTTCAGCAGTGCCGATGAGGGTAACATCAACACCTCTGTCAGCAGCCAGTACGGCAGCTTCCACAGAGTTTGCTTCGCCATGTTCGCTTCCAAGACCGGTTACAGCGATCTTTGGTCTTGCTCCGAAGGAGCCAGTTTCCAGACCGGTTGCAATGTCCATGAAAGTTTTGGCAATCATTTTTTCAATCTGTGCCATAATGATCTCCTCATTCCTTTCAGTTTACAGATTTAAAACAAACCTGCAAAATTATTCTTCGTCAGCAGCAGCCAGCAGGGAAGCAGCGAAATCTTTCATTGCTTTGCCGATCAGGCCTTTGATGTGCTCTTCGGAAACGGCAGCTTCTTCGGTCTTGCCGGAGTTCTTGGTGATCATTACGGATACGCCGTCGAACAGGTTGGTCATACGGCCAAGGAACAGAGAACCTTTACCGATGATCATAGCTCTGTTTACTTTGCCCTCGAGGATGTCTTCGCGGCAGAAGCCTACATATGGAACACCAGATGGGATATGACCCTGGGTTGGAGCCCAGCCTACCATACCATGCTCAGCAGGGAAGGTAGCCAGATCTTTCTTCTCCAGCTCACCTCTCTTAACGCCCAGAGCAGCGATCATCTTGTAGTTAGCAAGCGGAACGTCGCCAGCGCCAGCAGGTTTGGTGATATCTGGGTTCTGCATCTCAGCAGAGTATTTGTCAACGTCGGTGATCTTCAGTCCAGCAGCATCCAGAGGATTGGTTACCAGAGAGGAGATTACGTTCTGTGGAGCGGAACCGGTGCCAACGGTGTGTTTGCCGGTGTGCTCGGTGTCAACTTCTGGGTTGATACCATCGTTTTCGCCCAGCAGGATAGCGAAACCGCCGATCATATCTTCCAGGATTGGCAGACCTTTCTTAACATGGTCTTTACCGTTCATACCCAGTTTAGCGGTACAACCACCAGCAACAACTACAACGTGTTTGTGGGTGCCAGCTTTAACCAGGGAAGCAGCGTTGATGAATGCGTGGGTTGGGCCAGCGCAGAAGCCGCGGACGTCACAACCGGTAGCATTGTTCAGACCAGCAATCTCAGCAGCAGCTTTTGCGAAGTTGCCGCCACCACGCTGGTTCATATCACCACAAGCCTCTTCACAGCAGTCGATAACGTAGTCGATCTCGTTTTTGTCGATGCCGGTAACACGGATCAGGTGCAGCAGGGACAGAACAGCAGATGCTTTAGAAACCATGTTCTCCAGCATGGTGTGAGCGGAGAGGTTTTCGTCAACGTCATGTGCTCTCTTAACGAAACCGATGGTTTTGCCGCCATATACCAGTGGTTCAGCGTGCTCTTCGTTTACAAAGTGCTCGATCTCGGAAGCATCAACGCCTTCGTGGATTCTAGCAACGATGGTCTCGTCGATTACTGGGTTAGCAGCAAATTTATCTTTTACCTGAGCTACGAACTCTTTATCCAGCATAACCAGCTCGAAAACGTCTACGCACTGCATCAGCATGTAGAACTCATCTTCAGGCATGATTTCGCCGAATTTACCCTCTCTCTTGTTCAGGCCGTCAACGGTGGTGTCTACCCATGGCTGTGGGTATTTGCCCAGTTCGTCTGGATGCATATTGCCGATGTAAGCCTGGTTTGGCAGATATGCCAGAGCCTGTTCGTAAGTTCTGATGTGATTTGGCAGTTCTTTGAGGTACTCAGAACCTGGGTTTACGATTTTCTCGGTGGTCTGGGTGGTACCATTTTCCATTACCATGTCTGGTGTATGGGCAAGAATGTAGCTTGCGCCTTTGATTACACTGTTCATTGCAGTCACGCCTCTCATTCATTTTATTGATGAATCTTTTCCTTGCTAAAAACCGGCTGCCTGTCCGCAGAATCCCGGTTTTTACAACGTTTGCCCGCACGCGAAAGGACGCGCCCGAGCGTACAGAGACCCGCCTTTGTATCACAAAAAAGGAGGACAAGTCCCATATAATCAGTATACACTAAAATAGGCGGGTTGTCATGGATTTTTGCAGAATTCTGCTTTTTTTACACAAGAAGGCACCTTGCACTGTGCTTTCTGCCAATAGGCATTTCTTTATCGTCATAAAAATAACGTAAAGTTTGTCCATAACGGACAGTGTGTAAAAAAAGAAAATAGGCGGTGCGGTGCATGGTGATTCATCACCACACCACCACACCACCTATAACTTCGGTTTAGAGGTATTTGCAGTATTCGTCGCGGATAGAGCTCATCTCAGAGATGATGTCATCTACATCCATAACCATTTCCATCATACCTACCTGCTCATCGTAAACAGTTGGGTCGACTTCATCTTTGATTTCTGGTTCGCAAACGTGATATACTGTGAGTCCTAACTGAACTCCTGTCAATGGACCTGCAAAAGTTGGGTCGCCAGCGGTTACTGTTTCAGCAGCCAGACCAGCAGCTTCGCCCTCAGCAGCACCCAGAACAACTACGATGTTCTCAGCACCATACTGATCAGCGAAATCTTTAACTCTCTTCTGATTTTCCAAATCCATTGCGCCAGCGGCAGTTCAGACAAAGCATTCCGTAGAGGAGTATACTACCTCAGCGCCAGCAGTCTTTACGCATTCTTCGATTGCTGGGCCTGGAACGCCGTCCCTGTCGCCGATGATGATAACTTTTTTACCATTCAAAAGGCTCATGACTAAATCCTCCTTATTTCTTTCTCCGATGAACCGAATCACCGGTTTATCAAAACAGCCTTATGCTGCTTTGGTTAAATGAATTGGTAATCCCCTGCAAAAGCGGGAAGATTACATGTTGACGTATTTCTCAACCAGAGCGGTGATGGAATCCTGGGTGCAGTCTTCCTTAACCAGAGCCTCTACCTGAGCGCCATCTTTGTAGATAGCCATTACAGGCAGACCCATGATACCCTGTTTGATAGCAAGACGTCTTGCTTTAGTGGTGTTCATGCAGCAGAATTTGAGCTTGCTGTCTGCATATTTGTCAGCCAGAGCGTGTACATGTGGCATCAGAGCAGCACATGGAACACAGCCGTCGCCAAAGAAGTCTACGAATACATAGCCTTCAGCCTGCAGTACTTCAGATTCGAAGTTTTCTTTTGTTACTTCCAACATAATTGCAAAATCTCCTTCTTTAAAAGAGGCGCATTCTCGTGTTCGGATTGCAGTCCCACTTTTTTAGATTTTTATCTTCTGGAACATTCCAAAAGTGCCGGCTTCAAACTCTCATTAAACCGAACTTTTTAAAACGTTCCCTGGATTTTGGATGGAAATCCTGGCAATTAGTCAGCCAGGTTCTCTACGTAGTGCTGAGCTTCGGTAGCTGCAACAGCGCCGTCGCCACAAGCGGTAACTACCTGACGCAGGTGTTTAACGATAACGTCACCAGCTGCGAATACGCCTGGAACGGAAGTATGCATGTATTTGTCGGTAACGATGTATCTATTTTCCATCTCGAGTTTGCCCTCGAACAGCTGGGATTTAGGATCGAAACCTACGAATACGAAGATACCAAATGTTCCGTCTTCCTCATCAGCCTCAATCTCTCTGGTCTCGCCGGTTTTGGTGTCTTTTACGATCATAGATGTAACAACGCCGTCGCCTTTGATCTCTTCGATTGTGGTGTTCCACATGAATGCCATCTTTGGATTAGCAAATGCTTTTTCCTGGATGGATTTAGCAGCTCTGAGCTCGTCACGTCTGTGAACCAGAGTTACTTTTCTTGCGAATTTGGTGAGGTACATAGCTTCTTCAACAGCAGAGTCGCCGCCGCCTACTACGTATACTTCAAAATCTTCGAAGAAGTTTGCATCACAGGTTGCGCAGTAAGAAACACCTTTACCGGTGAATTCTTTCTCACCTGGGCAGCCAATCGGACGTGGGGAAGCACCGGTAGCGATAACAACAGCTTTTGCATAGTAATCGCCATGGTTGCCTTTCAGGTGTTTTACTTTACCTTCAAGCTCTACGTCAACGATTGTGTCTGTAACGCGGTCAGCACCGAATTTTTCTACCTGTTTTGTCATTCTGGCAATCAGGGACGGGCCGGATTCTTCTTCCAGGGAGCCTGGATAGTTCTCGATTTCGTTGGTGATAACGATTTGTCCGCCGTCTTTTGTTCCTTCAATAAGGAGTGTGTCCATTCTTGCACGGCCAGCATAAGAAGCAGCAGCCAAACCTGCAGGACCTGCACCTAACACGATAATGTCATAAACTTTATCCATTGTAATCGTCTCCCTACATATATTTTTTAAAAGTTAGTCAGGGAGGGGAGATTCCTCCCTGACCAAGCCTTTTAAAACAGATTAATATTTAACGTCGAAGATGGTCTGATCGTCAACTTCGGTCTCGAGAGCTTCGAGAGCGGTCTCAACGATCTTTCTTCTGATAACTTTTTCCTCTTCCATAGTCAGAGCTGGGTTGCCCAGTGGGTGAGGAATAGCGATAGCTGGAACGATTCTGTTTGCACCAACTGTCATGGAAATTGGGGTTACAGTACAGATGTGAACTACTGGCAGACCTGCACGTTCGATTTCTTTAACCATCGTTGCGCCGCAACGTGTGCAGGTTCCTCACGTGGAAGTCATGATAACGCAATCCACCCCATCTGCCTTCATCTTTGCAGCATATTCAGCAGCAAATTTTTTGGAGGACAGAACTGCAGTACCGTTACCGGTGGTGCTGTAGAAGTATCTGTACAGTTTGCCGATACGGCCTTCTTTTTCCATGTCGCGCAGAACGTCAACTGGCAGAACGCGGTCGGAGTCTTCGTTAGCGTATACTGGGTCGTAACCGCCGTGAGCAGTTTCCCATTCGCCTTCTTTGAGGTCCATAACGCCTTCGATGTCGTACTCGCCGTATTTGGAAGCGGAAGAGGACTCGATTCTGTCTGGGTTGCCGTGTGGAACGATACCACCGGAAGTACACAGAGCAACAGTTGCATGAGCCATATCTTTAACAGCCGGGTTTGGAGCAACACGGTCGAAGGATGGCATTGGGAACTCGGTGGTGTATGGTTTGCCGTTGAGCTTAGCGATCAGCATCTTAACAGCACGTTTGGAACCTCTCTCTTTTTCGAAGAGGTTTACACGGATGCCGTTTGGCATGTAGCCTTCTTCGCAGGATGCGCCGATAGCTTCATGTCTAGCCAGCTTGAGAGCCAGAGGAGCCATTTTCTTAACGGCATCTCTCATACCAGCAGCGCTGTTCTTGGTAGAAACAACGTAAACGTCTTTCTTGAACATATCAGCGCCTGGGTTCTCGATGTACATACCGGTCAGAACAGGGATGTTGAGGTTGTCCTGAACAGCTTTTGCGATAGTACCGCAAGCTACGCCGTAACGACCAGCGTTGAATGCAGGACCAGCAATGAACATATCTGGGTTCTGAGATTTAACCATCTCAATAACCTCAGCCTGAGCTTTTTCAAGGTTTTCGTTGAAGTAGGAGTCGCCGCAGATGATGGTTGCAACAACTTCAGCTTCTTCGCCCCAAGCCTGATTGAATGCGAGACCAGGACCTACTGGACCTTCACGCAGCTCAGCTGGGATGTCAGCTTTTTCTTCGCCACCGATCTGAGCGAAGAACTGGTTAATGTACTGTACTACTCTGATTTTGCTCATCGTATTTCCTTCCCTTCCTATTATCTAGCGGACAGGTAGTTGAAGCCTGTTTCGTTGGTAGCACCGGTGATTGCCTGGATCTCAACGGTGATGTTGCCGTGAGCGTCGATGTTGTTTGCAGAACCACCAGCGATGGTGTCAACAAACTCGAGGTGACCGTATACAGTCTCCATTGGAGGCAGTACGATTACCTGGTTAGCGTTACCGCCGGTTACTACTGCGTCAGCAGATGGGTCAGCGTCAGCCAGAGACTGGGACTTACCATCGCGGCCAGCGTACTCATCGGTGATGATAACGGTCTTGATGCCCTCAGCTTCGATCTTCTTGGTGTTCATGATCAGGTCGGTATCCGGGTTGCCGAAGCCTTCCTGAGAGATGATAACGCCGTCGCAGCCCAGGTATTTAGCCAGTTTAGCGGACCAGTTGGAGGAACGCTCTTTGTCTGCAAGGTAAACGTTCTCGTTGGTGATGATCATACCAACAAAGTTCAGGGTCTTACCGTGCTGCTCGAACAGGTCGGTAACAACAGGGTTGTTCATGTGAACGTAGGTTGGGTTCTTATCACAGGAGGATACGCAGTTACCGGAAACGATTGCACCGTCCATAACCTCGGTTGGGGTGATGATGGTGGTCAGAGTTTTCTTTGCGTCTACGCCGTATACATAGGTATCATGCAGCAGACCCTGGGACTGAAGCATCTGTACATATGCAACTCTTGGCAGGTTTGGATATTTAGCAGCGGACTCAACGATGTTGTCGAACTCGTAAGTTTTAACTTCATCTGGAGTAACGTTTCTGCCCAGTTCGCCCAGGAAGCAAGCGATCTTGAAGCCTGCAATTCTCAGAGCGTACTCATGCTCGTGCTGTTTGAGGCCTTCTACTGGCTCCATTTTAACAACAACGTTCATGGTCTTGGAGAATGGGGTGTAGTCTGCGCCAGGACCGGTCATATCGATGATACCTTCCTGGAAGCCTACGATCTTACCGGTGGTAACAACAGCAGCGCCTTTGAGAACGTGGGTTCTGCCTTCGCCAACGGTGTCAACTTTAGCAATCCATCCTGGGAAAATGCCGCCTTTGCCTTCTACTTTTACGCGAGGCTCGATGACGTCTTTAACAGGTGTGATTCTTACGCTTTCACCTGGACGAGCGAGGAAAACTTCGCAGGATGCGATATTTTCATCTTCCAGAGCGATTTTGCAGATTTCTTCTTTGTTAACGTACAAAACGCCGTTTTCTACTTTTGAACCTTCGTTTGAAAACTGAACATCGTGAATGAGAATATTACCGAGTTCCAACTTTTTCAAAGCGAACACCTCCTTGTTAATATAAAACCCTTTATCTTTCTTAAATCAAACCTCTTGGGAGGCTCAATGTAAGCGCATTAAAAAATATCAGGGATGCTCATCAGTGCAGAGCGGATCAATGTGGAATCGATCAGCTGGAAATCTTCCCTGACACTCTGCGGCATTTCCGGGAACTTAACCGAAAACTTGTCCGCAGTAATGATACTGTTTTCGATGATGGATGCGTCCTGCACATCCATCTTGCCGGTCTTCTTTGCGACCAAAATGGACTTGTACGGGGTTTCGTTTGGCTTGACACTTCCCGAAAGCGGGTGGGTCAGCAGCTTATGACCTTCATAGATCATATCCCGCACCTTGCACAAAATCTCTCGATAGGTGATGTCTGCATAATCGACATCGAATTCCTGTCCCAGTTCGTCACGAACCTTCGGATTGTTTGTTACGATCACAAATTTCATTTTCTCTGTCTCCCGCAATCTATTTTTCAGCGTATAAAAAAAGAGCAAAAAACAACCGACGTGCCTTTCGCTCTGTTTACCCGTAGTCTGGCGGGTGCTTCCAGAGATTTGTCTGGCATCGGTGCTTGGGCCTGAGATTTTTACAGACCAGGGATGGCATTCCCTGCTGCTTATTCCCTACGGCACCCCGATCGGCTGCGGCACTCTTGTTTACAACCCTTGGGGATTCTCCCGATGCTTTCAACCAAATATTAATGTCGTGAAAAGGGTTTTAGCGGTTTGCTATATTGATTATATCTATTGTGTTTGATTTCCTTAATAGATATTTCCGATTTCACTGGCTTTATTATATCTGATTTTTCGATAAATTGCAAGGGGGTAAGCGATAAATTCAATGTAAGTTTTTATGCCGCTTTTTTGTTCAGTTTGTATATTATTTAACGAGCCAATAAACACTATATCACAAATTTTTTATCCCTGTTTGTTCAAAAAAACGTGTGTGTCATAAAAATAACAGGGTGCTTCTCTATTTTTGGAGAATTTCCCGAATCGCCTTGACTGCCCAGTCCACATCCTCCATACGATTTGCCCATCCAAAGGCAAAACGAACGGTGCCCTGCGGGTAGGTATTCAGCGTTTTATGGGCATTTGGCGCACAATGCATCCCACAGCGAGTGCTGATTCCGTACTCACTGTCCAACAGGAAGGAGATTTCCGCGTTATCTCTGCCCTGGAAGTCCAGAGAAACCACCGGTCCACGCTTTTCCATGTCGCGGGTTCCGACCAGACGGATGCAATCCTCATGCAGGTCATCGATTTTTTCAATAAATGCCTTGCACAGACTCATCTCATGCTGATGGATATTTTCGATACCGGTTCTTTCCAGGAAGGAAAGAGAAGCGTGCAGTCCGTAGATACCCGGGATGTTCTGGGTACCGGATTCAAATTTATCCGGCAGAAAGTCCGGCTGCACCTCCGAGTCGGAAACGCTGCCGGTGCCGCCGGTGACCAGCGGGACCATCTGCTGCGCAACCTCGTCGCTGACCAAAAATCCGCCGATTCCCTGTGGACCCAGCAGGCTTTTGTGTCCGGTGAAGGTGAGCACATCAATGTTCATCTTTTCCATGTCGATGGGGAAGGCACCCGCTGTCTGTGCCGCATCCAGAATAAAGGTCAATCCGTGCTTTTTGCACAGCTGTCCCACCTGCTCGACCGGCATCAGGGTGCCACAAACGTTGGAGGCGTGCAGCATCAGTACCGCCTTGGTGTTTGGACGGATCATTCCCTCCATCTGGTCGATGAGCAGCTCGCCCTGCTGGTTGCAGGGGACACGGTCAAACTCTACGCCCTGCTCAAGCATCTGGGTCAGCGGACGCATCATGGCATTGTGCTCCATTGCGGAAACCAGGACATGGTCTCCCGTGCGCAGGTATCCTTTTATAATATAGTTGAGGGAGTAGGTGATGCTCGGAGTAAAAATCACATTTTTGATCTTATCAAAATGAAACATTTTGCACAGCATCTCTCTGGTTTCAATGATGACATCCTCTGCCGCATAGGCAGCTTCATAGCCGCCGCGGTTGACATTGGTGCCGATGTTTTCAATAAAATCAAACACTGCCTGTCCTACGCCCGGCGCCTTTGGATAAGATGTGCTTCCGTTGTCCAGATATACCCTTTTCATGATCCTTCTCCTTCTTCTGCATTGCTTGGCTGCAACTGCCCCATTTGTGATTTTGGCTTAAAAGGGCAGTTTCCCTCGTTTACATTATACCATCTTTTCCGCTTTGTTCCACCATTATTTATAAATTCAATTCGTTTATAGAAAACAATAGATAAAAACTATTTTTCTTTTCTCTTCATCTGTTATAAACTGTTTACGAAAGTATCATAATCTTCGACAGGCTTTGCCTGTCCAAGCAGAAAGAGAGATGTGTTTATGAAGGACAAAAAAGCTTATGCCGGCATTGTTGTTACCGGCGCTGTAATCGGTCTGATTGCAGTTGTTCTGGTCATGCTGGGCAACCCGAAAAACATGGGATTCTGTATCGCCTGCTTCCTGCGTGACATCGCCGGTGCCACCAAGCTGCACTCTGCACCTGTTGTGCAGTACTTCCGACCTGAGATCATAGGCTTAATCGGCGGCGCACTCATCATGGCAATGGTCAGCAAGGAATTTTCTCCAAAAGGCGGCTCCGCTCCGGTTACCCGCTTTTTCCTGGGCGCTTTTGTTATGATTGGCGCTCTGGTATTCCTGGGCTGTCCTCTGCGTATGGTACTGCGTATCGGCGGCGGCGACCTGAACGCAATCGTTGGTCTTGCCGGTTTTCCCTTTGGTATCCTGGTCGGTATCTTCTTCCTCAACAAAGGTTTCTCCCTCAAGCGCACTTATAAACTGACCACCTCCGAAGGTGTTGCTCTGCCGGTTGGTCTGGGTCTGCTGTTTGTGCTGTTCCTGCTGGTTCCTTCCCTGTTTGTCTTCAGCGAAAAAGGACCTGGCTCGATGCATGCTCCCATTATCGTAGCTCTCATCGCCGGTCTGGTCGTTGGCGCACTCTGCCAGAGATCCCGTATGTGCATGGTAGCTGGTATCCGCGACCTTGTTCTGTTTAAAGACTGGAAATTGCTGCTGGGATTTGTTACAATTATTATTGCAGCTCTGATTGGCAACCTGGTCACCGGCAACTTCCACCTTGGCTTCACCGGTCAGCCGGTTGCACACGCTATGCACCTTTGGAACTTTATGGGTATGCTGGTCGTCGGCTTCGGTTCTGTCCTGCTGGGCGGCTGCCCTCTGCGTCAGCTCATCCTCACCGGTGAGGGCAACGCAGACTCCGCTATCACCGTTCTGGGTTACATCGTCGGCGCTGCTTTCGCACACAACTTCGGTCTTGCCGGAGCTGCTGCAAGTGCTGAAAGCGCAGGCGGTCCATCCATCGCAGGCAAGGTTGCTGTCCTCATCGGTCTGGCAGTCATGCTGGTGGTTGCTTCCCTGAACATCGCAAAAGCTAAAAAGAACGCATAACCGATAACCTTTCCAATCCAAGCAAAGGAGCTGAATGATATGGCAGACAAACAGATCGTAGACGCACGTGGACTTTCCTGCCCACAGCCGGTATTGATGACCAAAAAAGCACTGGAAGCTTCCCCTTCCGCAAAATGCTTTGAAATCATTGTAGACAACGGCACCGCAAAAGAAAACGTCACCCGTTTTGCGCAGAATGCAGGTTTCACCGTCAGCGTTTCCGAAGACGGTGACGATTTCCACCTGACCCTTAAAAAATAACCGGTAAGGTGTAGTGCGTCGCAAAACAAGTCGCAAAAGAAAAGGATGGTAACATTGACCTACATCGCAACCTTTTTCACCCACTTTGCTGCGGTGAATTTCTCCCGTCATCTCAAAGGCACCGAGAAAAAACCGATGCTGATGCCTGTTCCGCGCAAGCTCAGCTCCTCCTGCGGAACCTGTGTAAAATTCCTTCTGGAGGAGAACATCGAGCAGTTCGTTCAGTCGGGCATTTTTGATGAAGACGTTGATACCGTCTATCTGGTCGAAGATGACAGCTACACCCCTGTTTACCAAAATCACATCCGATAAGTAGAAAGAGAGCCGGTTTTCTTGCAGGACACCTGTAAGGAAAACGGCTCTCTTTTTATCTCTGGCTGACCTGTTCCTCGCTGTGATAGAAGATAAAGTCATCGACATCTCCTTCGGTCATAAACCACTGACGACAGCTTTCATATACCGGCTTGTGTTCTCGGGTCGGACGCTCCTGCTTTTGGTGCTGCTGGGGCAGGGTGTGCTGTTTCAATCTCAAAATCCTCCTTCCATTTTGTTCATAAAAAAGTTCACCCTATATCCTATGCAGCTTGCCGTCAAATATACACACCATTTAAAATTTTTTCTTTTCCTTTGAGCGAGGGCTGTTGCCTTTCTGCATCGTTTTATTGTCAGGCACTGGAAATTATGATAAACTCAAGAAAAGGAAACCCATCTCCACTCAAAAGGAGGAGTCCCATGAAAAAGAAAATCGGAATCATCCTTACTGTTTTGCTGGTGACAGCCGCCTGTGTGCTGTCCGGCTGGCTGCTCATCGGCGAACCCGTCGACGGCAAGCAGCTGGCATATCAGATTACAGAGCATCCGTCCTATCTGGATTTACAGGTGACTGTTGTAGAATCCGCCGTCGCCCTTCGAGGATGGCAGCTCAAGCAGGAAGGAAATGACCTGTTCATCCGCGCAAGAAAGGTTCCGGTATCCCCCTTCGCTTCCCACGGCGATTACCTGACCTCCATTGATACTGACGGCATCGACCATGTGTACCTGGGCGGTCAGCTGATTTGGAGCCGATAGGAAAACGGAAAACAAAATCCAACTGCACGGACACAGACTATCTCCATACAACAAAACAACAAGCGGGCAGGAACCTGATTGGTTCCTGCCCGCTTGTTGTTTTTACCTAATTTATAAAATGATCGGTGTGCTTGGCTGACTGCGCTGTGCCACCTGCAAGGTGAAATCCTGCGGCGACAGACCCGATTGCAGCAGCGCCTGCTCCGACGCCTGATGTGCCAGCAATCCCATATTGTTGTTCTGGCTCAAATGTCCCAACACAAATTGTTTGGTCCCGCTGGCTGCCAGCTGCGGCAGCACTGCCGAACAGTCGTTGTTGGACAGATGCCCGTTGTTCGACTGGATTCTTCTTTTTAAATAATAAGGGTAGTCGGAGGCTAAAATCATGCCGTCGTCGTAGTTGGACTCGAGCATCACCGTTCCACAGCCGCGCAGACCTTCCTCCACCGCTGTCGTATAGCAGCCAAGGTCGGTGGCAAAGCCCAATTCCCCTCCATCCGGCAGCAGGATGCGGTACCCTAAACTGCCCACGCTGTCATGGCAGGTCGCAAAGGGTTTAATCTGCATATCGCCGACAGTAAAGCCCTCCGGATCTGCTTCATGCAGGCTCACCGAAGCTGGCAGCTCGACATTCTCCTGCAAATATTCCAGCACCGGCGCCGAAGCGTACAGAGGAAGAGGATATTTTTTTAAAAACACCCGCAGCCCTTTGATGTGATCGCTGTGCTCGTGGGTAATCAGAATACCCTTGAGTTTGCTAAAGTCTGCTCCCAATGTATTCAGAGCAGTCACTGCCGCCTTGCAGCTGACACCCAGATCAATCAGCAGCGAGCTTTCTCCTGCATCCACATAGGCACTGTTGCCGCTGCTCCCGCTGTACAGCGGACAGAATATCGCCATTCCAGCTTCCTCCTTCTTCTGTTTCATCCTACTTGTTTTCTCCTCAGCATTTTATCACAGCAAGGACAAAAAAGCAACACCGCGCCCTGCCCGACCACGCAAAAAGGCGGCGTCCGCATCAAATCGGACGCCGCCTTTTCTAGAGTTCTTTGAACTTCTGATTTACAGCAGTTCTTCCAGCTGTTTGAGGGTCTGGTTAAAGTCTTCGATGATGTCCAGAATCGGCTGTGGAGATGCCATATCCACACCGGCAATCTTGAGCAGCTCGATTGGATGGTCGCTCGAGCCGGAGCGCAGGAAGTTTTTGTAATCCTCGATAGCCGGTTGACCCAGCCTGCGGATGCGGTTGGCAATCGCAACGGCAGCGGAGATTCCGGTCGCATACTGGTAAACATAGAAGGCACGGTAGAAATGCGGGATGCGTGCCCACTCGTAGGAGATAAAGCGGTCAGCAACAAAGTCCGGTCCGTAGTAATCTTCATTGATTTTACGATGGATTTCGCACAGAACATCCGGCAGCAGTGGCTGACCTGCTTCCACCATCTTGTGGGTCTGATTTTCAAAATCAGCAAACATCGTCTGACGGTAGAAGGTGGATCGGATGTCGTTGAGGTGCTTGGAAAGCAGAACTGCCTTTTCCTCCTTGGTCTGCGCGTGGTCGAGCAGATAATGATACAACAGCATC
>OKRW01001776.1_pt1 | contig 17189 bp, 15 predicted proteins | sample 1601151 | NCBI WGS metagenome assembly OKRW01 (sample SAMEA3541471, study PRJEB24748) | human gut metagenome | biome: human gut; feature: human-associated habitat; material: faeces | place: China | collected 2012 | reverse complement strand
CCATACTCTCTTAGAGATACGGACATCTTATTGTTGTCACCCAGTGTGTTTTTTCTTCAGAAGCTCTTCCTGTTCCTTCGACAGGGATGCTGCGCTCGTCACAACTGCCTCGGCAATATTGTGGGCTGCGTAGTATCTGCGCTGGAATGCTTCCTGGCATCCGCCGAATTCACGGAGAAGATTTTTTTCACACAGCAGTTTGATAAAATTGACCAAATACGGTTCCGCCTGGCTGCCAAATGCCGCGTCGATCAGCCCGATCCGCTCTTTTCGCGGAATCGAAGGCTCCGATAAAAGGCGCGGATACTCCGGGTTTTCCCGGAACAGAGCTCGGATCTCCTTCATCTCGGAAAGGATTTCCTCTTCGAGATGCTCCTCCTGGGCCAGCTCATACAGGCTCCCACCGTATACTCTGGCAGTTTCTGTCATGATGCTTCACCTACATTCGATATAAATTCATCTATCAGCTTCTCATGGTCTTTTTCATTAATCTCACGTTCAATGACCTTTCCGGCAATATCCATGGCAATGCCGCCGATCTCGCCTTTGACTTCATTGACCGCTTTCTTTTTCTCCTGGGCAATCTCTTTTTCTGCCTTGTTTTTCAGGGCAGCTGCCTGTTCGGAAGCCTCTTTTACGATTTTCTCGCTCTGCAGCGTCGCTGTCTTTCTGGCGCTTTCGAGAATCTCGTTGGCCTTTGCCTTGGCCTCCTGCATATTCTGCTCATATTCCGTCTTCATGGCAATTGCCTCTTCTTTCGCCTTAGTGGCATCCTGAATCTGGGCATCTGCCATTTCTCTTCTTTTTTGAAGCATTTCATTGATGGGCTTGAACAGAAATCTCTTTATGAAAAAGAACCGTTTGATCAGATACATCTGGATAAAGAGGTTGCAGATCTGTGCGATAAAAGTCCAGGGGACAATTCCTACCAGTTCCTGAACCTGCATAGTTTCTTTCCTCCTAGCAATACTCTACTCTTTGCTCTATTTCAGGAAGTTCATGAACATTCCCGGTGCTACGAAGATCAGAAGCAGGCCGGTTACGAAACCGTAAATACCGGTTGTCTCTGCGATCGCACAGCCAAGAAGCATCGTACTTGTTACATCACCTTTGCATTCCGGCTGACGTCCGATTGCCTCAAGTGCCTTTGCTACGGCGTTACCTTCACCGATACCAGGTCCGATACCTGCGATCAGGGAGCATCCTGCGCCGATTGCGCATCCTGCGAGAGCGATACCTTTTGCTAAAATCTGAAAATCCATCTTGTTTTCCTCCTGTATTTTCTTTTTGTAAACCTCATTTTTTAATCTCTTTAGCCTTCCTCTGCTGCATTCGCAATGTACATGACAGTCAGCATACAGAAAATAAAGGCCTGCATCACGCCGGAGAACCAGTCAAAGTAAACCGACAGAACCGCCGGAACACCGACATCCAGAATCGGAATCTGCGAGAGGGTTCTTCCGAGCACGCCGGGAAGCAGTCCCAGCAGCTTTCCGCTTGCCAGTGCCAGCGATCCGTAGATCAGGGCATTGATGACAACGCCGGAAAGAATGTTTCCAAAGTGACGGCACGCCATACTGATCGGCGTTGCGAGCTCCGACAAAACGTTAAACGGTGTCATAACCGCAATCGGAGTCGTGAAGCCCTTCAGATATCCGCCAAAACCGTTGGTTTTGATCTTCTGTGTGGTGATCATGATGAAAACCACAACAGCCCAGGCCGCCTCGGTGGAAAGATCTGCTGTCGGACTTCGAAGTCCGATCAGGCTGATCAGGTTCGAGACAACGCTGGTCGCGAAAAGCGCCGACACAAAAGGAATCAGATAGCGGAATTTTTCTCCCATGTTGCCGATAACAAATTTGTTTGCGGTTTCCACAATCATTTCTGCCACCGCCTGGCGTTTGGAGATGTTCCGTATCTTCAAATCTCTTGTGAGCCAGATGCAAAGTCCGGTAATGAGTGCCATTACAATCCAGCTTACCACCAGCGTTTCGCTGATCTGAATTTTCCCGAACAGCGGAAAATCGATCGGGATCGTAAAAAAGACTTTTGCACCGGAGATATCAACCTCCATTCTCTTTTCTCACCTCCTCTGTATGAGATAAAATAAAAAATTTGAACCTTTTGTCAAAGCGGATCTTCACAATCCGCTTCGCTGCTTGCTCATAACCGAATCGCTGCTTCGCTGTTTCGGTTTAAAAACGCCGTCCCGTCTTTGCGGCTTTCGCCTGAGATCAGGTTCAGCGCTTTATGCTGTTTTTTATGCCCTTCAGCTTGATGGCCGTTCCCGGAATTAAAAGCGGCAGGATTCCTGCGGCAAACTGGAAGCATGGAAGCACAATCGCCAGAACTGCCCAGAGCATCTGCATCAGGTTTCTCTGCGAATAGCTTGCCTGCATCCGCCGTTTTGCTCCCGCCTCGTCTGTCTCGGACACTGCTTTTTGTACTGCCATGCCCATCAGGAAAAAGTTCAGCACCGCAACGGCACCGCCTCCGATTCCCCCGAGGATCACCCGATAGTCAAATGGGATTTTTCCCGGCCAGATCAGGTGCAGGATCAGAAACCCGACCCACATCACAACCACGCCGACAACAGTATAGATGGCAACATTTTTCGTCTCCTTTTTTACGGCCGGCTGGACCTTGTCTCCGAAATTGCTCATATCGCCTTGTTTCCTTTCTAAGGGATTTTCCCCTTAAAATCAGTCTGAAATCTTTTCTCTGCCACTTGATCTTCGTCAACTGTGAAAACTTTTTCAGACACGTTCTAAATATGTCGGTTGAAAGACACCCGCTTTTTCTTCTTTTTTCCGTCCGGCTCCGTCTCGATGCGTTTCTGATGCCGCAGAACGCTCTGCCCGAATTTCCAGGCTGTCACGGCACCGCCTCCGATCCCAAAGAAAAAGCCGAGCAGATAAATCCATGTTCCAACCGAAAAGCGGTCGCAAAGCCACCAGCAAAGTGCCAGACAAAGAAAAAGAGGCGTCACAAGGGACAGTCCGAATTGTGTCAACATTGTGAGATTGGTAATCATCCCCGTCCACTTCTTCATATCCTGTCCCTTTCTGCCGTCTCTTTTTTGTCAGACTTTCGGGTCTGCGTTCTGTCTTCCATTTTTGTAACCGCTTAGTCAGATTGTACCATAAACGTTTTCATAAGACAAATGAATTTGTATATTTTCCAAATTATTTGTTTTTATTTACATTCTTTTCATAATAATTGGAACAATTTTCTCATTTTGTCCCATTGCAAAATTGCAGCGTTCACCTCGCTTCTTATTTTTTGAAAAAAACTGCGGTTTTATTCCACACATACTGCCGTTTTTTCTTTCCAACCGGAAAGCTGATAGCTTACCTCATAGTGTCCCGGCTCCAGCAGGTATCTGCCGTTTTCTTCTGATCCGAGCACTTCTGCAACCGCTTCTTTTTCACTTTTGGCAACCATTGGAAGTATGGCCTCTGCGGTACAGTCGAACGGAACATCCATGGTGATGGTCACGTGCTCTTTGTCGGAAAGCTCCCAGCGAATGCTGTACATTCCCGATGCAGAATCATATTTTGCCTCTGCATACCGCAGATGCCAGTTCAGCGTCGGTGCAAACTGTACAGTTTTGACACCCGGATGGGAATCCATCGTGTTAATGCCGGCGACGTGGCGGAACATCCATTCCTGAATGGAGCCGTAAGCATAATGGTTCATACTGTTCATGCTGATGCCGGAAATCGTGCCGTCTGCAAGAAGGGAATTCCATCGCTCCCAGACAGTAGTTGCACCAAGCTTAACCTCATAAAGCCATCCCGGAAATTCCTCGTTCAGCAGCAGTTCGTAGGCAAGATCATTCATGCCGTTGTCGGTGAGCACATTGTTCAGCAATGGTGTTCCGACAAATCCCGTCTTCAGTTTGTGGTTACTCTGCTCAAACAGCTTCAGAAGCTGCCGTTTTGTCAGCTCTTCGTTCTTTGACAAATGGTATTTCAGCGTCAGCAGCAGCGCCGTCTGTGTTTTGATGCAGCAGCGGCCTGTTGCGCTGTAATATTCTTCCTGTACCACAGCAAACTGCTCCTCGGACAGCTTCTGATACTTCTCCTGCTCCTCGCGGTATCCCAGCACACCGGCCGCTTTTGCCACGATTCCTGCGCTGATCGCATAATACAGGTTTGCAATAAACTCCTCGTCCGTTGCACCCATGACCTGCTCAGCGCCCTGCACCGGATTGTCAAGCGCCAGCCAGTCGCCAAAGTGGAATACATATCTCCAGCCATGGTTGTCCCCATCCACTTTCGTGATGTAGTCCACCCACGATTTCATGCTCACAAACTGATCTTCCAGAATGCTCTTGTCCCCATAAAACAGATATAGATTCCACGGAATGATACACGCCGCATCGCCCCAGACACACGCTGCATCCTCGATGCCGCACGATGGCACCACATGCGGCACCTTTCCGCCGAGCACGCTCTGCTCTTTTGCCATGTCGTACAGGTATTTTGCATAGAATGCATACGTATCTTCGAGATACATCGCCGTCGGCGAGAACACCTGCGCATCACCCGTCCATCCCATGCGCTCATCACGCTGCGGGCAGTCGGTCGGAACATCCACAAAATTGCACTTTAAGCCCCAGCGCACATTGCTGATGAGCTGATTGACCAAATCACTTCCTGTTTTCATCCAGCCTGTCGCTGTGATGTTGCTGTAATAAGAAAGACCCGTGAAATCCTCTTTTTTCAGATCCGGAATGCCTTCGATCTTCACGTAACGGTAGCCGTAGAACGTAAAATGCGGCACAAGATCCATTTCGGTTCCATCGGAAATATAGATGTATTCGGATTTTGCACTCCGCAGATTGTCATTGTAGAAATTGCCGCGCTGCAAAATCTCACCTGTCTGAACATGAATTTTGGTTCCTGCCGGCACGTTGACATGCAGCTTGAAAATTCCCGTAAACTCCTGCCCCATATCGAAGACCAGCTCGCCGGCCGGAGTATGAAGCAGTTCTTTAGGTTCAAACGTCTCATGAATCGTCACCGGAAGGCTCATGCGTTCCGTCAGTTCTCCTTTTGGTGCCTCACAAAAAACCGCCTTCTCCAATGGCAGTTCCGACAGCGTGTCGTCCCGGTGCTCACCGTCGTAAAGATTCGAGAATGCAATTTTACTGCGCCGCACCTGCCACGATTCATCCGTGCCAATCACCTCTTCCGAACCGTCCGCATACGTCAGATGCAGCTCCGCAATCAGCTTCCACTCATTGCCGTAAAATCCCTTGTCCTCAAACGCACTGAATCCAAACCGCGCCTTGTACCAGCCGTTTCCAAGCAGCACACGGAGCATTCCCTGTTTTGAAACCTCCTCTGTCACATCATACGTCTGATACTGTACCCATTCATTGTAATCATTGCTGTACGGCGTCAGGTACTCATCCCCGACACGCTTCTCATCCACATACACCTCATACAGTCCAAGTCCGCAGACATACAGCCTGGCCTTCGCTACCTCTTTTGCCGGAACAATTTCTTTTTCAAAATATGGATGACGGTTCTCCTTACTGTCACAGGAAATCCATTTTCCTGTCCATGCTTCATTCCGTTTTCCGGTCTCAAAAAACTGTACTTCACTCACCGCCGTCTCCCCGGCATCACTGCCCGCTTCCACGTTCCAGTAATACCGCGTTCTCGGCTCCAGATCCAGCTTCACCGGATAGAAAAGACTGCTCGCCTTATCATCCTCTCCGGAATCAAACAGCAGATGCTCCATCGCTGCATCCGATGCTACACGGATTCTCGCATAGCTCTGTTTTTTTCCTTCCGCGTCTTTCACTTTCCAGGAAAAGACCGTTCTCTCCATTCGGAACCCCATTGGATTTTCCAGATGATTCACCTGTGCGTGATAAATTTTCATTTCAATATCCTCCTCCATCTTATTTTTGAAAATTCCCCCATTTTTTCTCATTTTATCATGATCCCTTTCGAGAAAAAAGGTTCTGTTTTGCAGGAAAAAACATCTTTATTTGCACCATTTTCTGCCCACCAGACATCTCCCCGGATTGCCAGAAAGTATGGGACATTTTCCCTTTTTCGGGCTACACCGAAACTAATAAGAGCCTGTGCTTTCCTTTCCCCTCCGCCGCAGTGCGATCCTGCCCGGAGGGCTTTTTACTTTACAGGAAAATTCAACGAAGTTTCCTGTAAAGTAAAAAAATGCCGGATTCTTTGAACCGCCCCAAGAAATCAGATTTTTTAGATCTAACTTTTTAGGACGGTTCATCCGACATTTTTCCGGAATTTTCCGGCTCTATCTTCAGTTTCTATCTTCAGTTCAGCAATTCATCCGCCAGCGTTCTCTTCGGCACATAGTGCACATCATTTTCATCCCGGTAATAATTCGTATTCCCATCCTCCGGCACATCTACCAGATGAATCTCCTCCGCCGGTTTTCCAAACGCCACAATCAAAAGCGGCCGGATCTCCTCTGGCAGTCCAAGCACTTCCATCACCTCGCCCGCCTGAAAATTCCCGATCATGCAGCCGCCAAGCCCCTGCTCCACAGCCGCAAGCAGCATCGTCTGCGCCACAATCCCGACATCCTTCTGATACCGGTTCAGATTCTCATCAATCCTCTTATCCTGGCAGATCACAACAAAACCCGTCGGCCGTTTTCCCGGATGCGGCAGTACCATATCCGGCAGCGCCCGCGCCCACTTCGTCAGACCCTGCACCTTCTCCACTTCGTCCGGCTCCCACGCCAGAAAATACTTCAACGGCTGCTTATTCACACTCGAAGGACAAAGCCGCGCGCAATCCACAAACCCTTCCAACGTCTCCCGCGAAATCCTCACCGACTCATCAAAACCACGATAACTCCTGTTCTTCAACACCAGATCCCTTAACATGTCCCATATCCTCCTGTCTCAAATTTACTTTCTACCACCCACTCTACCACACCTCCCCACCCCCCGCAATCACCTTTTTCATTTTCCCTCTTGACATACTTTGATATTCAAAGTATTATATATCTAGTTTTAAAAACCACATGCTAAAGTATTTTACATCACATATTTATTCTATTTATTCGTCACCAATAACCAGATCCAATGGCTGCCGCCGCGCCGTGGATGTTCCTCCAGGTGAGCGCATTTGCAGGAGGCCCGCAAACTCTTAGGCTATGGGATTTTGTGTTGCTTTCAAAAACGGCACTGTCTGAGCGCAGCGAGTTTGCCGTTTTCGAAAGCGCTTTTAACAAAATTTCAAAGCCTTAGAGTTTCCCGGCCTCCGAAACCGCGCCCATCTGGAGGAACATCCACGGCGCGGCGGCAGCCACTGGATCGTCCGTTTATCAAAAAAGGAGAATTTATATGCTGCCAGAATTAAAAATAGGAAATTTAGTTGCCAGATACCCCATCATCCAAGGCGGAATGGGCGTCGGCATCAGCCTCTCATCCCTCGCCGGTGCCGTTGCCAAAGCCGGCGGAATCGGCGTCATCTCCGCTGCCCAGCCCGGCTGGCGCGATCCGGAATTCGCGCGTGATCCCTTAAGCGCCAATCTCCGCGCCCTCGCCTTCCACATCCGCCGCGCCAAAGAAATTTCAAACGGCGGCATCATCGGCGTCAATATCATGTGCGCCCTGACCCACTACGAGGAATACGTCCGCTGCTGCATCGAAAACGGAGCCGATCTCATCATCTCCGGGGCCGGTCTCCCGACCGATCTGCCAAAATACACAAAGGGAAGCTCCATCAAGCTCGCCCCTATCGTTTCCCCTCCCCGGACTGCCAAGGTTCTTCTGAAGCTTTGGGACAATCACTATCACCGCGTTCCTGATCTCGTTGTCATCGAAGGTCCTGCAGCCGGAGGCCATCTCGGCTACTCCGCCGAAACCGTGGAAGAAACAGCACGGCGCGGCTACGATGACGAAATCCGGGAAATTCTGCAGATTGTACATGTCTACGAAGAAAAATATGCCTGTACCATCCCCGTCGTCTTTGCCGGAGGCGTCTACACCCACGAGGATATCCTTCACTACCTGTCGCTTGGCTGCGCAGGCGTCCAGATGGCTACCCGTTTCGTTGTCACGGAAGAATGCGATGCCGATCCCCGCTACAAACAGGCATACCTGAATGCAAAAAAAGAAGATATCACGATCATGCACAGTCCGGTCGGCATGCCGGGCCGCGCAATCCGCAATCCGTTTCTGACGGAACGCGAACAGGAACGGGAAAAAATCTCACACTGCTACCAGTGCCTCAAAAAATGCGACAAAGCCTCCATTCCCTACTGTATTACCACCGCCCTGGCCCGCGCTGCCGATGGCGATACCGACAACGCTCTCCTTTTCTGCGGAGAAAATGCATGGCGTCTCGATCACATGACCACCGTGCCGGAGCTGATGGCGGAACTGGCCGGGGAATCCCTGCCGGACAGCAAAAAATAAAAAATTTAGTAGTGACTTTCCTTCCCAATAATGTTACAATCTTCTTTATGGTGTCAGCATAAAAAATCTTCAAGAACTGACCATAAACCCAAAATTTTTGTAACACACAAAAGGAAGGAACTCTATGAACAAACACAACAAATCCCGCAGCTCGTTTTCCGGCAAAATCGGTTACGTGCTGGCTGCAGCAGGCGCTTCCGTCGGACTTGGAAATATCTGGCGTTTTCCCTACCTCGCAGCAAAATACGGCGGAGGAATTTTCCTCCTCATTTATATCCTGCTGGCGCTCACCTTCGGCTACTCCATGATCGTTGCCGAGTCCGCCATCGGACGCATGACACGAAAAAGCCCGGTCGGCGCTTTCCAGTCGTTCGGCAAATCGAAATGGCTTTCCGCCGGGGGCTGGATCAACGCCATTATCCCGATTCTGATCGTTCCATACTACTCTGTCATCGGAGGATGGGTCATCAAATATCTGATCGAATACGTGAAGGGCAACAGTACCCTGCTCGCAGAGGACGGCTATTTTTCCGGCTTCATCTCAAACGGAGTTTCCACAGAGCTCTGTTTTGCCGTTTTCTGCCTTATTACGGTCGCCATCATCTACGCCGGTGTGCGAAACGGCATTGAACGCGTTTCCAAGGTGATGATGCCGATTCTGATCGTCCTTTCCGTTATCATTGCCGTTTATTCCGTAACAAGACCGGGCGCACTGGCAGGCGTGAAGTATTTCCTTGTTCCGAACCTCAAAAACTTTTCATGGATGTCCGTTGTTGCCGCCATGGGACAGATGTTCTACTCCCTCTCGATTGCGATGGGTATTCTGATCACCTTTGGCTCCTACATGAAAAAAGACACCTCGATTGAGGATTCCACACGCAACGTCGAAATCTTTGACACTGCCATTGCGATCATGGCAGGCCTGATGATCATTCCTGCCGTCTTTGCCTTCTCCGGCGGAAATCCGGATACCCTGCAGGCAGGACCTTCCCTGATGTTTATCACCATCCCGAAGGTATTCGCCAATATGGGCTTTGGCACTGTGATCGGTATTCTGTTTTTCCTTCTGGTGCTGTTTGCCGCACTGACCAGCTCCATTGCATTGACAGAAAGCGCCGTTTCCACCTTTGAGGATGAACTCGGCTGGGGCCGTAAAAAATCGACCGTTCTGATCGGCGTTATCATGATTACGCTCGGAACGCTCTCCTGCCTTGGCTACGGACCGTTTTCCTCCGTCACCATTCTTGGCATGCAGTTCCTGGATTTCTTCGACTTCCTGACAAACTCCGTAATGATGCCAATTGCTGCCATTGCCACCTGTCTTCTCGTTTCGAGAGTCATCGGTGTGGCAAAAATCGAGGAAGAAATCATCCATGGCGAGAGCCGCTTCCGCAGAAAGAAAATCTTTCTTGTCATGATCCAGTATCTCTGCCCGGTGTTTGCACTGATCATTCTGTTCAGTTCCGTGGCAAATGCATTCGGCTGGATCACCATGTAATGAATCTGTAAACGATGAAAAAAGATTGTTTTCGAAACACGATCACGATTTCGAAAACAATCTTTTTTTATCCAAATCTGTCACACCAGCATCAGGAATCCGTCAGCAGCAGAATATCTTCCTCCTTCAGATACAGCTCCTTTGGAATCCCCATTTCCGGGCTCCAGTCTGTTTTTGCGATCTTCCACTGCAGCCAGCTGCATTCGGCATTCTTCCGGAACGAAATGTTCCATTCAAACGGATCTTCCCAGATTTCGGATTCGTTGACCGGAAATACATTTTCCTCACCCGGCCTTTCTACTGTGGCCAGAAAATGTGCCCGGATGCCGACTGCGCGGATATCGTCTGCAATTTCCCGCTCCTTTACGTGCAGCGTTACGCCCCAGTCCACGGCCCGCAGCGTGTGCGCATCCACCCGCTCGGCCGCCGAAATGTTCTTGCAGCCCGACAAAATTGCCGCTGTGCGCGTCTTCGGATTCTGGAAAAATTCCTTCAGCGGTTCCATGACTTCCATCTTTCCCCGGTTCATACAGCTGACCGTATCGCAGAGGCAGTACACCTCATCGCGGTTGTGTGATACGAAGATGACCGGTTTTCCGGCCTCCTTCAGATGTTTGTACATCTCCTGCTCCAACTGCCATTTCAGATAGGTATCGAGCGCTGAAAACGGCTCGTCGAGCAGAATCAGCTCCGGCTCTGCTGCGAGCATCCGTGCCATCGCGACGCGCTGTTTCTGTCCGCCGGAAAGCTGTCCCGGGATCTTTTTCTCCAGCCCTTCCAGCTGAAACTGGCGGATTAACGATTCCGTCCGGCTCCGGTCCGGCCGTTTTCCCATGCCTGCCTCAATATTCTGCACAACATTCATATGCGGAAACAGGGCGTAATCCTGGAACATATAACCGACTTTCCGCTTCTGCGGCGGCAGATTGATTTTTTTCTCCGAATCAAACAGCACCTTGCCGTCAAGGACAATCCGCCCCTCATCCGGCTTTTCGATTCCGGCGATGCACTTTAAGGTCATGCTTTTTCCACAGCCCGACGCGCCGAGAATCGCAAAAATCTCCCGCTCCGCCCGGAACTGCATATGCATAAAAAATCCGTCCAGCTTTTTCGTAATATCTACTTCAAGCGCCATTCTTTATCCTCTACCACTGTTTCTGATTTTTCTTTCTCCGGTTACCCAGAAGGTTCATTGCCGTCATCGCAAGGAATCCGACGAGCAGTACGACAACAGACCAAAAACCCGCCGTTTTATAATCCCCGTCCTGAATCACCATTGCGATTTTCTGGGAAACGGTACCCGTCTTTCCCGGAATATTTCCGGCCAGCATCGACGTCGCACCGTACTCACCGAGCGCCCTTGCAAATGCCAGTACCGTACCGGAGAGCACGCCGGGCCCTGCCGATGGGATGACCACTTTCCAGAAAATCTTCCACTCCGACATACCAAGCGTCCGCGCCGCATAGATCAGGTTCGTATCCACCTGCTCAAATGCCGCTCTCGTATTGCGGTACATCAGCGGAAACGCGATAATCGTTGCCGCCAGAATACAGCCAAGCCATGTCTGTACTGCCTTGATACTGAAATTCTCATACAGTGCAGCACCAAACGGACGGCGGAGGCTGAAAATCAGAAGCAGGAAAAAGCCTGCAACGGTCGGCGGCAGAATCATCGGAAGTGTCAGAAAGCCGTCAATTACGGCACGCGCGCCGGGACGCAGCTTCATCACCGCACGCGCGGCAAAAATACCAAAGAAAAAGGACAAAATCGTCGCCACAATACCGGTCTTGATCGAAATGACAAGCGGGCTCCAGTCCAGTGACTGTAAAAAATCCAGTATTTCCTGCATAACATTTCCTTTCTATCCACGGCAGCCCTGCATACCTGCATCACGCATCCTGCCCGGATTTTCTCTGATGCAAAACCACCGTCCGTAGAAACGAAATCTTTCTTTTTCGGACGGTGATTCCAAATCCCTGCTGTTTTTTGTGGGATCTTCTTTTTATTCTACCTCTGTATCAAAGTAATAATTCCGGAAGATGGCGGCTGCCTCATCGGAAGTCAGAAACTCTACAAAGTCTTTCGCTGCTGCCTGCTCGGTCTCATCTGCCTCTTTGTTGACAACCTGTGCTGCCGGGTAGATGACATTTCCGGTCAGATCGTACGGAACGACCTGCAGAACCTTCAGACGGTCCTCCAGACCGTAGGTATCGGAATAATAAACCGTACCAACCTCGTTGGATCCCTCTGCAACTGCGGAAGTAACGGCTCCTACGTTTGCACACTCATTGATTTCCACGCCGCTGAGCGCTTCGGAAACCTGCTGGGTTGTGATGGCCGATACGTCGTCTGCTTTCTCCAGAATGCCTGCATTGACCAGTGCTTCTCTTGTGTATTTTCCAACCGGAACGGAACCGTCTGCCAGTGCGATGCTGGATGCCTTGTTCAGATCCTCCAGGCCCGTAACTTCTGTATTGCTTCCCTCATAGGTTACAACGCAGACCTGATTGTTTACGATATTGTGGCGGGTTCCCTCAACCAGAAGATTCTCTTCCTCAAGCTGATCCATCTGTTTTGCTGCTGCGGAGAAGAATACGTCGCAGGATGCACCCTCTTCGATTTGTGTCATCAGGGTTCCTGAACTGTCATAGCTTCCAACCAGTTTGACATTCGGCTGGGTCTTATTGTACTCGCTGATCAGCGTCTCCATTACGGAGTTCAGGCTCTTTGCGGCAAATACGGTGACAGTGGTATCGTCAAATACTTCGCCGTCTGCTGTGCTCTTGGCACTGGATGCGCTCTCTGCTTCCGAAGAAGCGCTGGATGCAGATGTGCTCTCTGCCTTGGAGCTGCTCTTACTGGAAGAATCTGTGGAATTGGAAAATCCGCATGCGGCAAGAGAAGGTGCCATAGCTGCCATCAGAAGAATGGATACGGTTTTCTTTTTCATGATAATTGACTCCTCATTTTGTATATTTACGTATGAAGCGCCGGATGTGCACCTTTTCGTTTTCCGGTTTTTGCTGACCGGATCTGAATGAGCTGTGCGGCAATGCTGATTGCAATCTCCGCCGGCGTCTCGCTTCCGATCTCGATTCCGATCGGGGCATAGACACTGTCGAGCTGTTCTCCGGTAAAACCCTGCGCTTCCAGTTTTTCGCGCACATACTTTGTCTTTCTGCGGCTTCCCACCACACCGATGTACGATGCGCCGGTGCGAAGCGCAAACGCCTCGGCATCCGCATCGCACCGGTGGCCGCGTGTCACAATCACGAGATAATCATTTTTCCGGATCGAAAGAATCTCGTCCAGTTTCGTAAAATCCACCAGCATGGTCTGCCCGGCATCCGGGAACAATGCTTTGTCCACATATTCCTCCCGGTCATCGAGTACGATACAGCAGAAATCCAGATGATGCAGCACCGGAACGAGTTCCTGGGCCAGATGGCCGCCGCCGAACAGATAAACCTTTCCGTCGTAGCAGAATTCCTCGGCGTAATACGTTTTCCCGTCCAGTTCCAGAATCCGGCAGTGGCCCGCTTTTTCCTGTGCCGCCGGAAGCATTTCCCACGCTTCTTTTTCCAGCACGCGGATGCCGGTTCCGTCCAGCGCAAAAAAAATCCAGTAACTGCGGTACTGCTCCTGCGCCGCAAGCGCCTGCGCCAGACTTTCTGCTTCGCCGTGCGCTCCATTCATAAAATAGAAGCACACCTTCACTCTGCCGCCGCAGACCATGCCAAGCCCCTTCCCCTCTCCGGTTCCGAGATCGTATTCTCTGTATTCACTTTTCTTCTCCTGCACCAGCTCCTGCGCATGCAGAACCGCCTGATATTCCAGGTTTCCGCCGCCGATAGTTCCGAAAATCCGTCCTTCCCGGCCGACCAGCATATAGGCGCCCGTCGTGCGCGGAATGGAGCCGCCCCCTTCGGTGATAAAGGCAAGAACCGTGTCCTGTCCCTCTTCCAGCTGTGCAAGCAGTTTCCGGTAAAGTTCGTCCATGTTTCCTCTCCTTGTGTCTGATCTCTGGTCTACTTTTCCGTCACCAGTTCGATGGTGTCACCCTTTTGAATCGTGCCGCCGCGCAGCACCACCGCGAAAACGCCCTCCCGCGGCATGATGCATTCACCCATGCGTTTGAAAATCTCGCAGTGGCTGTGGCACTCCTTTCCGATCTGCGTCATCTCAAGCAGCGCATCCCCGCAGGAAAACCGCGTGCCGACCGGCAGATTCCGGAAATCATATCCTTCCACGATCAGGTTTTCCCCGAAGGCGCCGAGCGGAATATCCGCCCCTTTTGCACGGAAGGCTTCTATTTTTTCATACGACAAAAGGCTCACCTGGCGGTGCCAGTGCCCGGCGTGTGCATCGCCCTCGATGCCCCAGTCTTCCACCAGCTTCGCCGTTTCCACCTCGTGCTTTGCCGTTCCCCGTTTTTCACTGATACAGATTCCTATGATTTTTCCCATTTCTTTTGTTTCCTCTTCTTTTCGAACCGCCGTCATTTCATCCGCCGATACCGGACATCAGGTGGTGCTCTGTCATATCCTTCGGCCGCTCAAAGCAGTGTTCCATCGGCTTTTTTAAGATTGCCTGTGCCATCACATCCCGCAGATCCGCCGCCGTTCCGTTCTGCAGAACCTCCCGCAGATCCACGCCGTTCTCATAGCAGAGACAGAGCTTTAAAAAGCCGCGGCTTGTCAGCCGTACGCGGTTGCAGCTTCCGCAGAACTTTCCGTGGATCGCGCTGATAAAGCCGACGGGCATCGACAGCTTTTCGTACCGCACATAAGCCGCAGGACCATTTCCTTCTTTTTCCCGGTCCGGCGTGCACGCTCCGTACCACTGTTCCAGCTCTGTTTTCAGCGCCTCATTCGACGGACCCACGTACGATTTTCCGGCGCCCACCGGCATCACCTCGATGAACCGCACCGGGACTTTTTCCTGCTCTGCAAATTCAATCAGTTCCTGCGCATGCAGTTCTTTTCGATGCACCGCATTCAGCTTCACTAAAAGACCCGCCTCTTTGGCCGCGCAGATGCCCTGCTTTACCTGCTCCAGAGCATCGCGTCCGGTAAGCGCCGCAAACTCTGCCGCATCCACGGTATCCAGGCTCACATTCACGCTGTCACAGCCGGCCGCCTTCAGATCCCTCGCACACGATGCCAGGCGCACGCCATTCGTCGTGATCCCAACGGATGCGGTGCCCGGCACTGCTTTTATTTTCTGCACCAGCTCCACGCACTCTTTTCTTACCAGCGGTTCCCCTCCGGTAATCCGGTAATGCGTGATGCCAAGCCCAGCCGCGGCGTGCACAATCTTCAGCATCTCTTCGACGGTAAGCGGTGGATTCTGTTCCGCCTGCTCCAGTGCACAGCCCGCCGCACTCTCCGGCATACAGTACCGGCATCTCAAATTGCACGCGTCCGTGATGGAAATCCGCAGGTAATCTATCGTTCTGTCATACTGATCCTTCATCGTTTATCTGCCTTTTCCAAAACCGCAGTTCGGGAAGGTGCAGACCTTGCAGTTCAGGCAGAGACCGCCCTCGCCAAGACCGGCCAGCTCCTCCGCTGTCACCTCATCATCTGCAATGAGGCGCGGCAGGACAAGATCGAAAATCGTCCGTTTCGAATACATGACGCATCCCGGCAGGCCGACGATCGGTGTTCCATTTTCGGCATACGCCAGAAGGAACATGGCTCCCGGCAGCACCGGCGCGCCGTAGGAAACGATGCGTGCTCCGGTATTTTTGATCGCCAGCGGCGTCTTGTCGTCCGGATCCACACTCATTCCTCCGGTGCAGAAGACAAGATCGGCACCCGCTTCCATCGCGCGGCGGCATCCGTCTGTGATCTTCGATGCATCATCATCGTAAACCTCATGAAAGATCATCTCCGCGCCGAATTCTGCCAGCTTTTCCTGGATAACCGGTGTGAAGGTGTCCTCGATCCGATGGTAATACACTTCATTTCCCGTTGTCAGAACCGCAAATTTTTTCTTGTGGAACGGCTTTAAGGTCAGGATCGGCCCGTAGGAACAGACTGCCTGTGCCGTCTCCATCTTCTCTTTTTTGATGACGAGCGGAATAATTCTCGTTCCCGCCAGTTTGTCGCCTTTTTTCACGTATGTATCACCGTGGCGCGTCGCAATCATCATCTCGCCGAGGCTGTTTACTTTTTTCAGCTTCTCGCGGTCCACTTTCAAAAGGCCGTCGCAGTCCGCGATCAGTTCAATTTTTCCTTCTTTGACATCGGACGGATGCATGTGATCGTTTTTACACATATCGTAAAGAATCTGTGCCGCCTCATTTTCATGCAGCATTGTATCGTCCTTTTCCCAGATGTAAATGTTGTCCTTTCCGACACTTAACAGCACCGGAATATCTTCTTCTGTAATGATGTGGCCTTTGCGGAATACCGCATCTTTTGTCACACCTTTGATAATCTGTGTAATATCGTGGCAGAGCACCTGGCCTACCGCGTCTTCTGTTTTCATCAGTTTCATCTGAAACGCCTCACTTTTTCTATTTGAATCTATTCCAGTTCCCCGCAGATCACTTCCAGCACGCTTCCGGCGATGCACCGCGCCTTATCGGAAATCGTGAAGCAGTTCTGCAGTTCTTCTTTCCGCGGATCGATGTCCGCAATCTTAAATCCCTTCGTCACCGGATAGCCGTCGCGGATCAGCCCGCGCAGCAGACCGGAAAGAGATGCTTCCACAGGTACCGTCCCGTTTTCTGTCTCAATCTCTGCAATCACAGCCCTGGCTTCCACAATGTCTCCGATCGAAGCCGCATTCCGCAGAATACCTTCCGCCTGTGCATGCATCACACGCTCTTTTCCGTACCCGCCGATGATGCCCGGAATGCCAGTGTTCGGAACCGCGCTTCCGCTTCGGATCACGCGTCCAAGATTATGACCGCGCTTCGTCTCAATTACAACATCCACATCTTCTCCTGCCGTAAAGCCCGGTCCGAGGGCAATCACAAGCGGCGCCATCTCTTTTGTCGTCCCGAGATTTTTCTTCGCCAGAATCGCATCGACCACGACGGCCGGGCGAAGTGCTGCAATGCTTAGTCCCGCCGGATCCACGAGCACCGGAACACCATCTTTCTTCCAGATCCGTTCCATTTCCTGTTCCAGAAGTTCTTTCCGGTTCTTTTTCTCTGCGAGATCCACGTCCATGCGCACGGCTTCCACGTCCTCTACCCTGGCGCTGCCGGCATATACCGCTTCGCTCAAAGCCACCTGCCGCCGGATCGC
>OKRW01001765.1_pt1 | contig 17297 bp, 13 predicted proteins | sample 1601151 | NCBI WGS metagenome assembly OKRW01 (sample SAMEA3541471, study PRJEB24748) | human gut metagenome | biome: human gut; feature: human-associated habitat; material: faeces | place: China | collected 2012 | reverse complement strand
TCCGCAGTTCCTCCTTCGGAACGACGATGCGCTTGCCGATCCGCAGAGAGGGAAAGTCATCCTCCTGAATGAGTTCGTAGATGCTGGAGTCCGAGACTCCCATGAGAGCCACCAGCTGCTTCACATTCAGCAGCAGGGGCAGTTCATCATAGCTGGTATAAATGCTTTTCTTCAAATCGTGTCCTCCTTGCAGCTTTGTCGGGAGAGCGTATTCAGTTTTTGTCGGTAATGTGTATTTCGATCTCACCCCCTATGTTTTTTCTCTGCTGTACGCCGCGCCCTCGCTCCGTTGGTGCGCTCCCCCTTCGCGGGATCGTGGCGACACTTCGCCCGGAGCATCCGGGCTACGGCGGCAGGTATTCACTTTTCAAGGTTCCGAAAATAACGGTTGACATATCCGCCTTAATGAATTAGACTTATTTTATAAAAGATGTTTTCTATGTCTACTTCTGAGCATACTATACCATGTCAACACCCTATTGTCAAGTCTTAGCGAAAGTAGTATATTTCATTAGTCTAATTTAAGGAGTGCACATTATGCCAGACTATATTTTTAAAACCTACATTGACGGCGGCAGGGAGTACTACGAGTACACCGATGCGGCGGATAGAGAGCAGACCATAAAAAAAGACTTTCCGTTCCCGGAAAGTCTGATGAGTCTGCTGTATATGGATATCTGGGAGCTGGAGCCCATCACCAAAAGGATGGACAAGGCGCTGATGTCTTTTTATCAGTCCAGGGACTACAACGAACTGCAAACCGTAGCGGCTGGTTTGAATGAACTGGCGTCCCGGCATATCTGCTTTGAGCTGCTGCGGCTGGACTGGCTGGAGCGTCTGGATATGGTGGACAGCACCGCACCCGGAGATTTTCAGGACTTGCTGCCCCACAAGAAGATTTCCCATCTCTGCAGCAGCTTCGACACCATGCAGAAGCAGATCAAGGGGCTGATCGCGCAGGTGCTGGACATGGACGGGGAGAAGAAATCCGTATCCGAGAAGATGGTGGCCTACTACAATGCCGAGGGCGGCGACACGCTGAACAGCTTCCAGTTCCAGCCCCAGACCACGAACTTTGAGGTCATCGACCGCAAGATCTTTGCCGAGGTACTCTATCCCAAGGACATCTACGACCTCATTGACTTCCATGTGCGGGAGTGCGTGAAGCGTGAGGTGAAAATGCGGGTGTGCAAGAACTGCCTGCGCTACTTCGCTGTGACGGGCAAGGCCAGCACGGAGTACTGCGGACGGGTCTGCGACAGCAAGGGCCGCACCTGCCGGGAGATGGGGGCCATCAACACATGGACGCAGCGCAAGCAGGGCGACGAGGTGTTCAAGGAATATCGCAGAGAGTACAAAAAGCGTTTCGCCCGTATCAACGCAGGCAAGCTGACCAAGAGCGCATTCTACGCCTGGAGCGAGGAAGCCAGAAGGAGGAAGGAGGATTGCGACAGCGGCGTGATCTCGCCGGAGGAGTTCTCCCGCTGGCTGAAGGAGTCGTGAGAAAGAGGTGCCGCTATGATCTACTGTGTTTCGGATATTCACGGAGAGCTGGACAAGCTTGAGCGGATGATGGAGTTGATCCGCTTCTCTGATGCCGACCATTTATACATCATCGGAGATGTGATTGACCGCGGGGTGATGGGCGTGGATATCCTGCGCTGGATCATGGCTGCGCCCAATATGACCATGCTCCTTGGCAATCATGAGCAGATGTGTCTTGACACGCTCGGCCCTAAAAATGAATTCGGGGCACGGGACCTCTGGCGGCAGAACGGGGGAATGCCCACCTATCGGGAGCTGCTCTATCATAGGGCACCAATTGAAAAAACCCGAGAAGCGGCTGACCTTGCAAATGTGCGCTCCGCTTATGCGCAGGTATCTGCAGAGGCACTGCTGGGGAATTCGGAGACCACCGTGACCGTTGACCTGAAGCAGAAGCGGGCCGACTGGCAATCGGTCGATCCGGTGAATATCGGCGGTATCGTCCATTACAAAAAGCAAGGAGACACGAATAATTGGAAAGGCGTTGCTGCGCCGAATGGAACCTGTGTTGTTTCATATAATGAGAATTACGGAATCATTCTGACTTGGAGCGGGAAAGCCGACCCTTCTGCTCCCAAGTATCCGTTTAACACAAGCGTGACGGATTTCTTCCCACTTCTATATAGTACAGACTTTTGGAAAAACGGCGCTGTAAATACTCACTCCAACTTCGAGTTTGACTCCAGATGTCCGAAGTCAGATTATGTTCCGGCTATCTACGAAGCAATCGGAAAGTTGGACAACAGTCTCCTGCAGCAGCCGGACTGCACATGGGCCTATCTTGGCGACGGAAGAGACGGGCAAGAAGCAAATCGGTATCTTTTCTGGACGTCTCTGAACACGGACAAAGTCGGAGCCGGAAATAATATTCCCGTAATTATTCAAACCGGCAAAGGGAAATATTATGTTTCCGAAACCACAACCGGCAAGCGAAAAAAAGACGGCAAAACCTATGTTGCCGTTTCTCAATCACTTGTTTTACAAAAGCAATATAAGGAAATCCTGGAAAAAGGAGAACAGTATTCCTCCTTGGAAGCAGCATACGATGCCTATCTCAAAGCCTTGGGCGATTCCAAGTATGATTCGGTTCGCCAGTCTTGAGGTGCGTTGCTCCGCTATAATCGCTGCCGAATCGACCATGAAGTAATCTGCGGGAACAGCCGCAGGCCATTCAATGCGATGGCCTGCGGCTGTCGGCAATTTTTGATTATGGCATCCCACGGCGTGGGGTATCCCCGGCTCTGCTTTTTGCCGCGTCCTATCGGACAAAGAAGCGATAAAGGGTATTCTCACGGTATGTCACACCGGCCCGCAGGATGGGAGAGGGAAATGCCGCATGATTCACAGCGTCCGGAAACCGCTGTGTTTCCAGGCAGATCCCGTGGAAAGGCCCATAGAGTGCTCCTTGCTTTCCGCTGCGTTCCGCCAGCCATCCCGCCGTATATAGCTGCATTCCCTCCATTGAGGTGGTCAGTTCCATTCCGATGCCAGTGGCAGGACACCACAGCTCCGCCGCCGGTGCTTGCCCCGCATTGAGAACATAGTTGTGATCATATCCATGCCCACCGTTCAGAGATACATTGCGGAGACGGCTCTTCAGCTCCGTGGGAGCACGGAGGTCCAGCAGTGTCCCCTCCACCTCCGCCATCTGTCCCGTTGGGATGTTCTCTCCGTCTGTCGGCGTATAGTGATCGGCCCGTACCGTCAGCACATGGTCATCCACCGTGCCGCTGTCATGTCCTCCCAGATTGAAATAAGTGTGGTTTGTGAGATTCAGCACCGTGCTTTTATCCGCAGAGGCATGATATTCTATGACAAGCTCATTGCGTATCAGGCGATATGTGACCTCCACGCGGACGGTTCCTGGAAACCACTCCTCTCCATCGGGAGACGTATAGGTGAAGGTGACTGCGTTTTCCGCGCAGGTAAACTTCCACATTTTTTTATGAAAGCCCTCGTTCCCGCCGTGGAGGCAGTTCCTTCCCTCGTTTGCCGCAACACGGTACGCCGTGCCGTCGATGCTGAAGCCTGCTCCGCCGATGCGGTTGGCACAGCGCCCGATGGTTCCGCCGAAGCAGGCATCCATGTGCCGATAGCTTTCCAACTCGTCGTAGCCCAGGCAGATGTCCGTCATCTTGCCGTTTCTGTCCGGCACATAGATGCTTCGGACGGCTGCGCCGTAGGGCAGCAGCCCCACGGCACAACGGCTGGTGGAAAGCTCTATGACAGGGACCTCTTTTCCACCCAGTGTCCCAAAGGGTCTCAGTCGATACAAGGTTTATCCCTCATAGCCGTTGGGATGGCCGCTGTGCCACGCCCACGCGTCGGCAACGATCTGCTCCAGACTGCGGCTGGGTTTCCAGCCCAGCACCTCAGCGGCCTTTTTGTTGGAGGCGATCAGGACGGAGGGATCACCGCTGCGGCGCGGCTCCGCCTTCACCGGTATCGGCCTGCCTGTGATGCGGCGCGCCGTGTCTATGATCTCCCGCACGGAATAGCCCGTTCCGCTGCCCAGATTGAACACATCGCTCTTACCGCCCCGATCCAGATACTCCAGCGCCAGCAGGTGCGCCTCCGCCAGATCCTTCACATGGATGTAGTCCCGCACGCAGGTGCCGTCTGGCGTGGGATAGTCCTCGCCGAAGATGCCGATATGCTCCTGCCGTCCCAGCGCCGTTTTCATCACCAGCGGGATCAGGTGGGATTCCGGCTCGTGATCCTCGCCGATGCCTGCCTCCGTGTCGGAACCGGCGGCATTGAAGTAGCGCAGCGCCGCATAGCGGATGCCATAGGCTCTGTCACACCATTTCAGCATATTCTCGATGGCCAGTTTGGTGGCACCGTAGGGGTTGGTGGGCTCGGTGCGGTCGCACTCCTCGATGGGCTGCTTCTCCGGCTCGCCGTAGGTGGCCGCCGTGGAGGAGAACACGATCTTATCCACGCCATGCGCCTTCATCGCCGAGAGCAGCGACACCGCGCCCTCCACATTATTTCCGTAGTATTTCAGCGGATCAACAACACTCTCGCCCACCAGGGAGCAGGCCGCAAAATTGATCACGCCGTCGATCCTGTTCTCCGAGAATACCCGATGCAGGAAGGCGGTGTCCCGCAGATCTCCCACGCAGAACTTCTGCGCTCCCTTGACAGACTGCCAGTGCCCGGTACGCAAATTGTCCGCCACGACCACCTCATAGCCCTGTTTGACCAGCAGTACCGTCATGTGGCTGCCGATATATCCGGCACCGCCAGCCACCAAAATGGTTTTCATACTCGCGTCCTCCTTCTTTCATACACTTTGAATAAACCGCAGAAAGGCTTTCTGCCCCTCCGGGGTGCGCTTAAAGACGCCGGCGTGCTCCAGAACCGTGGCGAACACCGCGCCCACCTCCTGCCGCAGCAGCTCTCTGGCGTTTTCCGCCGTGAACACATGGCGGCTTTTCAGCTCCTCCGCCCAGTCCGCGTGCTTGGCCAGCGTCTCGTCGGCCCGCAGATCGTCGCCCCGCACCAGCGCCCGCGCCACGCCGTCCAGCTCGTCCTTCAGCCGCGCCGGAAGCACCGCCAGACCCATGACCTCGATGAGGCCGATGTTCTCCTTCTTGATGTGGTGCAGCTCCTGATGGGGGTGGTACACCCCCAGGGGATATTCCTCGGTGGTGATGTTGTTGCGCAGCACCAGATCCAGCTCGAACTGCCCTTCCCGCATCCGGGCGATGGGCGTGATGGTGTTGTGGGGCTTGCCGTCGGTCTCCGCGAACACAAAGGCCGCCTCGTCCGTATAGCCCCGCCAGGTGGCGAGAATCCGGTCGGCCAGCTCCACCAGACGCTGATCATCTTTGCAGCGGAGACGGAGGACGGACATGGGCCACTTGACAATGCCGGCCTCCACATCTGCAAAGCCCCGGAAGGTAACATGCTGCTCCACAGGGGCTTTTTCCATGGCAAAAACATAGCGGCCGCCCTGAAAATGGTCGTGGCTGAGAATAGAGCCGCCCACAATGGGAAGATCGGCGTTGCTGCCCACAAAGTAGTGGGGGAATTGCCTGATGAAGTCCAACAGCCGGCGGAAGGTCGCCCCGTCGATCTTCATGGGGGCGTGCCGCCCGTTCAGAACGATGCAGTGCTCGTTGTAGTAGACATAGGGACTGTATTGGAAAAACCACTGCTCCTTTTGGAGGGTGACGGGTATGAGCCGCAGATTCTGCCGTGCGGGATGCCCCAGCCGCCCGGCGTAGCCCTCGTTCTCCCTGCACAGCAGGCACTTCGGGTAGCCCCGCTGGGGCGCTGCTTTGGCCGCAGCGATGGCCTTGGGGTCCTTCTCCGGCTTGGAGAGGTTGATGGTGATGTCCAGCTCGCCGTAGGCGGTGGCGGCCTTCCACTTCCTGTCCCGCGCAACGCGGTAACGGCGGATGTAGTCCGTGTCCTGACAGAAGCGGTAGAACCAGTCTGTGGCCTCCTTCGGGTCAGCCTGATACCGTCGCCGGAATTCACTGATGACCTGAGCGGGGCGGGGCGTCAGTATACCCATCAGCTCGGTATCGAACAGGTCGCGGCTGGTGGTGTCGTTCTGTATGACGCCCCGCGCCGCCGCGTCGTCCAGCAGCTCCCTCAGAATATCCTCCAAGGGTCGCTCCCGGACTGTCTGCGGCGACTCCCACGATTCCAGTCCCAAGGTCTGAAGCAAACGATTTGCCGCCCATGTGCGGTCACATTCCTCTAAAAGCCCTGTGCGCAGGGCGTAGCCCAGCAGATCTTCAATGGCCTGATAGCACATGACGCACCTCCTATCCCAGCCGGATGCCGCCCGCCGGCCGGATGCGCACCACGTGGCAGCAGCCCCGTCCCAGCGAGGCCTCCACCCTGTCGCGGAAGCCGTCCAGCATATCCAGCGGCACGAACGCCTGTGCCGTGCCGCCGAAGCCGCCGCCGTGTACGCGAACAGCGCCCCGCCCCTCCAGCATGCGTTCGCACAGGGCGATGGTCACCATCAGCTCCTGCGCCGCCGTGCTGCCGGTGGGAATGATATTCTGCAAATACATGGCGGAGGAGCGTCCCGACTCCCGCACCAGCGTAAGAAACCGCTGGAAATCGCCGCTGCGGAGCGCCTGTACCTCCTCCCGCACCCGGCGGTTCTCGCCGTAGACGTGGAGGGCGCGGTTTACCGCCCGATCCCCCGCCGCTTTTCTGACGTGGGGCAGCCCCGCAAGGAAGTCCTCCTCCGGGATCTCCCGCAGCACCTCCTTGCCGAACACCCGGCAGACCGCCCGCAGCTCCTCGGTGATGGCGCTGTACTCCCCGGTCAGATCCTCGTGTCCCGCGCCGGAGTCCAGAATACACAGGGCATATCCGCAGGCGTGGAGATCCACGTCCAGCCGCTCCACCGCCGGGTGGGCTGTATCCGCGAAGTCGATGGCCACCACGCCGCCCACGGAGGAGGCGGTCTGATCCATCAGGCCGCAGGGCTTCCCGAAGAACACGTTTTCCGCATACTGGCCGATCTGCGCCAGCTCCACCGGCGTACAATGCCGCTCCCAGATCAGCTCATTGAGCATCGTCCCCAGCAGTACCTCGAAGGCGGCGGAGGAGCTGAGGCCGCTGCCCTTGGGGACGGTGGAGGTCATATACACGTCCAGACCCCTGCCCCGCAGGGCACAGCCCATCTCCTGCATCCGGGACGCCACGCCCCGGATCAGCGCCGCCGAGGTGTTTTTCTCCCCCTCCTGCGGAGTCAGCTCCCGAAGGGATACCTCCGTCATGGGATAGCCCTGGGACAGCACGCGGATAGCACCGCTGCCGGTGACGGCTGCCGCCGCCAGAATGTCCAGATCCACGGCGGCGGCCAAAACGCAGCCCCGCTGGTGATCGGTGTGATTGCCGCCCAGCTCCGTGCGGCCCGGCGCGCTGAACAGCGCCTGCGCCGAATAGCCAAAGGCCTGACGGAAGCCGGCCGCGGCCTCCAGACAGCGGGTGTGCGCCCGATCCTTGCCCTCCCTGCCGTAAAGGCGGATGAGGGTTTCTTCAAATGAGAGCTGCTCCAGACATTCCTCCGGCCTTGTATGTATCGTCATCTGCTCCTCCTTGTTCTCTTCGTGAAGGGGCTTGTCCCCTTTGGGGCGTCAGCCCTCCGGCTGCTCCGCCGTGACCGCCTCGTACCGCAGCCATACGTAGCTGCCGTCCGTTACCTCCATCCCCTGCGGGGGCGCCCCCTCTGACGAGAGGGAAACGGCCATGCTTATCAGGCTCTCCGCCAGGCCGACGGCATCGTTGCGAACAGTACCCTTCAGCGTTCCCTCCCGCAGCGCCTCCATTGCCGGCGGTGTGGCGTCCACGCCCACGATATACGGCAGACTGCTTTTATCCAGCCCGGCCTCGGTGCAGGCGTCGATGGCGCCCAGCGCCATGTCGTCGTTGTTGGCGAAGACCACCTCTATCGCATCCCCGAATTCCCGAAGCCATTGACGCATCCGGATGCCGGCCTGCCCGCGCTGCCAGTTGGCGGCGGCGCTGGCCAGCTTCTCCGTGGAGACGCCGGCCTTTATCAGGGTAGAGATGCTGTACTCCGTCCGGAGCAGGGCATCCTGGTGTCCCGGTTCTCCCTCCAGCATCACATATTGCAGCACACCGTCGCCGTTCCGGTCCAGCTCGTTCCGACGGCTCTGCCATGCGTCCAGCACCAGCTCGCCCTGCAATACCCCGGCGTCCCCCGCCGGAAGCCCAATATAGTAGGCATGCTGCCAGCGGCGCAGATCCTCCTCCACCGGCTCGCGGTTAAAGAAGATCACCGGCACATCCGCTGCCTGTGCCTTGTCGATGATAACGGCCGCCGCCGTGCGATCCACGACATTGACGCAGATCACATCGTAGCCCCGCTCCAGAAAGCGATCTACCTGCTCGTTCTGCGTGGCCTGACTTTCTTTGCCGTCGGCAATATATAAATTGATCTTTATGCCCTGACCATCTCCCGTTTCCAGCGCAGCCCGCTGCAATTCTCGGGTCACGGTTTCAATAAAGGTATCCTCCTGTTGGTACAGCGCCACTCCGACCCGAAGCGCTCTGCCCACGCCTGTATCTGCGCGGCAGGCAGGCAGCGCCAGCAGCAGGGTCAGCGCGGCGATCAGGCAAACGATCCTCTTCATACCGTCTCCTCTCCCTTACAAGCTCATGTCACGGGGAACAGCAGCTTCTGGTTGTCGTTGTCGTACATGTTCTCCTGCCGGACGATGGAAAAAGCCACGGTGGGTACGCCCGTCCAGTCTTCATGCCGCGCCAGCGCCGCCGCAGCATCCACCGCCAAATACCCTGCGGAGAACACATTCAGCGCGGCGATGGCCGTCACGCGGCCCTCCTCCAGCGCGGCAGCGATGGCGGGTGTAGAGCCGCAGCCATATAGCAGGGGAAAGCTCTCGTTGCTCCGCGCCATCTCCGCTACCTCCGCCAGTACCGCCGCCTCGAAGGCGACCACCGCGCCCGGTCTTTCAATCCGCAGAATGTCCGTGAAGGAGGCGGTGTCAGCGCTCCACTGATATATCCGGACCTGCCGCCCCGCTCGCTCCAGGGTCTCCCTTGCCGCCAGCATCCGCTCCCGTATCCCATTGTCTCCGGGCAGGCTGTCCAGCAGCAGCACCGTGCCGCCGGTCGGTACGCCGTTGCACGCCGCCTCGCCCAGTGCCTCGCCCAGCGCCTGATGATCCATGGTCACAGCGGCTCCGGCACCCCATTCGGTCATATCCGTTTCCACCGTCACCAGTGCCGTCCTGCCCGCCGCCGCGGATACAGCCTCACCCAGCACGCCCCGATCCGCCGGAAGCAGCAGGATAGCCTGTGTGCCTCCCGCCGTTTCCCTCTCCAGCAGATGCGCCTGCTCGGCGGCGCTGTTGTCCGCGGTGGGTGTCAGGAAGCGCAGCTCCACATTCAGATCCTCCGCCGCCTGCTCCATGCCCCTTCGCATGGTGGAAACTGCGCCGTCTCCGTCGCGAAGGATGACAGACATCTCCAGCAGAGCGGGCTGATTCTTCCGTTCGCCGGGAGCAAAGGCCAGCAGCCAGAAGAGTATGCTCAATCCGATCAGGGGAAGCACCAGTTGGAATAACACCTTTCGGCTCACGCCTCTCCCTCCCTCCGATATTTCCGCACCTCATTTTCTCCCAGTGCAGGCAGGCAGATACGCACCACCGTCCCTCTGTCCGGCTCGCTGCGGATGGTCAGACCGTAGGCTGGGCCGAAGGTCAGCTGTATCCGCTGGTGGACATTACGCAGACCGATGCCCGTGCCACCCGGCCTTGCGGCAGACACGGAGATGCCGGGATTCAAAAGCTGCTCCACCACCTGCTCCGGCATTCCGGGCCCGTTGTCCTCCACTTCGATGACCATGTTCTCGCCCTCGCGGAAGGCGCGGATGTGGATCTCGCCGTCGCCGTCCGCGTATTCCATGCCATGATAGATGGCGTTTTCCAGGATCGGCTGGATGATCAGCTTGACGGTATACAGTCTCTCCACACCCTGCTCCACGGAGATGTCTGCGAAGAATTTGTTTTTATACCTCATTTTCTGAATGGCCAAATAGTTCCTGGCGTGCTCCAGCTCGTCCCCGATGGGGATGATGCTGCTGCCCTTGCTGAGGGATATGCGGAAAAATCGTGCCAGCGCCGTCAGCATGGCCACCGCCTCCTGCGTCCGCCCGTTTTCCGTCATCCATACCACGCTGTCCAGCGTATTGTAGAGGAAATGGGGATTGATCTGAGATTGCAGCACGTCCAGCTCGCTGCGCCGCTTTTCCTCCTCCTGCCGGAGAATGTCCTCCATCAGATGACGCATGGTGGACACCATGGACTGCACGGAGCGGCTGAGATGCTCCACCTCATAGGGGCCGTCCACATCGAAATCCACGGACTCCGCGCCCTTTTCCAGCTCACGCACCGCAAGCTCCAACTTCTTCATGGGCGCAGTGATCCACTCTGAAAGCCGGAGGTTCACGAATACCAGCAGGAAAATGGAGAAGATCACCACGAACATGGCGAACAGCAGAAGCTGGCTGTAGTTGTCCTGCAGTGTCTCCACCGGCACCACGCCCACCAGCTTCCAGCCGGTGTAGCCCACGGTCTTGACCGTCACCTGCCGCCGCTGGGACTGGAAGTTCTCCGTGTGCGTCCCGTCGGAATAGGCCGCGGCGGTCAGATTGTTCTCCTCCTGCAAGCCTGCGTAGATCAGCTGCTGACGGGGATGGTAAATGATTTCGCCGCTCCCGTCGATCAGGTAAAGGTATCCTTGCCCGTTGGAGAGGGACACCTCCTTGCAGATCTGCTCGATGCCGCTGAAGCTCATGTCCACCAGCAGCACGCCGCTTTGCATGACGCCGCCGCGCGACAGTTCCACGTGACGGCTGAGAGAGACCACCCAGTGATACCGCGAATCGGGGTCATCAAACAGATTTTGCACGTGAGGTGTGGAGAAGTGCAGGTTTTCAATACGTTCCATGGCGGTGGTGAACCAGCTCTCACGGCTGGGAGTCACACTGTTTTTCAGCTCGCTCAGAGGGGTGGCGGAGACCAGGCTGCCGCTTCCGTCAAACACCGCCAGCGACACCAGCACCTCCCGGTCCTTTGCATAGAGCAGATCCAGGGCGTCCCGCAGCTCCCGCGCCATGTCCTCCCGCTGCAGATCCGTGTTTTTTATAACGCGGTAGTACACCGTATCCGATACCCGCATCATGTTGCGCAGATAGCTGTCCAGGTTCAGGTTCACCTGCGCCAGCACACGCTGACTGCTCTCCGCTGCCATCGCGTTGGAGGAGGAGGAAAAGCGCAGCATCAGAGCGCCCCCCAGAAACAGCATGCCCATCACTGCCACGGTGGTAAAGGCGACTGACAGGATCAGCTGAATACTGGCGCTGTGATACAGTTGTTTCCATTTTCCTCTGAAGCAGGAAGCTCTCTTATCCACTGGGGGCTCCTCTCTCCGCCCGTCACCTGCCCGCGCCGCGGTATTTCGTCGGCGTCGTGCCGAAGTGACGCTTGAACACATAGCTGAAGTAGTTGGGGTCCTCATAGCCGCACTGCCGTGCGATCAGGTACGTCTTTTCCTCTGTGGTGCGGATGGCCTCGGCAGCTGCCTCCATCCGCACCATCGTGACATAGGCGGTAAAGGTCGTGCCCGTCTCCCGCTTGAACAGCGTGGAGAAGTAGGTGGAGCTTAGATGCAGATAGGCGCACAGCTTTTCCACCGACAGGTCGCTCTCCCCGTAATGCTGGCGAATGTACTCCTTGGCTGTCTCCACCGTCCGTCCCGCCGATGCCGTCTGTCGGCGGCGGATCAGCGTGTGGAGGCGCAGACAGCGCTCCGCGCACCAGTCCTCCAGCTCTGTTAAGTTGGGAAGCTCGGACATCTGCGGGGGCAGGGAAAAATCTGCGCCGAAAACCTCCTCCGCGCCTATGCCGGAGCGCCGCGTCAGCTTCAACAGATGCGTCACCAGCTCCATAAGAAACAGATTGTACTGTCCGGCGGAGGGCTTCGCCTCCCGGAGCTTTCCTGCCAGTGTTGCCGCCGCGCTTCGGACCTCTCTGTCATTCCCCAGCTTTATGGCGGCGGTCAGCGCCCGCTCGTCCGCCTCGTCAAAGGAGAGCAGCAGGCTTCTGTCCGGCTCCAGATCACCGATGTAGATGACCTGTCCCCGCCCTACCATGGAGCGGTATTCCAGCGCCGTCCGCGCCTCGGCGGCGGAACGCGGGAGGCCGGAAAGCTCCCGGCACGGTGTGCCTACGCCCACTGTCAGAGTCAGTCCTAAATAGGCCGAGGCCAGCGCGCAGGCGCGGTCCAGAGCGCGGATCAGGTCATAGACGGAAAAGGTCTCCGTCAGGCTGACGATGGAAGCGATCCAATCGTTGTACAAAAAGAGCTTGCACCTGTCTTCCGTCAGGGCCTCCTCCAGCAGCTTTTGGACGGACAGCGTGGACAGCGGCGCATCGCGGCTGCCTCCGATGTAAGCAAGAGCCGCCGCCCATTTTCCCCCGGAAAGATCGATATCCAGCTGCGCCGCCCGCTCCTGTTCCTTTCCCAGCTCTATGCGCCCGCTCAGCAAATTGGCATAGAACAGCTCCTGCAGAACCGGCAGATTCTCCGTATAGCGGATGCGGAGTCGCTCCGTATCCCGTCTTTCCTCACGCTCCCGGTCCAGCTCTGCCTTCAGCCGCCGCAGTACGGCGGACAGCTCATCGGCATTGATGGGCTTGAGAATGTACTCCGATACATTCCTCCGAATGGCCTGCTTGGCATACTCAAAATCGTCAAAGCCGGAAAAAATCACAAATTTAGAGACCGGCAGAAGCTCTGTCAGGCTGCCGCAGAGCTCCAGTCCATCCATAAACGGCATTTTGATGTCGGTAAGGACCACATCGGGAAGGATCTCCTCCGCCAGTTCCAGCGCATCCCGCCCGTTGGAGGCTTCTCCCGCCAGAGAAAAGCCAAGGCCCTGCCAGTCCATCTTCCGGCTGATACCCTCGCGGATATTTTCCTCATCGTCCACCAGCAGCACACGGTACAGCTCCACAGCTCCGCCCCCTCTCCCTTTTACACAGAGTATACCACACTCTTCCGATAAAAAAAGATGGCTCGCGAAGGCGTGCCATCTTTGCATGAGATCACTTTTTCACAAGGTACTTCCGCATATCAAGGGCACAGGCAAACAGGATGATCGCGCCCTTGATGAGATATTGCAGATCCTGCGGCACGCCCACCATGGTCAGCCCGATGAAGATCAGCCGCAGCATCAGCACGCCGATAACGATGCCGCTGATCTTGCCGATGCCGCCTACGAAGGACACACCGCCGATGACGCAGGCGGCGATGGCATCCAGCTCGTAGTTCAACCCGGTATTGGCCGTGTTGGAGCCGATGCGTGCGCCCTCAATGAAGCCGGTAAAGCCGTACATGGCGCCGGCCAGCGCAAAGACCCCCACTGTGATGGCGAACACGTTGACGCCGGACACCCGGGCCGCTTCCTCGTTGGAGCCGAGGGCAAACATATTCTTGCCGAAGGTGGTCTTATTCCAGATAAACCACATGACGGCTGTCAGCACAACTGCAAACAGAACATACATGGGGACAGGCGTACTGCCGATGCGGAACAGCTCTCCCTTGACGAAGCTGGTGTAGGACGGATCGAGGTTGGAGATGGCCATGCCATTGTTGTTGCCCTGCTGCACATACAGCAGCAGGCAGGTATACAGGATCAGCTGCGTGCCCAGCGTCACGATGAAGGGGTGCAGCTTGAATTTCGCCACGAACAGGCCGTTGAAGCAGCCGATCGCCGCGCCGATGAGCATGGCAAGCAGGATGACCACCGGGATGGGCAGCGTGCCGATCTCCGGCCACATCTTGTTTGCGGTGTTGGCAGCGTTCTGAAGCAGCGACGCGGAGATGCAGGCGGTCAGTCCCACGGCTCGGCCTGCGGACAGGTCTGTGCCGGTAAGCACGATGCACCCGCCGATACCCAGCGCAGCGGGAAGATAGGCCGCCGTCTGGGAGAAAATGTTGATGAGGGACGCGGGCTTGATGAAATTGGGGTTTCTGATGGCGATATAGATGACCGCGATGACCATGATGATGATCAATGCGTTATTCAAAAGGAGATCGCCCACCCGTCTGGCCGTCAGCGGCTGGCGGACGCGCACTTCCTTTTCCTGTGCTTTTGTTTCCTTGTTCACGATCGTCGCTCCTCCTTACACATATTTGGCCGCCAGCGTCAGGATCTCCTCCTGACTGGTGGTTCGGGCATCCACCTCACCGGCCAGCAGTCCGCCGGACATGACCAGAATGCGGTCGCAGATCCCCAGCAGCTCCGGCATCTCGGAGGACACCATGATCACGCCCTTCCCCTCCCTGGCAAGGTCGAGGATCATCTGGTATATCTCGTACTTCGCACCCACGTCGATGCCTCGGGTGGGCTCGTCCAGCAGCAGCACCTCCGGCTTGGTCAGAAGCCAGCGCCCGATGATGACCTTCTGCTGGTTGCCGCCGGAGAGTGATCGTATTTGCGTGGACTGCCCGGGCGTTTTGATGTGCATAGCCTGTATGGCCCAGTCAGTATCCTGCCGCATCTTCCTTTCACTGAGGCAGATGCCGCCCATCAGATAGCTTCTCAGGTTGGAGATGACGGTGTTTTCCCGGATGTCGCGGATGCCGAAGATGCCCGTGGCGCGGCGCTCCTCCGTCAGCAGGGCGAAGCCGTTTTTGATGGACTCCTGGGGTGTCCTGTTTCGGATAGCCTTTCCATGCAGACGGATGCTCCCGCTGGCCTTCGTCATTGCGCCGAAGAGGTTCTCCAGCACCTCCGTGCGCCCGGAGCCGTCCAACCCCGCGATACCCAGCACCTCGCCCCTGCAAAGCTGGAAGCTGGCGTCCTTCAGACGGGTATACCGGCCTGCGAGATGCTCCACCTCCAAAATCACCTCGCCAGGTACATTGTCCTTAGGCGGGAAACGGTTGGTCAGCTCGCGACCCACCATCAGCTTGATGATTTCCTCTATGGTCAGGTCGGCGGCGCGGCGCGTGGCCACCCATTTACCGTCCCGCATGATGGTCACTTCATCGCTGATGCGGAGTATCTCATCCATTTTGTGGCTGATATAGATGATGCCGCAGCCCTGCTCCCGGAGCATATGGATGATACGGAACAGATGCTCCACCTCCGCCTCCGTCAGAGAGGAGGTGGGTTCGTCGAACACAATGACCTTGGCGTTGTAGCTGACCGCCTTGGCGATCTCCACCATCTGCCGCTGGGAGACAGGCAGCGTGGACATGATGGCTTTGGGATCGACGCGGACGTCCAGCTCGTCGAAGATCTCCCCTGTACGTCTTCGCATGATGCCCTCGCTGACCATGATGCCCGCCACCTTCGGGTAGCGGCCCAGCCACAGGTTGTCCATCACGCTGCGGGTGAGAGCCTGGTTCAGCTCCTGATGCACCATTGCCACGCCGCTTTCCAGCGCTTCCTTTGAATTCTTGAAATCCACCTCTTTGCCGTCCAGCACGATCGTGCCCTCGTCCTTGGCGTAGATGCCGAAAAGGCACTTCATCAGCGTGGATTTGCCTGCGCCGTTTTCACCCATCAGCGCGTGGACGGTGCCGGGTCGGACGGTAAGGGAAACGCCGTCCAACGCCTTGACACCGGGGAACTCTTTCGTAATATTTCGCATTTCCAGCAATGCCGGCTGCTCCATATGCAGTTACCTCCTTATCTGCGGGTTCAAAAGCGGCTCGCAATACGAACCGCTTTCGCGAAAGAGCGGGGCTGTCTGACTGACAGCCCCGCTCTTCCTTGGCGCTTTTGCTGGGGCGAGAGCCGTTAGCTATGGCTTATTCGCCGGTGTAGGTGGCGTAAGGCACACGGATCTTGGCAACACCGGCATCCACATTGAACGAGGAGGTGTTGTCCATCAGATTGCCTCCGCCCTTGACACTGCTGACCAGGTTCAGGATGGTGGAGGCCATGCCATCGGCATCCTGCTTGATGGTACCGGTCATCTTGCCCTCGTTGATGAGCTGCTTGGCAGATTCGGTGGCGTCCACGCCGAACACAGGGATGGTCTTGCCGCCGTCACCCATATTATAGCCAGCACCCTGCAGGGCAGAGATGGCACCCTCCGCCATACCGTCGTTGTTGCAGATGATCAGCTCGACCATGTTGCCGTTGGCTTCGGAATACTCGGGAAGGATGGTGGCCATGTAGTCATTGGCCGCCTGCGCGGACCACTTGCCGCCCTGATCCACCAGATACTTGTCGGTGGCGGAGGCGTTGTAGTAGACCAGCTCCGGCTTACCGGCGGCGGTCAGCAGCTCGTTGGCATCCTCCACGCCGTACTGGGTGCGGGCCTCGGCCTCGGCGTTGCCCTCCTGTCCCTTGAACATCACATAGGAGATGGAGCCGTCGCCGTTCAGATCCACGGCGTCATAGTTGGCCAACAGGTACTCGCCTACCAGCTTGCCCTGCATGTGACCGGCCTCAGGCGCGTCCGTGCCGACGAAGGCACACTTGTCGTAGCTCTTCACCACGTCATCAGAGACCTCGCGATTGAAGAAGATGATGGGGATACCGGCGGTCTTGGCGGCCTCTACGGCGTTCTGGGCGGCGTCGGGAGAGGACGTCTCCACGATGTTGACGATCAGCAGATTAGCGCCGTTGGAGATGGCGGTGTTGATCTGATCGGTCTGCTGTGCCTGGTTGCCCGCGCCGTCATAATTGCTGGGCTTGATGCCCATGGCGTTAAACTGTTTCTCCATAGAGTTGCGGACGCTGGAGATATACACATCGGAAAAGTCATAGTAGAACACGGCCACATTCAGCGCAGAGGCGTCGCCGCCCTGCGTATCGGAGTCCTTGTTCTTGTCGTTGTCCTTACTGCCGCAGCCGGCCAGCAGGGCCAGCACCATCACGGCGGACAGGAGAATGGCAAGCATCTTTTTCATCTCAGTTCCTCCTCATAAATGATAAATGAATTGTGTCTGCGCGGCAGGGCGGCACACGCCGTCCCGCCAGCGTATCTTCATTGTAGGAACTCTTCTTTCAAAAGAACATAGAAAAATATTTGCACATATAGGAAAATCATTCTCTCTCGCTAACTTTCCCGATGTCTTTTACACAGGGGACAATTTTCTCTGTGCCTGTCGTTCCTCTCCGCAGAGCGCAAAGCTGTGCCAATCTGCCTCCCTCATGACCCAAGCTGCGCCGCGCCACCGTCAAATGAAACGGCGATGCGGCGCAG
>OKRW01001764.1_pt1 | contig 17308 bp, 14 predicted proteins | sample 1601151 | NCBI WGS metagenome assembly OKRW01 (sample SAMEA3541471, study PRJEB24748) | human gut metagenome | biome: human gut; feature: human-associated habitat; material: faeces | place: China | collected 2012 | reverse complement strand
ATCGAGCCCTGCAGCACTCGATTTAACGCACAACGGCTCGTTTCAAGTGGATTTTGTCGCACAACCGAGCATCCAACTTGCCACTGGTACACATTAGATGCCGCCGCAGGTTGACGTCGGCTCCATCCTTGCAACTCGCTCATGGATTCGCGTCAGCGTCCTCGAGCCACAAGGCCCTCGTAAGCGCCAGACGTAGTCGGCGCCATAGCTGCAGCGAGGCGACGAATACCTATGAGATGCTGCGGATCGCACCTTGCAGCCACAGCACGGACTCTCTCCCTCCAGCCCCTCGTAACTCAAAATCGCAATCAGCGGCCATCTCCGCCGTCAGAAGTGGGCTGCGAACCCGCGGCGGCCTGTGCAGCCTCATCGGCCAATTTGTCACGATGCGCGTTGATGAAGTAAAACACGACGCAGGTTCCCACCATGCAGATGTTCAGACAGTAGAAAATCAAGGTGTACGACAGCGTGTCGTCCACAAGCTTCGCGATGATGCCAAAGATATAGCCGATGAAGCAAACCAGCAAGAACCAAAGGCTGACGCCCTTCGAGGTCTTGCCACGGACCGCTTTGACGATGTTCATAGGCCACGAGATGCCAAAGCAGATTAAGAAGAGCATCTCGAAGAAGCGCGTGTCGAACAGTTCCATTTTTCCTCCTCAATATACATGCGGACGTGATGCTCCTTTTCATGCGATCGACTCCATGCCCGCCTCTCTAAAACAGAAAAGCTGTCGCTACTCGACGATCGCCGTAGCGGCAAGGTGCTTGTTAGCTGCAAAGCGCATCACGGCGATGCTCAATGCCTCGAGCTGCGCCGGATCCTGGCTAAGCTCCTCAAGCAGCTCCTTCTCATGACCGGGTGCCATACTTTCGATCATCTCCATGACGTCTTCCTCGCTCGGCTCGATGCCGTAATGGCGAGCCCACGCATCGAGGGCAAGACCCTGGTTGACCATGTCGCTTGCCTGCAGGGCCGTCATGCGCTCGTACTGCTCGAGAGAGATCTTCTGATCGACGAGCATTGCAGAAAGAGTCGTCCCCTGCGCCTCGGCCTGCGCTTGGGCTTGGGTGCGGATACCCAGCGCGGCTTGCTCATAGATCGCGGGGTCGATATCACCGCAAACGCGCGTTGCAAGCTCCATCGCCGCCACCGCGCGCTTGTAGCCCTCGAGCTGCTCCGCCTCGGCGCTCGGCGCATCAGCCAAGCTTATCTTGACAGGCTCGTAAGAACTAAGGGATGCATTGGGAATGTTGGCTTGAACCTGAGCGCTGTTCTTTGTTTCCACGATCGATTCCTCTCTCTGACGGGGCAAACCCCAATCAGGCATTGCCTTCCTCCGCCTTTACTGTATGCGTTCAGAGAGACCAATAGGATTCTCGAAGAGGCATCTGCTCATCCTCCTTTTTCATCTTCGCATCTAATCTTCAACCACTTCTCAACTACTGACAACCTGAATTTCAACTCTTAGGCGGATTTCATAGACTGTCAATGACCTTAATATGTGGAGCATCGCTGAGTCGGGGTGAGGGCCCCGACATTGTGAAGAGAAGCCTAGGAGAGAGGAACTCACAATGAGCGAGAAGGTTTCCATGTTGGGCGTCCCCAACAACACGGTCGATGAGAACGGCATCCGCTGGCGCAGGACCCGTTGCTTCATGTGCCACATGAACTGCGGTGTCTGGTGCGGTGTCGACACCAAGACCGGCCGCCTGGTAGAGATGCGCCCTAACGAAGAGGAGGGCACCGTTCTCTGCAACCGCCTCGGTAGCAAGGGCGAAAAAGCAATCAAGTTCCACTACCATCCCAAGCGCATCAACCACTGCATGAAGCGCGTTGGCGAGAAGGGCGAGGACAAGTGGGAAGAGATCTCCTGGGAACAGGCGATCGACGAGATTTCCACCAAGCTCATGGCACTTAAGGAGAAGTACGGCGCCAAGACCCTGTTCTCCTCCGAGGGCACGTACCGCTCCGATCACCTGTGGGCACGCACGCGCTTCTTCAATCTCTTTGGCAACCCCGGCAACGTTGTTGACCCTGGCACTATCTGCTGGTGCTGGAACTACTCCTTGAACATGGCTATGGTTGGTTGGCCCGTCGAGGCAATCATGCCCGTCTCCCCCTCTTATACCGGCACAATCGTCAACTGGGGCAAGCGCTGGTCTGAAGCCTACGCTCCCGAGGGTCCGCTGTGGCGCACCATGCGCGGCCGCATCGAAGTCAACCAGGACAACCCCGCCCAATACATCAACATCGACACCACCTGCATCGACGGCTCCGCAACTGCAGACATCTGGCTGCAGCCCTATCCCGGCACTGACTGCGCAATCTCCTTCGCATGGCTCAACGTCATCTTCGAGGAGAAGCTGTGGGATGACAAGTTCGTTCGCTACTGGTCCAACGCCCCCTTCCTGGTCCGCAAGGACACTGGCAAGCTTGTGCGCCTCGACGAGTTCAACGGCGGCAAGCACGAGGATTTCCTTGCAATCAACGAGATTAGCGGCCAGCCTGTGACCTGGTGCTCCGACGAGAACCGCTACTACGAGGATTGCGAGGTCACCCCGGCCCTGCAGGGCACCTTCAAGATCAAGATGGCCGATGGCTCCGAGGTCGAGTGCTGGACTGCCTTCGACGCCATCGAGGACCGTTTCAAGGACTGGACGCCCGAGCGCGCCTCCAAGATCTCCAACGTCCCCGCTCGTAAGATCCGCGAGGCAGCACGCCTGTACGCAACCAACGGTCCTGCATTCATCGGCTGGGGCTTGGGCGGCGGCGACCAGCACGGCATCAACGCATCCCAGTTTGGCATTGCCAAGACCATGGCACGCATCCTCACCGGCAACATCGACAACCCCGGCGGCGAGTACGTCGGTCAGCCGGCTGACCCGGACGACAAGGAGAAGCTGTTCCCCGTCCGCGACTCCGAGCTCGAGCTTGCGGATGTCCTCACCCCCGAGATTCAGAAGGACTACATCGGCAACGAGAAGTTCCGCGTCATGTCCTGGCCTGGCTTCAAGGCGATCGACAAGTGCTACCGCAAGATGTTCGGCCTGAACCGCCCGATGATGCACCAGATGCTGTGCAGCCCGTCCCTGATGTGGAAGGCAATTCTGGAGAAGGACCCCTACCCCGTCACCGCCTGCATCTGCTGGTCCTCCAACCCGCTGGCCTGGGCGCCGAACACCAAGCGCGTCTACAAGGCCCTCAAGGCCCTCGAGCTCCTCGTCGTCGTCGACTACTGGAAGACCCCGACTGCAGCTCTCGCCGACTACATCATTCCCGCAGCCGACTGGATGGAGCGCCCCTGCTGCACCACCTCTGAGGACTCCAACGACTTCATCGTTACCGGAGACCGCGGCGTCGAGCCCCTCTACGACCGCCACATGGACTTCGACTTCTTCAAGGCACTCGGCATCGCATGTGGCCAGAAGGAGTACTGGCCCTGGGAGACCTACGAGGACCTCATCGAATACCGCCTCGAGCGCGTGCCCGACATGAATCGCGAGAAGGCGACCAACCTCGGCAACTACTTCCCCTACGGCACGGACTTCTACAAGTACGCAAAGCCCCTTGCCAACGGTCAGCTGCGCGGCTTCGCAACTCCCTCCCGCAAGGCCGAGATCTTCTCCTCCGTCCTCGAGGAGCTCGGCTATGATCCCATTCCCGTCTACACCGAGCCCGAGACTCCGCTGGGCAACCCCGAGCTGGCCAAGGAGTACCCGCTGCGCCTGACCACCTCCGGCCGCATCAGCCCGCTGTACCACTCCGAGATGCGCACGCCCGGTCACGGCACTCGCTCGGTCGTCCCCTGGCCAATGACTTGGATGCACATCAACGATGCTCGTAAGCTGCACATTCGCGAGGGGGACTGGATCTGGATCGAGACGCGCATGGGACGCATCCGCCAGAAGGCTCATGTGGGCTGGGACGTCCCCGAGGGCATGGTCCAGGTTCCGCCTTCATGGTGGTACCCGGAGCTTCCCGCCGAGGAGCCGTGGAGCCAAGGCGTGTTCGATTGCGCTGCAAATGTGCTCATCGACGACGACCCCGAGCTCGCCGACAAGATGACCGCAACTTGGAACGCACGCGGCCTGCTGTGCAAGGTCTACCCCTGCATTGACCCGGCCGATCAGTCTGACGAGAACGTGCCCATCGAGTACTACGACAACCCCGATGTCGAGACCGTCTGGGACCGTGCCTACAAGGAGATCGGCTGCTGGGAGCTCAACGGCAAGTAAGATTCCAACGTTGTAATTGCCAACCTTATCGGTTTTCTTTTCCTAGATAAGGCGGCAGAAATCCCGCAAGCAGGAGGGGCAGTTGCAGCTGCCCCTCCTCTTTTGCGTTTCAAACTTTTCTCGACTAGCACAGATGGAGGCACCCATGGTCTATGGTCCGCCAGCGGGCTTTGTGAGAAATAAGCCCTCTGTTTACATCGACAGGGACTACTGTACCGGCTGCATGAAGTGCGTGCGCCTTTGCCCGCAAAAGCACGTACTCGAACCCGCCCGCGACGAGCACGGCCCTTACTCGCACGTCGCAGACCACATGCTTTGCGCCGGATGCGGACTGTGCCTGCAGAACTGCCCCACCCATGCTGTCCGAATCAAGCTGACGTTGCGAGAATAACTTCTCAAGAAACTTGAAAACAAGACTAGCGGAACATGTGTTCGTGATATGATTCGCACCAAAGCCTATCTGCGGCTACAGCATGTCTGGTAGCCGCAGATAGGCCGGTCTGCCGAGCATTGGCATAGTGCAACCGGCGACAAGTCGTCTGGCCAGCACAAAGAAGCTTTCACACAAGGAGGGGCAATGGAGAGCACTGCAGGTCATCCCACAGCAAGCAACATCCCCATTGTTGCCAAATCCATGCCACCGGCGCAGCGTCTCTGGAGCAAGCCAAGAGAGCGCATTATGCACCTGCTCGACCGCTCTCGACGCCAACGCTTCACGTTCCTCAACGCTCCTGCAGGCTATGGCAAGACAACCGCTCTCGCGGACTGGTTCTACAGCCTCACAAATGCTGGAGAAAAAGCAGCATGGTTCACCATCGACCGTCGCGATCGCGACTCGAAGTGCTTCTGGCTCAACTTCCACTATGCAATCTGCACAGCCCTGGGTCTCGATTTCGAGAAAAGTCTCGGTGCGGTCCAATCCATGGCAAGAAACGAAGCCATCCTCACAATGGCCAACGAGATGAGTCTCAGTGCACGCAAGTGCGGCGACTTGTTCATCGTTATAGAAGGGCTTGACGTCATCTACGGCTTCGAGACGCTCGAAGAGCTCCTGACGCTCATGTTGGCGCTCTCTGGAAACGTCCATATCATCCTGTCGTCACGTGTCGCCTTCACCAAGCACAGCTTCCCCGGCATTACCATCCCAGACGTCTCGCTCAACATCGACTACAGCATGCTTGCGCTTACAAAACAAGAGATGCTCGAATACCTTCTTGACGCCGGAGTCGAGCAAGTGGAGGAGCCGGACTTGAGTCTTCTCCATGACAAAACGCAAGGCTGGCCAGCCGGCACGGCTATCGTCATGGACAGCGTCGATACGGGTGTGTCATTCAAAGAGGCTGTCGCCAATTTGTCGGGTACCGATCCCCGCCTCAACGAGTTCTTCGAGTTCGAGGTCTTCTCTGGTTTGCCCCAAGAAGAGAAGGACTTCCTCCTCAAGACGGCATCTCTTGGCATGATCTCCACCAGGATCGCCGGCTACACGCTTGGGGATGTCGATGTCGACACCGCGATCAGCAACCTGTACAGGCGCAACGCGTTCTTCTTCCCCATCGACACAAATTCAGGCGAATATGAGCTCCATCCCCTGTTCTCGCAGTGGGTCATGAAGAAAGCCCAAATCCTCTCCTCGCACGAGCAGCGCCTGCTAAACGCCCGCGCTTCGCGCTGGTGCCTCAGGAATGGACGTGCAACCGCTGCCGCCAAGCATAAGATTCTCGCAAGCGAGCGCGAGGACATCTTCAACCTCGTACGCGTCGCCTACCCAAACATGACAACGGCAGAGCTCATGAGCATAACCATGTTCCGTCGCGATATCGATATCAAGAAACTCAGCCCTTGTTTTTACCTACTGGCGGCATGGGCCTATGCCTACAGCGCGCAGCTCGACGAGCTCGACTTCTGGCTCAAACCCCTGCACGAGCTTCCCGATGAGCTCGTCGACGAGAGGTTGCGCTTATCGCTCGAGGTCATCAAGGTCAAAGAGCTCTGCCTCGCCAGCAAGTTCGACGACGGCATCGAGAAAGCCCACCAAGTGGAGAGCCGCCTTGCGGGCAAGGACTTCATCCCGCTCAAGGTCATACTCGCCAATTGCCATTCGGAAGCCCTCGACCAGCAGGGCAAAATCCAGGAGGGTCTCGAGCGCCACCTGGAATTCGCCTCGTTGACAAGCGACGGGTCTTTCCCCTTCCTCTCGTCGATCAACAGTTACTCGATGGCGTTCTCGTACTTCGAGCAAGGAAACCTCAAGCACGCCGCTCAAATGTGCCGTCAAATTCAAACGAGCTATGCACCGGACTACGTGACCTGCGGTGCCGCATGCTCGCTCGAGGTCTTGATCGATGTTTTGAGCAACAACAACATGGAGCGCGAGCAACGCCTCGCAAAGGCGATCTCACTCATTTCCAAGCGCAGCAACGTCGATATGTTCCTAGATTGGTGTACCGCCCGAGCCTGGACCTATGTCTCTGCTGGAGACATAGACAAGGCAGACGCCATCCTTAGAGAGGGCATGAGCTTGGTCAAGACGTCATTGAACTTTATTCCTCGCATGGCTGCTGTACAGCCCTTCCAAAACCACGCGATGCTCATGTTGCTCGAAGGGCGTGTGCAAGAGGCATTCGCCTCATATAGAGAGTTCGACATGCTGGGTCTTGCGATGACAGCGCAGTCCCGTCTCGTGCGCAAGTTCGTAGAGCTTTCCATCGTCGACGAGGAAGAAAGGGAGAAGCACCTGCTCGCCCTACTCGAAACCGCTGACAGCCATGAATACAACCTCATTGCACAGCTTCTCATGTTGGAGGTCGCCCTTATCTACTTCGAGCGCGGACAACGCACACGTGCGGTGCGAGAAATCGACCTATGCGTCAGCCGTGCACAGGAAAACGACATCATCGCTATATTTGGCTGGAAAGCTCGCCAGGTGCGCTCTCTGCTGATGGTCTATCTCACCACCGTCAAACCCAGCTACAAGAATCGTCACTTTGTACAGTCGTTGCTTAGGCAAGATTTCATGCAATTGAGAGAAGGCGAAGAAGACCAGCTGAGTCAAGCTGTGGAACTCACGAGCAAGGAGCTCGAAGTGATCAAGCTCGCGCTTTCTGGCATGGATCGCAAGGAGATTTCCCAGGAGCTCTGCATAAGCGAGAGCACCGTGAAGTCACATCTCTCACACATGTACCGCAAGTTTGGTGTGAAGCGCTACAGCGAGCTTGTGGCACTTGCAGCGGAACTCGGCATCTCATAGAAAGCATCTATGAAAAGAGCGCCCCGTCCTTGCAGCAATGCTTTCTTGTAACTCCACCGATTCAAAGGGAAAGCCGCTGCGCGCATGCCCTGCCTTTGCGCCGCGACCGCGGAAGCATTGTATGCAAAAATGCCCCCGCGCCGTGCGATTCGCCGCGTTTTTGCCGTATCCTTGCTCGATGGGCTTTCAGCCCGAAACCGAACGTGCAAGGAGATTCCATGAGCGCAACAACGAGCGCCGTACCCTCGAATACCACCTATCCCGCGCGCATCCGCCGTGCACGCGTCCTCGGCGTCGTTGCCGCTGTGTTCGCGGCCCTGGGCTTTCTGTTCATGGCGTGGACGACCTACGACGTGGGACAAGCCGTAAGCGAGGTGCTCTCCGACCCCGATTTCGCGGCGCCTGCGGAAAGCGCCGGCGTGAACGGCGCCATCGCCGACATCGGCTTCGGCGGGCTCACGCCGAGCCAGGCGACCGCCGGCGTCCTGTCGCTCGTCGTGCTCTTCACGTGCTTCGGCGCCGTCGTGAGCCTGTTCAGCCTCGTTGCGGGAATCGGCATCGCGCGAACGGTCGGCAACCCCGCGTCGCGTAGGCGCTGCTTCGCCTTCGGCATAGCGGGCGGCATCGCGTCTATCCTCACGTTGCGCCTCGTCGAGGGCATCCTGCTCATCGCCGCATCGCTCATGATTCGTCGTCAGCGCATCGAGGACGCGGGCGACGCCGAGGCCTACTACGCGGCTGGCAAGCGCCTCGGGTTCATGCGTTTCGTGGAAATCGCCTGCGTGCTCGAGGTCATCATGAACGTGACGCTGCTCCTCTTCGTCACGAGGTCCGAGGCGTTCGACGGCGAATGGTGGATCAACTTCGTGAAGCTGCTCATGATGGCCGTCACGCTCTGGGTCATCTGGAACCGCAAGAGCCACGGCTGCGCCATCATCTGCGGTATGGTGGGTGCCTACCTCGCCATCAACCTCGTGTACTACGTCGCGCTCGGCCGCTTCGACGCAGCACAGTTCCTCATGAACTCCATCTGGCCCATCATCCTTCTGCTCTACTTCGGCTTCTCGAAGCGCGCGCGGACCGTGCTCTCGCGCCCCTTCACGGCGAGCTCGCGCGCGGCGGAGCTCAAGGAAGACGAGAAGCTCTGGAACCTCAAGAGCCCGCTTTTCTGGCGCAACCTCGTTCTGTACTTCTGCATCTTCAGCGTCGTCGGGCATTGGATGGAATGGAGCGTGTGCTGGCTCATCCGCTGGGGTATCGTGCCCGGCACCTACGACCCGAACTCGGGCATCTGGCACGACATGCTCAACCCGTTCTTCGTCTACGGCATCGCGTTCGTGTTCATCGGCCTTCTGCTCTTCCCCATCAAGAACTGGCTGCTCGAGAAGCTGCACGGCAACGTTCCCGTCGCGCTCGTGCTGAGCTTCATCGTGAACACGCTGTTCTGCGCGGCGGTCGAGCTTGCGCTCGGATTCGCCTGCAACACGCCGCCCGATCCGGTGACGGGAAAGCTTCCCCTGTGGGACTACCAGGACATGGCCTTCAACTTCATGGGTCAGATCTGCCTTCTGAACACGTCGTTCTTCGGCGTGATGGCCACGCTCATGACCTGGCTCGTCTACCCCAACCTGGAACGCGTCTTCTCGAAAATCCCCAAGGACGTCATGAACATCCTGACCGTCGTCATCATCATGTTCTTCGTGCTCGTGGTGTGCATGTACGTGATCAACCTCAACTTGGCCTCCATCGCGTCAGGGGTGGGAATCTCCTAGCGCTCGGGCGCGCAGAGGCGTGTGAGGAGCTCTTCGGTCCCGCGAACGCCCAGCTCGCGCAAGTAGGGTCGCCCCTCTCGGTCCTCGAAGACGTTGACGCTCTCGGCAAAAACCACCTTAGGGCACGCCTTGCGCGCCTCCTCTAGACGGTTAAGCGGAATGGCAATCGAAGGCATCTGCGCATCCCAATCCTGCGGTACGCGGCATGCCCTCGCCCACGCACGGACCGTCTTCGCGTCCTTGCCGAAAGCCTTTGCGCACTTCAGAAGCTTATCCCCCTCATCGAGGGAAAGCCAGGGATACGCGGCCTGCAAATCGGCATCCTCCAGAAACGCCTTGTTTTGCTGGAAGATCTGCCCCGTGTTCTTGTTGTCCGAGCTGCAATAATGCACCCCCAGCTCAAGCTGCTGCTCGTCGGCGTACTCGAGCAGCGCTAGCGCCTCGGCTTCGCTGCCCGCAACGGGAACGCCGCCGCCGTACCAATAATCGTACAGGTAGTTGAACGGGTGCTTGCGCAGCTCGAAACCGCGCGCGCGGAACTCTTCCGCGTTGCAGAGAGGGAAGCAGAACTCAAGCAGGTTGATCCCCCGCACGCCCATCGCGTCGAGGCGCGAGAGAAGCGGCTTCATCGTGGCGAGCGTGCCGGGAATCACCGGCATCTCCACCATGACGTGCGACAACGAGGACACAGCAGCCGCCATGCGATCGAACACGGGCGCGTCGGCGCTTGCAACGTCTTCAGGCTTCACGCTGAAGCGGACCTCGTCGAGCCCCGCCTGTGCGAGCTTTCCCAAACACGCGTCGTCGAGCAAATCGCCGCACGTATACAAGCGCAAATGAGCGGCGGGATACAGCTCACGCGCCCGCTCGATGAAGGCCTCAACCTGCTCCTTGTGCAGCAAAGGCTCGCCTCCCGTAATGGCAAGGCAGTCGAACTGGGCGCCGGCATCGTGTGCAACTTCAAGTTCGGCTACGATATCGCGTCGGTGGGAAAGGAAATACTCGTAGTGATCCTGGTTGGGATTGAAGCAGAAGTAGCAATGGCGCGTGCATCGCAGGTCGATGAAAAAAGTCGCCGTGCGCTCGCCGGTGCGGCACGCCAAGCACGCAGGAGATATCCACCCGCGCCACAGGGAGCCGTCCCCGTTCTCGCAATGGCAGCCGCAGGCACGGGCCACCTGTGCGCGGCGCGCTCGGGAACAGGATTCCGAAACCTCGAAGGGAACGCCGAAAGCGGCGACCGCTTCCTCGTAATCGCATTCTACCTGGTTAAATGCTTTCGCGTATTCCCGAACGTCCATCGCAATCCCTATTCGCCAATATGTCCCATCAGCCAATCGAGCTGCACGCTATCGACATGGGCAACCACGACGATGCCCTGGGCAAATGCGGCATACAGTCCGCGCACGTCCCGTTCGATTACTTTTTGAGCGAACGCGTTGACCCACGTGAGCACATGCGCTTCCAAAAAAGCCTTGGAATCCTGCAGCGCCTTCCGGCATTCGGAATCGCGCCCGTCGGCATATGCCTCGTACGTGCGAGACCCCATGCAGCTCAGATATCCCAGCATAGCCGCAATGTGGTCATCGGGGAACTGCTTTTCAGCCTGAAGTTTCAAACCAGCGGCATGATACGCTGCGCGAACGTCGAGCGTGCTGCACTGGAACAGCGTCTGTTCGGTACCCACGTACGGCGACTCCCACATATGAACATAGCAGTCCCCGGGAATCTGAAAGAGCTTCGCGTAGTCGCCTTCCATCTCGGGCGCAAGCGCCGCCACGGCATCCGAAGACAGGTCCCCGTGCTCGTCATAGCACGCCAGAACCTCCCTCGCACAATCGTCGAGCGAGCGGTCGATCTTAGCGAGAGCGCACCCGCCGTCAACGGACAGGTCCCCATCAGAGATCACGGCAGCCTCGCAGGTGAACATCTCGCGAGCCTGCGAACCAAAGAGCTTCGCGACGAAATCGGGAGAGCAGTCGCCGCCGAAGACCGCATGAAGCAGGTCGTAGAGATACGCGCGGCGGGCAAGATCCATACCGATGCGGCATTCGAGTTGTTGGTCAGGCATAACGCCGCTCCTTTCAAGAAAAGACCGCCCCCTCCATAGCGAGAACGCGGGCAGCTAACCGTTACGGTGAGTACTACGCGATAAGAAAACGCCGCGCCGCAAGCGAGATGCGGCGCGGCGGCAAACGAAACCTCGGTTCTACCAGGTCAGCTCGACAGCAGAGCTATCGAACGCAAGATCTTTGGTCTTGATGAGGAGGTTCGGCTGGGTCAGATCGGGGCTCGGGAGCACCACGATGGTGCCCTTGTCCAGATCGTTGCCATACTTCTTGCGAAGCTCGTCAACATCGCCGGCGTCAAGCGCACGGTTCGGACAACCCGCAACGCAAGCGGGCTGATCGCCGTTGGCACGCAGGCCGTAGCAGCCGTCGCACTTTCCGGAAACGCCCTTCTCGGGGAAGTACTGCGGATGGCCGTACGGGCAGCTCATCACGCACATACGACAGCCGATGCACTTGTTCTGGTCCTGAACGACAGTGCCGTCTTCGGCCTTGCTAATCGCACCCGTCGGGCAGTTGGCCAAGCAGATCGGGTTCTCGCAATGGTTGCAGCTGCCAGAGTAGCTGTACGACTTAACGTTGGGGAACGTGCCGACCGTGTAGCTCTTCACATTGCGATACAGGGTTCCGACCTCAAGACGATTCTTGTCTTTGCACGCCACTTGGCACGCGCGGCAGCCGATGCAACGCGTCATATCAAAGTAAAAACCAAAAGCCATGATTCCCTCCTTAGCCAAGATTCAGGATGCGTGCATCGGTGTAGCAGTCGTCTTCCAATGCAGGGCCATCGTATTTCTCGAAATTGCAGTTATTGTTGTTGTAGCTGGTCACACCGCAGCCGGAAATATCGTTACCGGTGAGGTAGTTGTCGGCGCCGCCCTCGTCGATGCCGGTCTTCTCGTTCAGGCGAACCCAAGAACCGTGCGGAATGCCGACTTCGCCGGGCATGAGGTTCTCCATGCAGCACGCCTTGCGCAGCACTTCACCGTACTTCGTCCAGACGCGCACGGTGTCGCCTTCCTCAATCCCCTTCTCCTTCGCGTCAGAGGCGTTCAGGAACACGGGGTTCGCCCAAGCCTCGCGCAGCCAGGGGCAGTTGTCGAACACGGAGTGCGAACGACGGAAGTAGTGCGGGTTGAACAGCAGGTACGGGTACTCGCCCTTCTCGCCGCCGATCTTGCCGTCCTTGAAGGTGGTCTCGTAGCCCACAGAGGGAACGAGGTACTCGGGGTACGGCGCGTAGGCGTGGTCGCACAGGCCGATGCTGTTGAACAGGTCTGCCTTCGCCTGGCAGGTGATCTCGAACTTGCCGCTCTTGGTCTTCAGCGGATTCTTCTCAGGGTCCTTAATGAACGAAGCATAGCCCAGGAACGAGGAATGCTTGTCGTCCTTCTTGCGCTCCACCTGGTAGCCGCCGTTGGAGACGAACTCGTTCAAGCCCACGCGGCCGGTCTGGGTTTCGCCCTCGACGCCCCATTCCTTGAGGTCGGCCTCGGTAACGGTGACGAGCGGCACGTACTTGCCGGAGTCGTCGTCCGCGATGACCGTAGTGCCCGCGATGCTGTTGAAGAACGCCTGCTTCGGGCTGATCGGGTACACCGTCTCCGGATCGACACCGATCGCCTTCATGATCAAGAAGTTGATCTCAACGTCGGTCTTCGCTTCAAACAGCGGTTCAGTGACCCGCGAGAAGCAGAGCAGGAACTCGCGATTCGAAGCCAAGAGGCCTCCGGGAACTTCCCACTGGGTGGTCACGGGCAACACAATGTCGGAGTACATTGCCTGCGTGGTCATGAACTGGGCCTTCGCCAGCACGAAGTCCATCTTGCGATGCGCCTCGATGCCGCGTTTCATGTTCGGGCCGGTTTGCAGGTAAGCATTCTCGTCATGGATGATGCAATGGATGTCGCACGTGCGGTCCTCGCCCGCATGGGAACCCTTGCCAGCGTACCAGTCGCCGACCATGCGATATTTGCCGGTGAGGCACGCTTCCCACACCTGAGGGCCGGGGATAACGCCATCAATGTCGTTTTTCAGGGCAGGATAACCAGTCTTGCCGCCCTTCACCAAGGCAGGGCCGCCGTTTCCGGCGTTGGCATGGTAGTTGTTCGCAGTGCAGTTGCCGGGCTTGCCCATGTGACCGCCCATAGCGCCCAACGTCATGAACAGCTGAGGAATGTTCTCGCAGCCATTGCAGCGGGCGGCAGCGAAGTTATGCAGCAGCCACACGTTCTTCTTCTTGCCGATCTCGCGAGCGAACCACGTAATTTTTTCCACAGGGACACCGCAGATGGCGGAAGCCCACTCGGCGTCGTGCTTCACGCCGTCGTACTTGCCTTCCAGGTAATCGGCGAAGTTGACGTCTTCCTTCAGGTCTTCGGGCATATGGTCGGCATCGAAGCCGACGGTGTATTTGTCAAGGAACTCCCAGTCGACGATATCGCCCTCGGCCTTGTCCAGGCGAAGCATCTCGGACACGACGCCCAGCAAGAACGCCGTGTCCGTGCCGGTGCGAATGGGAATCCACTCGGCATCGAGCATCTGGGCGGATGCCGTGTAAATCGGGTCAACGGTGATGAACTTGACGCCCGCTTCCTTCGCGCGAATGTAGTGGTAGCTCGGCGTACCGGCGGCAGACCACGCGGGATTGGACGCGTAGAACACGATGGTGTCGGCGTTCAGCATGTCGGTACGATCGTTGCACACGCCTGCGTCGGTGCGGGGAATGCCGATAGTGTCGGCGGTGTTCAAAAGATAGGCACCATGGGAAGTGGTGTCAGCGGTGCTGGTGTGCCCGCCCCATGCCAGAAGCGGCGCGAACGCGAAGCGCGAGCCGTAGCTTCCCACCAAGAACGCCTGGCTGCCGTACTTCTCCTTGATGGTCTTGAACTGATCGCCGATGTAGCTGATGGCCTCGTCCCAGCTGATGCGCTCCCATTCGTCTTTGCCGCGCATCTCGCCGTTCGGGTTCTCCGGCGACCAACTCTTGCGCTTGATGGGATACTTCAGACGATCGGCCCCGAAGCACTGCTGCTGCTGCGCCCTACCGCGCACGCATCCGCGCTGCTGCGGGTAATCGAAAGAATCTTCATGCGTATCGTCAGACTTCTGGCGAATCACCGCGCCATCTTTGACCATAACCTTGTTCATGCAGCGGCCGCCGCAGTTGTGCCAACACGCTGCAGATGTCCACTCGCCGCCCTTCGCGGGATCGATGGGCATGCCCTTTGCGTCGGTGGCCTCAAGGCTGGATTCCGCAGAGCAGCCGGTCGCAGCCAAACCCGCGACGCCAGCCATAACAGCAGCAGAAGCACCTAAGAAACCACGACGGGAAATGTTGTTCGTACTCACTGTTGGTTCCCCCTTTCTGCTTTCCTACATTGCGCAGGTCGCGTAGAAACCGTAGCGGGCAATGGCAACGCCAATCACCAGCAGGGCGCACACGACGATCGCGAGCGTTTTCTTGTTGTTGAACTTAGCGCCGGCAAACACCAGGATTGCGGATGCAACCGGAGCAATGACCAAGCCCGCGATCTGCATGGCAGGGTTCAAGCCCGCGCCGGAGAAAGCGGCGATTTCGAGCGCAAGACCGACGGCAAGCACGACGTCGACAGCGACCAGCGTGTACATGACCGGCTTCTCGGCGATGTCAGCCGAACCGAAAGCGGCGCACAGGCCAAGGCCCATCGCTAACGCACCTGCGACGAACGAGAGCACGGTCGCGGGAGCGTTGCTCCAAACAGCGTTGCCGTACACATCGATGTAGGCCGTGCCCATGAGCACGATGACGAGCACCGCCGCAATCGCACCGATGACGCGCAGAGCGAACGGGCTGTCCTTCTTCACAAAGGTGATGATGAGGTCGATAAGCGCCAGAATGAAGAAGATGCCTGCAAGTAGCACTTCCTTGACCATGCCGGAGCCGAAGTTGACCGTGCCCGCGCCGATGGACGCAAATGCACGGGAAAGGCTGTGAACGTGCGTCGCGGCGGCAATCATGCCGATGGAGAACAGCACCACGACGACCAGAGGAACGAGCCACGGACGCTCGCCCTTGCGGGTGCGCTGGAAGCAAGTTTCGAACACGTAGGCTCCTGCCGCTAGCCCTCCCAGCAACGTGAACAGGAATAAGGATTCAAGACCCATGTTTCCCCCCTTAGTATCTCTTTGGCGCCCGCGTCGTGCGGGCAACCCTGCTTTGCGGAACGCGCCTCGCCCGCACGTTTCGCCTATTCGACAAGCAGTTCATCCATGTGGCGACAAAGATGACCTTTCGCCGAATAATTGCCCAGAATCTCAGCTGGTGATCCTTTTCGTGGATTGTAACAAAATTGTCGCACGACAATCAATAGTGTCGTGCGACAATTTCAAGTGTAATTATTCTATCTTGTAGATAATGAACTTCTCCAGCCTCTTCGGCCGGCTTCTTCGCGCGGCCTTGCGCGCGGCCGCATCGTCCGCCTACTTCACAAGCTTTTCGCTCGGCGACTTCGTAGACTCCTCGCCCGGCTTAGCATTGAAGCCGTCGCTGTAAGCACTGGGGACCACCAGTGCCCCGTCGTTGTCCTGTATGCCCTCGTAGGTGAGGTGCATCTTGCGAAGCGTCAGGGCGATGTCGTCGTGGCTGTACGATTGCGCGACGTCGTCGAGGATCGCGGAGATGTCCCTCTCAGCCTCCATCAGCGTGATTCGCGCGCTCTTGCGGCATTCGGCCTGCGCTTCAAGCGAGATCACATTCTGAAGCTCCTTGGGGATGATGAGGTCGCGCACCTCGACCGACACGATGGAGATGCCCCAATCCGACACCTTCTGTTCCACAGCTTCGCGAAGCTCCTGGTCAAGCTGATGACGTCGCATGACCACGTTCTGGAGTGACGCGCGGCCGATGGCATCGCGCAGGGCCGTTTGCGCGGAAAGCGCCACAGCGAAGTGGCAGTCTTGCACTTCGGTGCAGGCCTTTTCGGGGTCCCAGATGACCCAGAAGAGCACGGCGTCCACGTCGAGCGGCACAAGGTCGCTGGTCAAGGCCTCCTCGGCACCGAACGGCGTGGCATTCATGCGTTGGTCGACGCGCAGCGTGCAGAATTCGAACAGCGGGATGGTGAAGAACAGCCCCGGGCCCGCAAGACGGTCGAACCGGCCGAGGCGCATAACCACGACGCGCTCCCAGTCCATGCACACATGTACCGAAGACAGGACGGTGAGGCCCACAATCACGGAAACGATGACCCCCGTGAACGTGAACTTGCCGAGCGCGAGAATGGATGCTGCAAGCACAACCGCGAATGCAAAAAGAGCGAGCACCACGGAGATCATCACCGCGCCGTTTCGCGTGGCTTTCTTCGTCGGGTCGGAGCGATACGCGTCCGCCGCAACGCCGAATTCCATTTCAGAACGGCGATACGTGTCCTTCTGCTCCTGAGGGTGGGTCTTATCCTTGAGCTTTCTCATAATCCTTTTTCATCCTCCTTACGCACGAAGACACCATCTTCGGAATGTCGTCATATGCCATGCCGTTTTCGAGGCATCCTTTCACGAACTCTTCGACAAGCGCGTCTACCTCCGGCGCGGGTTTTAAGATAGCGTCCGGATCGTTGACGAACACGCCGCTGCCGCGCACCGTGGTCACGTAGCCGTCGCGTTCGAGCCCCATGTAGGCCTTGCTCACCGTATTGTATGCAATGCGCAGTTCAGCTGCATATTTGCGAACCGTCGGCAGCTTCTCGCCCGGCTTGTAGAAGCCCGATGTGATGAGGTAGACCATGCGATTGCGTAGCTGCACCCACAGCGGCAAATCGCTGGAGTCATCGAACGAAAACGGCGGTATTTCTTTAATCTGCTGCTTCACGTTTCCCTTTTCTTGCACTTACCTCATATGTCCGTTGCCCGCGTGTGCGAGCCTGTCCCGCTCACCTGCTCTCAGCGCTTCCTATCTTCTAGTTGTTGCATTTTCGAGCCGAATACCGAATGCTTGAAGGTGC
>OKRW01001763.1_pt1 | contig 17308 bp, 16 predicted proteins | sample 1601151 | NCBI WGS metagenome assembly OKRW01 (sample SAMEA3541471, study PRJEB24748) | human gut metagenome | biome: human gut; feature: human-associated habitat; material: faeces | place: China | collected 2012 | reverse complement strand
TGGGGTGATATGACGAGAAAAAGGCAGCCGATTGGTGACCTTTTTCGACAAGCTGCCACCAGCTATGCTGGTGAAAAATAAAAAATACTTTAGTGAATGAAATTAAAACCTCCTATGATAAAATGAAGTTGGTCTGGCAACCACTCAATCAAATCATAGGAGTTTTTTGTCATGAAAGATGACGTAAAAAGTTTATCACATTCCAAATGGAGATGTAAGTATCATATCGTATTTGCAACACTCATCTGAATCACACAAAGGCAATTTGGATGTGATAGCACCTGTTTCTCTCGTACCAGATATGTAACCGGTTGCCCGGAAGAACTCATCATAGTCCTCTTTGGTGCAACCTTTAATAAAGATATGACAGTAACGCTCGTCGTTTTCATCAACGATATAGATACGCTCCACAAAGGATTGTATCAGCGTTACTAACACATCCGGCTGTGCGTCCTTTGCGTATTTTTCAAAGGATAACAGCCTTTCTTTGATTTCTTCAATATCTCTCACAGCATACATCTGACTTTGCCTGCTATCCTCTAATTTTTGTAACAGTTTTTCCGTTTCAGAAAGCTCGTCTGTCAGTCCCTTTACATCCTCCTGAATAAATCGTTTTAGATTATCGTCTGCTTCCCGCAGATTTTTCACCTGATTCGAAATAGCAGCTTCAAGCTGTGCTTTCTTTTTCTTTAGTTCGGTTAGTTCCTGTTCGTTCTGAGTATTCTTAAAAATATCCGAAGCCTTTTGATTGAGTAATTTGACAAAGTATTCGCTGTCTTCATCGGAGAGATTGGATAACTGTTTGACTACAAATTCATCAAGCAGTACACCGTCAACAGCACGGAAAGTACATTCTCCTGCACGATAGCCGGGACAGACATATTTGAATCTCGGCTTGCCGTTTGTCCATCGGTTTGATTCGGAGATAACTCGCAGGCGTTTTCCACAATGCGGACAGTATACCAGCCCTGCCAGCAGAGCATTAGTCTTTCGGTGCGGGTGGTTGTACTTTTCTGCAATGGAATCAAGCATATTTTGTGTATCAATCCATTGTTGACTCGGAATAAAACCTTCGTGCCTGCCAACCGAGATAATCCATTCAGAAACAGGCTTTGCAGACATTAACTGCACAAATTTCGGAGAAATGAAGGTACTGTCAGCGTCCTCAAACTTCTCTTGGTCGGTTTTGTTATAGGCGGATAAGCCGTGCTGACCGTCAAACTCTGACGGATCAGCACATAGTCCGCCGCCGTTTTCATAAAAATAGTTATACGCATTTTCATCAGCAACACAGTATACGGGATTTTTCAGTAACAATCTTGTGGTTGAAGCATTGAATTTAGAGCCTGCTTTGGTTCGGTAGCCAAGCTTGTTCATTTTATCTGTTGTTTTCTTAATGGAACGAAGCTGCCCGAATATTTCATAGAGCTTTTGTATCATTGCTTTTTCTTCGGGAATGCTCTCCAAATAACTGTAAGCTGATTTGTTTTTGCCGCTGCCGGTCTTTACACGCTTCACTGTGAAACCTGTGGGTGTATTTCCGCCAAGCCAGCGTCCGTCTTTAGCAAGCTCCATCATATTATCTGTGATACGCTCGGTCAGAGTATCACGCTCAAATTCCGCAACCACAGCAAAGATTTGAATGAATATTTTGGATACACCGGAAGCGGTGTTGATATTGTTGGAGCAGATCAACAAGTCCACCTTGTGCTTTTCAAGAAAATCAAGCAAGCGTAAAAGGTCACTGGTCTTTCTGCCGATACGGTCTAACTTGTAGCAGACAACCGCACGGATTTTACCCATTTCAATATCGTGGAGCATACGCTGGAAATCAGGACGGTCGGAATAGTAACCGCTTAATCCTTTATCCTCATACTCCATAAAGCTGTAATTGTCATCAAGATAAAGTTCTTTTCTGGCGTATTCGGCACATTGCTTAAACTGCACACCGATACTGTCGCCTTTATTTGTAATGCGGGACTTTCGGGCGTAGATAGCTACGCCACGATTGTCCTCATTGTTTCGTTTTTGCTTTTTCATCATAGTTGCCCTCCTTACCGTCTGATTATACCGCTATTCCTGTAAGTGTTTCTATTGTGCGGCCTCGTTTTTGAAGGTCGGATAGAAGTAAGCGTAAGGTTTCAACATCAAAGGCATGGATTTCCTGCTCAAGATATTCCACTCTCTTGTTCTGGAAAGTGCGCAATGAATTTTCATAATCGTTTCCTCTGTGAATTACAGCGTTCATCTTAAAATCCATAGGCGCACCTCCTTATCTTGAATCTCTGTCCCGCAACCGTTTTCGATGGTAGGCTTCACAGAGTTTTACAATGGTTTCTTCTATTTGAGTAGTGGTGTAGTCTTTCGGAAAATATTTGCGAATGCGCTCAACAGGAATTTTCACACGCTCTTTCTGATTGGCTTTTTCCTCGCTCATAATGACGGATAACTTTTCTTTCGTGAATAATCCCTTCATACTGAGAGCCTTTAAACGCTGTGCCTGAGATAAATTCGGCGTACAGTCGCTGTATTCCATTTCGGACAGCAGCATTATCTGTTCTTCGGGGAGTAGATAGGATAGCTCGACAGCAGGAGTGAAAGCAATCCGCTTTTCATCAACCATATCCAAAATAGGCGGGATAAGGTTAGTCAAGCGAATATATCTTTTGACTTGTGTTGCGCTATCGTTTTCCGATATTTTTTCTACCGTCAACTTCGGACCAAGTTGGTCTGAAGTTAGGTCGGAGCGTTTGCCTTGTCGAGATAATGCTTCCATTTTCAGCTTGTAAGCGAAGGCTTTTTCCGATGGTAAAATATGCTCTCGGTGCAGATTGCTGTCTACCACTGCAATGGCGGCTGCGTCACGATCAAGGGGCACAATTAAGGTAGGGACTTCTTTTATCCCTGCCTTAACTGCTGCACGAAATCGTCTGTGCCCCGATACAATTTCATATTTATCTTCGGTGTTTTCTTTTGGTCGGACGATTAGCGGAGACAAAATACCTTGCTCCTGAATGCTCTCGATCAAAGTATTCATTTCTTCGTTGTCCTGAACCTTAAAGGGGTGTCCCTCAAAGGGGAAAAGTTTTTCTATTGCAATATTTTTTGGTGTGTTTTTCATCGTTCATAATTCCTTTCTCTGTTTTTGGTTTTTACTTGTATTTCCATAGCACGCTCGGTTTCAAGCAATTTCAAGATATGCGGATACCGTTTGGTGATGGATTGTGCGGTTTTGAGATCTTCACGCAAAGGTTTTAACTTTGCAGAGATTTTTCTTGCCGCAGCTTTGTTTTGCTCTTTTTCTTCTTCCGATTTTAGTCGGCGGATACGGTTATAAATTTTCTGCCGCTCTGATTCTAAAGTAGAAATATCTGTGGATTTTTTCTCGATAAATGAAACAAGCTCCTGTGCGGAATCAATTTGATTCTCGCAAAGAAGCTTGTATTCCTTTAAGGTTTGATCTAATTTTCTGACTTCCTGCCGTAGTGCCGGGGATAGAGGTTTTGGGGATGACGGTTCTATATTGTTGCCTGTAATCAGCTTCCAAAGCGCAATAATCAATGCAAACGCAAGCTGTATCCCGTCCATACGCTGCGCTTTTTTAAATTCGTATTCAAGCTGTAACAGCGGTGCATACCGTTTTGGAATACGAATTGCGTAAAGAGTGATATTTTTCTGATTATCAATTAGCCTCTGCCGTATTTTCTCCTGCGTATATTGCTCACCCAAAGAATCAAGACGGACAGAGTGTTTCCAACCGGGAGCAATAATGGAGGGATGGCGGTAATCGCTGTTTCTTGCATAGCTGTAGCCGAGATTTTTCAGGTATAAATCAAAGGCTTTCCAGTTGGTTGTATTTGAAATTGCTTCATCAATATCCCGTTTTAAAATATCTCGGTGAGTTAAACCGCCGCTTTTGTGAATCCAATAGTCTTTCTTTCGATTAACTGTGAATTTACTCGGCGGTAATACGCTTTTTCCTCGTTCCAAGCAAACTGCATCGGAAATCTCTCTCAGCTTGTAGTGGTCTGAAATATGGTTCTCAAATTTCCGACCGGTGCGAAAAGATACAGAATTAACCACAATATGATTGTGAAGGTTATCTGTGTTCAGATGGGTGGTGACTACTATCTCATAATCCTTGCCCCACATACGCCTTGCAGTTTCCAGTCCAATTTGATGTGCTTCTTCGGGCGTAACCTCGCCGCTTACAAAACTCTGATAACCGTGATAGGCAACATTCCCGCCGAGCTTGCCGTAACGACGCTTAGTAGCCATCATATATTCGTATGCTTTTTGCTTCGGACAGTTGATACCCGAAACATACATTGTTTGATCCGTCTTTTTATCATTCTCAACATAACGGAGTGTCGCATATAAATCTTCATCCAAGAATTTCTTGTCGGTGGTTTTGTCAGGGTTACGGGCATAGTCGATTACTTCTTTTAACCTGTTTTTGACAGGCCAGAATCCGGTGGTCGCCATTTACGCATATCCTCCTTACGTGGTAATAAAAGCTCCGAATGAATTTCATCTATCAGCAAAAGCAGTTTGCTTTCTGTTTCGGGCGTAAATCCCACTGTGTTGTATAGCTGGCACAATTTGTTGTAGAAATCAAAAAAGACATCGGGAAGAACTGTTATCGGTTCATATCCCAATGCCCTTTGCAGCAGATATTCACTAATAGATAAATTGCATTTTTCGGCAATATGTTTGATTTTATCTTTTTCTTTAGGTTTTACCCGTATCTCTATGCGGGCAAGTTTTTCTTTTGGATTTCTGTTCATAAAATCAGTCCTTTCTGTTATCGGGGTATTAGGGGCGGCAGTCCCTAAAGAGTAAATCGGCTAAACAGCCGATTTTGAGTTGGAACTTGCCGTACAAGTTCCCTGCTTGTTACAGTATGAGACATGCATTATTGTCCCTCGTTTCTTTCAACCTTTCTCAAATAGGAAATACCGTTTTTTGCTCTCTCAAAAGTCAGCGTTAGCATTGCTCCTTCTTCAACCTCAGGGATACTGAGATACGCGGTGTTCTGCCAAGCGGAGGCCATAACCTTACTTCCATCTTCAAATGTGAAGTAGGCAAGGATATTTCTTTTCTTGCCCCAACGCTTGCAGTCAAGGCGTGCCTTAAATACGCCGTCTCTCTCATTTGTCAGGTATTCATCAACACAAATACCTTTTTCTTCAAGTTGTCTTAATGATGAATAAGCTCTCATAATAAAAATCCTCCTTAATTTTGATTTGATGCCAAAATGATTCCACAGGGAATTTCAGAGCATAAAAAGCGGCACCACTCTGATGCCGTCATTCACCAAGAAACATATCGAGGGAATCCATAAGTTCGTTTTCTTCTTCGGATAGTGTTTCGGTCGGCTGTGCTGATTCCGTCTGTATTACAGAAAGATTTTGCAAGCACTCTCGAATAGTCTTTCTAATAACCTCTGTAACTTCTGTGAGTGGCTCATAAAATTGATTGATAGCAGTAATAACTGCCTTGTTTTTTGAATCCGCTGCATTTTTTAAATGCTCCCAAGCCTTGCGGTCAGCTTTGTTATTTAAGTTAAAGCGAAGGCTCATTCGTTTGATATTCATAACGCACCGCCGTTTTTAATCAATTTCATTTCCAGCATTCGTTCATAACCTTTGGCAGTAGCACAAATATCATCATTTACAGTAATACGGCTTTCATCATATTCAGCAAAGTTACGGATCATACAACCGCCTCCTCCGACAATATACAGCTTCATCAGTTTTGAATCGTAGCCGTGTTCACGCAATCTACGGAAAATACCTGCTACATATTCTCTTGCGGTTTGGATAATGGTCTTCAGATATTTACCGTCAATATCTGCCGTGCCGAAACGAAGCACACGGATAATCATTTCTTCAGGTGGCTCTGTGTGATGAACTCTCATCAGATTTTCACGGATTTGGAGCATACACTGGTGTGTTCCAAATTTCTCGGTAAAACAGCGGTTGGGGTTCGGCTTTTTGTCGTTGACGAACATAATATTCATCGTGCCATTGCCGATATCGCAGAGCATATTTGCACCTGAAAAATCGGATAAGTGATTGACAATAGCGGCAAATCCCTGTGGGTAAACATCTGCACCGACAATGCGGATATGATAATCCTTGCCTTTGAAATTAAAATCAACTGTTTCGTGCTTCAGTAAATATCTTTTAAATTCTTCTCGCTGTTCGCTTACCCAAGTCAGCGGAAGCCCGGCGGCAATCAATACATCAGCAGAATAGATTTTAGCAATGTTCATCTCCCGTGCGATTGCCGCAAGCGTCAGAACATAATAGTCTTCATCCAGCATTTTATCGGCTGAGAATTCCTTGTGTTCTGCACCAATCAAATAATACTTGTCATTCCAAACCAGCAGATTATCTTTGAAAATTGGTTCTTTGTCATAGACGGTCACACCTGTCTGGAAGCAGCAGTTTGCCGTTTTCATATTTCCGTAGCCGTGGTCAATACCGATGATATAGGTTTCTTTATATTTTTTCATTGTGATCGTCCTCCTTAATTTTAATGATTTTGGGATTGCTTTTTGCAAAAACAGGGCAGACACCACTACTTATCATCAAACAGCTTTGGTGTCCGCATTGCATACATAGGGTGTTCTTAATTTTAATTGGCTGCGATTTTATCAGATTGTACTGCACCCAAAAGACCTCCTTTCTGCTTTTGCGCATAAAAAGAACACCTACCGATTTATACATCAATAGGTGTTGTTAGATAATTTTCTTATTGCTGAATCCTAAATCTTCACCGCTAAACTTTTCGTAAGCTAAGCCAATCTTTCGGATTCTTTTGTGAATAGCACTGTGAGTTTTGAAACCTAATTCTTCTGCGATTTTTTCAAGTGTAACATCATCCATTCGCATTGTGAGTATTTTCCTGTCTGTTTCAGAAAGCGTGTCTAAAAATTTGCTGACTGCAATCGGTTCTAATACCGTACTCTCAACATTAACACTGCCATCGGGAATGTCCCACTCCATGCCGTCTATATTCTCTGCATACTTTTCTTTTAATTCATCAAGGGATTCAACGGATATTTTTGCACGAGTGTGATACCACTTGCGGTAAAAATCAATTTTTTGTCGGCTCTTTCGGTAATCAAAATCTTCAAAGCAGCGATATTCAGCCGCCGCAGCAATGATCTCATTCATATTGTGTTTTGCCATTATTTTAGGAACGAGCCAAGTGAATGTTTCTGAGATTTCTTCTTCGGATATATATCCGAGGTCTTCGTCTACATTGCTGCTTTTTAATATCTCCTGTGACTTAGGGATAACCCCTTCATCTTCCATTCCTTTAATCCAAATAGAAGCTGCGTGCGCATATCTCCAAGACGGTTCATATCCTGAATAAATCTCCCTTTTTGCGCCAAGCCCCATAAAAGGCCACACCATAAAGGCGTAAGCATCAATTATTACAAGCTTAAACAAATCACTTTCTATCACTTCAATAGCCCGAGGATCTCGAAGCAATTTTCTTGGATTTCTTGGAATACTGTTTATTTCTTCTCCGCATTTCTCTAAAATGCTTTTGGGAATGAAATAGAACGCAGAAATATATTCTGCATTGCGAAATGGTGTGATCTCGCCGTTTTTTCTTTTTAGTAATATCGGCATGTTTTTTTGCCTCCTTTCCAGAGAGTATGCTCTCTATTTATTAAACGACATATAAATCTTATTTTGTTCCTAAATTATATATGAAAACATAAAAAAATTCAAACGGTTATAAGATGTTTACAATTCGCTATAGCTTATGATATAATATACTATGTATAAGTTTAAACGAATAGGGAGAACTGTACTATGGAAATTTCTGAAGTTATAAAAAATATTCGTTCCCAACTGAGTTTATCTCAAGAAGGATTAGCAAGAGAATTACATATGGGATTCACTTCAGTTAATAGATGGGAAAACAATAAATCAAAACCCAATCAGATTGCAAGACACGCTTTGGCAGAACTTTGCAGGAAAAATAATTTAGATCAGGAATTGATAGATTTATTAGAGAAAACAACTAAGTGAAAGGTGTCGCAATATGAAGAATGAAAAACAAATTGAACTGAGTTTTATTGAAAAACTTAAAGAGTTAAAGTATATATATCGAGAAGATATTAAAGATAAAGCCTCTTTAGAGGAAAATTTTAGAAAGCATTTTCAAGAACTTAATAGGGTTAGATTAAGTGATTCTGAATTTGCAAGATTGAAAGAAAGCATCATTACACCGGATGTGTTTTCAGCGGCAAAAATCTTGAGAGAAACGAACACATTTAAAAGGGATGATGATACACCCCTACAGTACACCCTTGTAAATACGAATGATTGGTGCAAAAACGAGTATGAGGTAATTAATCAGCTTCGTATTAATACAGAAAATAGTCATCATAGATATGATGTTATTATTCTTATCAACGGCATTCCTGTTGTACAAGTTGAATTAAAGTCGCTCCAAATTACTCCTAAAAGAGCAATGGAGCAAATTGTTGATTATAAAAATGATCCGGGAAATGGATACACAAATTCTTTGCTCTGTTTCATGCAACTTTTTATTGTCAGCAATGAAAGTAATACCTACTATTTTGCCAACAACAACAAAGAGCATTTTGCTTTTGATGCTGATGAACGCTTTTTACCTGTATATCAGTTTGCCGATAAGGATAATAAAAAAATTACCCATTTGCACGATTTTTCTGAGGCTGTGCTGCGTAAATGTGCTTTGGGTGAGTTGATTAGCAAATATATGGTCTTAGTAGCAAGTGAACAGAAAATGATGATTATGAGACCATATCAAATTTATGCGGTTAAAGCCATTATGGATTGCATTGAGCAAAATAGAGGAAATGGCTATATTTGGCATACAACGGGAAGCGGTAAAACCCTCACCTCTTTTAAGGCCTCTACCTTGTTGAAAGATAATCGCAACATAGCAAAATGTCTTTTTGTGGTAGACAGAAAGGATCTTGACCGACAGACCAGAGAGGAATTCAATAAGTTCCAAGAGGGATGTGTGGAAGAAAACACCAATACGGAAACTTTGGTAAAAAGACTTGTTTCGGAGGACTATCGAGATAAAGTCATTGTAACGACCATCCAAAAGTTAGGTTTGGCGCTTGACGACGATAATAAGCGGAGTAAAGAGAAAAAGAAAAAAGGTGAGCTCACATATAAAGAAAGATTGGCACCTTTAAAAGATAGCAGAATTGCAATTATCTTTGATGAGTGCCATCGTTCACAGTTTGGAGAAAACCATAAAGCAATCAAAAACTTTTTCCCAAAGGCTCAGCTCTTCGGGTTTACTGGAACACCTATTTTTGAAGAAAACGCAACTTACAAGCAAATTGACGGAACAATCGGTTCTTATACAACTACGAAGGATATTTTTGAAAAAAAGCTGCATGCTTATACGATTACTCATGCCATCGATGACAGAAATGTATTGCGATTCCATATTGACTACTTCAAGCCGGAAAATGACAGAGATGCTTCAAGAATCAATGAGGAACAACAAAAAAGGGCTGTGGTACAAACTATTCTGTCAAAACATGACGCTATAACAAATAACAGAAGATACAACGCTATTTTAGCTACATCATCAATCAATGATGCTATTGAATATTACAACTTGTTCAAAGAAGCACAACAAAATTGTATTGATGCCGATGACAGTGAATTTACGCCATTGAATATCGCCTGCGTATTCTCGCCGCCGGCGGAAGGTAATAGGGATGTTCAGCAAATTCAAGAGGATCTTCCGCAGGAAAAAGAAGATAACAAAAAAGAACCTGATAAAAAGAAACAAGCGTTGACGAGTATTATCAAAGACTATAATGAACAGTATGGAACCAGCCATGACATCAACAATTTTGATGTGTATTATCAGGATGTACAGCAAAGAATTAAAGATCAGAAATATACCAACGCAGATTATCCCCATAAAAACAAGATTGATATTACCATTGTTGTGGATATGCTTCTGACTGGTTTTGATTCTAAGTATCTGAACACTTTGTATGTAGATAAGAACTTAAAATATCATGGGTTGATTCAGGCATTTTCCAGAACAAATCGAGTTTTAAATGATACAAAACCTTATGGTAATATTCTTGATTTCAGAAGCCAGTCTGATGAAGTAGATAAAGCTATTGCTCTGTTTTCCGGTGAAAATAACAGTAACCGAGCAAAAGAAATATGGCTTGTTGATCCAGCACCAAAGGTTGTTGAGAAACTGGATAAGGCAGTAAGTGAATTAGAAAAGTTTATGGAATCTCAGGGACTGGAGTGCAAACCGGAAGAGGTAAACAACTTGAAAGGCGATGCTGCAAGATGTGAATTTATCAATAAATTCAAGGAAGTACAGCGGTTGAGAACGCAGCTGGAGCAGTACACGGAAATTGAAGAAAAAGACGCAGAAAAAATCGAGGAGCTGTTGCCGGAGGATACCCTGCGTGCGTTCCGTGGTGCTTATATTGATGTGGCACAAAGGCTGAAATCTGAGCAAGGAAAAGAGAACGAGGATAAAAATTCTGAAGTTGAACAGCTCGATTTTGAGTTTGTTCTGTTTTCGTCTGCAATTATCGACTACGACTATATCATGGCATTGATTGCGAAATACACCCAGACCGAACCGAAAAAGCAAAAAATGAGTAAAGAACAACTCATCGGCATGCTTTCGGCTACTTCCAATTTGCTTGATGAAAGAGAAGATATTATCGAATATATCGATTCGCTTCAAGTTGGCGTGGCTTTGGATGAAAAGGAAATCAAAGCAGGGTATCAGAAATTCAAAGAGCAGAAAAACAATCAGGAAATCAATATCATTGCGAAAAAACACGGCATTGAAATCCAAAGTTTGCAAGCGTTTATTCAGGAAATCATTGACCGAATGATTTTTGACGGAGAAAAACTTGGCGATCTTTTGACACCGCTTGACCTAAGCTGGAGAGAAAGAACTCAAAAAGAACTGGATTTGGTGGCTGATTTGATTCCGTTGTTAAAAAGACTGGCAGATGGTCGTGAAATTGTGGGGTTGAGTGCATATGAATAAGAAGAAAAAAATAGTGCCTAAGTTACGGTTCCCAGAATTTGTGAATGAAGATAAATGGAAAAACAAGAGAATAGAACAATTACTAACTATAGGAAATGGCTGTGACTATAAACATTTATCAAAAGGAGACATACCTGTTTATGGTTCTGGAGGATATATGTGTTCTGTCGATGATTTCCTTTATGATGGTGATAGTGTATGTATAGGAAGAAAAGGAACCATTGATAAACCAATTTTTCTTAGAGGAAAGTTTTGGACAGTAGACACTCTTTTTTATACTCATTCATATAAAAATTGTATTCCAAAATTTATATATAATATTTTCCAAAGAATTAATTGGTTAAAATATAATGAAGCTGGAGGAGTACCAAGCTTATCAAAAACTACTATTAATAAAATCAATATATATATTCCTAAAATTCCAGAACAACAAAAGATTGCGGATTGCCTATCATCTATTGATGAATTGATTGACGCAGAAAGCAGAAAACTGAAAGCATTAGAAAAATACAAAAAAGGCTTGATGCAAAAGCTGTTCCCTGCGGAAGGGAAAACCTTGCCTGAATGGAGATTCCCTGAGTTCAAACATTGCGGAGATTGGGAACAAGCAACCCTCGCTAAAGTAGCTTTTTACGAAAACGGAAAAGCTCACGAGAATTATATAGAAGAATGTGGAAAATATATTGTTGTAAATTCAAAATTTATCGCAACCGATGGAGAAGTAAAAAAACATTCAAATACAGCTAGTTTGCTCGCTAAAAAAGGAGACGTATTAATGGTACTTAGTGATGTACCTAATGGGAGAGCTCTTGCAAAATGTTATTTAGTTGACGAAAACGATAAATATACTGTAAATCAACGAATTTGTAGATTGAGACCACATGATATTGATTCGTCATTTTTGTTTTATCATATGAATAGGAACAAATATTTTTTGAATTTTGATGATGGAGTTAAACAAACAAATTTAAAGAAAAGTGATGTATTAGCTTGCCCTTTGTTGAAACCAAAAGAAAAAAGAGAGCAACAAAAAATTGCTGACTGTTTATCAGAAATAGACACCATGATTACAGAGCAATTCAAGAAAATAGAGAGGTTAGAAACGCATAAAAAAGGACTAATGCAGGGATTGTTTCCTTCTCTTGAGGAGGCAGATGTATGAGTATAAATGTACCGGAAAAGCTGTCTAAACAGGAATATAACGGTCTTCTTAACGATTTGAAAAAATATGATTTAACTAAATATACCGATCTGATTAAAGACAATTATAAAAAGCCAAAAGGAGAAACGGAGTATTCCTTAAAAGATGGTATTGCAGAGCCAGTTCGTATCAATTTGGATTATGTGCTTAAAAGAATATCAGATAAGCAAATATTCGACAACCTACAAGAAATTGCTCGATATTTGAGGATGCTGTTGGAAGATAAAAAATATGTTTTATTATTCGCCTATAATGGTACCGGCAAAACAAGGTTGTCCGCCGAATTTAAGACATTAGGGCAGACACTGAATGAAGAAACGGGAGAAAAAATGGCAGACACATTATATTATAATGCTTTTACAGAAGATCTCTTTTACTGGGATAATGATTTAGAAAATGATACTGAGCGATTTTTAAAATTGAATAGACACTCTCGGTTCTTTTCTGGCCTGAGAGACTTGGAAATGGAAAGCAGAATTCGCCCCTTTTTACATCGTTATGCCGATTTTGATTTTACCATTGATTATGATGAATATAAAATTAGCTTTTATAGGAATGTTGTGATCGACGGAGTCAGTCAAAGAGTTGACAATATCAAAGTTTCCCGTGGCGAAGAGAATATATTTATCTGGTGTTTTTTCTTGGCTATTATGCAGTTAGTTGTGGATAAAGTAGAATCCTATGATTGGGTCCAGTACATTTATATTGATGACCCAATTTCATCTCTGGATGATAATAATGCAATTGCTGTGGCAAGTCATTTAGCAACTTTAATGAGTGGCGCAGATATAAAAGTAATCGTGTCGACACATCATGCGTTATTTTATAATGTTTTGTGCAATGAAATTGCAAAGGCGGAAAGACTGTTTTTTCAAAAGCTATCAGGAACTGGTTACATATTAAAGGATACAAGTAAGACTCCCTTTTTTCATCATGTTGCTTTGCTGAAGGAATTAAAGAAGGCTGCTGATTCGGGAGAACTCTATACTTATCACTTCAATATTCTTCGGAACATTTTGGAAAAGACGGCATCTTTCCACGGATATAAAGATTTCTCATCGTGCTTAAGAAAAGAAGATGAGGATTCCGTCGTGTATAGAAGAATAATAAATCTGTTAAGCCATGGTAACTATTCGATTTTCGATCCAAAAGAAATGGTCGAAGAAAACAAAGAACATTTTAAAAGAATACTGAATGATTTTTTGGAAGATTACAAATTTAATCAAAATATATTTGATACAGATCAAGCACAGGAGGGTAACTGATGAATGACACACAACAAAAACAGTTAGGCTCAACATTATGGGCGATTGCTGATAAACTGCGTGGCGCAATGAACGCCGATGATTTTAGAGATTATATGCTGTCTTTTCTCTTTTTGCGCTACCTGTCCGATAATTATGAAGTGGCAGTAAAAAAGGAATTGGGCAGTGATTATCAGAAAAGTGAGCTTGAAATTCAAAAAAATGCAGAGAATCTTGATACCTATATTGGCGAGCTTAAATCCGTTATTACCCAATACAGTAGATCGCTATCTCCTGAAAAATTAGGGTTACATGAAGACGAAGAAGACCATCAAAAAATTGAAAAAGCAAGACAAGATTTTGTAGATGACAATAATAAGATGCTCTATAGCCACAATGTAATCCCGCTTGCAGTCTGGTATATTCGCAATTTGGATCAAGTTGATATGCTTGAAAAACAAATGCGCCGTAAAATTCATTATGTGATAAAACCAGCATATTTATGGAGTAATATATATGAATTGGCAAGAACACAAAATAGTCAATTGCTGAAAACTTTGCAGAGTGGCTTTAAATATATTGAGAATGAGTCGTTTGAAAGCAGATTTCGTGGATTATTTTCAGAAGTTAATCTGGATTCCGATAAGCTCGGGAAAAATTATGGTGAACGCAATAGCTTACTATGTTCGATTATTACAGAAATCGCAAAAGGGCTTGCTGAATTTCCAAATGAAACAGATATTTTGGGTGACGCCTACGAATATTTGATTGGCCAGTTTGCTGCTGGTTCTGGTAAAAAAGCGGGTGAATTCTATACGCCACAGCAGGTTTCAACCATTCTTTCTCGGATTGTATCTCTTGACAGCCAAGACCCCAGCACTGGAAAAAAGAGCAAACTAAGAAACGTACTCGATTTTGCCTGTGGTTCAGGTTCTTTGTTAATCAATGTACGAAAACAATTTGGTGCAAATGGTGTCGGTCAGATCTATGGGCAGGAGAAAAATATTACTACTTACAACCTTGCTCGTATGAATATGTTACTTCATGGTGTAAAGGATTCTGAATTTCAGATTCATCACGGAGATTCCTTATTAAATGATTGGAATATCTTAAATGAGATGAATCCTGCGAAAAAAATGCAGTTTGAAGCAGTCGTAGCCAATCCGCCTTTCAGCTATAGATGGCAACCTAAAGAAGAAATGGCAGAAGATTTTCGATTCAAGAATTACGGACTTGCTCCAAAGTCAGCGGCAGACTTCGCCTTTTTATTGCATGGGTTCCATTTTTTAAGCGATGATGGAACAATGGCGATTATTCTACCGCATGGAGTATTGTTCCGTGGTGGCGCTGAGGAAAAAATTAGAACAAAACTTCTCAAAGACGGAAATATTGATGCTATCATTGGTTTGCCGGCAAATCTGTTTTTCTCTACGGGTATTCCAGTGTGTATTCTGGTTCTTAAAAAATGCAAGAAATATGATGATGTGCTGATTATCAATGCAAGTGAGTATTTTGAAAAAGGGAAGCGTCAAAATACGCTTTTACCGGAGCATATTGATAAGATCATTGAAACATACCAATACCGAAAAGAAGATGACAAAAAATATTCCCGCCGAGTTTCTATGGAGGAAATCGAGAAAAATGGATATAATCTAAATATTTCTCGTTATGTCAGCACTGCGCCCGAAGAAGAAATTGTTGATATTGAAGAAGTACGGCAGGAGCTTGAAAAAATTGAGAATGACATTAATGTGGCAAAGGCTCGGCATAATGAGTTTTTGAAGGAATTGGGATTGAATTTATTACCATAAGAAGAAAGAATCAGTTGTGATGTTTTGCAACTGATTCTTTCTTTTTTATACATAGATTATTTTAGCATTAACTATTTCGGTAGCTCTTTCTCGAATATTATTGAGTTGTGAACACCAAATCATTGGATTTTTTGCCTTAAGTTCTTCTGTTATGCCTTCGCTTTTTGCAAGTTGCTTTACAATTTGAAGAAACATATTTTGAGCTCGATTTTCAATATCAACAAGATAGTCGTTTAGTTTCCCACTTGTCAAAAGGTTCATATAAATAATTTTATGGTGTTGTTTCAAATATCTTGCGTGTCGCTGCCCCCATACTCCGATCGGCTGACCTTGTTGTTCTGGTAAACGGAGATTTGGTATCAGGTAATCTCCAACTTGCGTATAAGTAACGCCCATTTGTTCAAATAATGACTTTTCCATAGTATTTTCCTCCTGTATTTTAGTGTACTTTTATTTTACAGAAAGACAGGTGATAACACTAATGTGCCGATAAAAAATACAGCGTACCTGCTATATCACAGATACGCTGTATTTTCATATGTTTATTTCAGGATATGTAGTTACCAATTGCTGATACATTTTTCTTGACGGCTGTCGTGAACCGCCCTCCCACTTAGAATAGATGCTCAAACTAATACCTGTTTTTTCAGCAAAAGCTGCTTGATTTAATCTGTGTGCTTTCCTGACTTCACGAAGTCTATCACTGTAAGGATAATCCAGAAATTGAGCAAACTCATCGAAGAGCAGATTTCTATCAATTTCAAGGACTTTAGCCATAGCAACGGCTGTTTGATATGGTATTGGGAACTGCCCACGTTCATACATTAACACCGTTGCGGGTACAACTTCTACACTTTCGGCTAACTGCCGTGTGGTTAGACCCTTTCGCTGCCGGTAGTATTTTAGCATTGCCCCAGGAGTTTCTTCTGTAGGAAAACCTTCAAAACAAAAGTTTAAATGTATTAATATCTTTCCGTGCTTATATTCGTATAGGTCTGTGTGATTGAGAATAGTGTCGTATTTGCTCCGAAATATCGTCGGCAAATTGTCTATGGTCAATTAAAAGTAGATATTGGCAAAATCTTGAGAAGTCTTTGCGAGAGAAAAGGTGTCAATATCATCTCAGCAGAATGCTGTCCAGATCATATACATATGCTGGTAGAAATACCACCGCATATGAGTGTGTCGTCATTTATGGGATACCTTAAGAGTAAAAGCAGCCTAATGATTTTCGACAGACATGCAAATTTAAAATACAAATATGGAAATCGTCACTTTTGGTGTCGAGGCTATTAAGGGCCATATAAAATAGGAAAACTGCAAATATAAGGCTTTTCGGGGCCTACAATCCGAAAAAATAAAATAAAAGTCTATCACATTACACTGAAAGCCGTCCGGGCAAAATCTGGGCGGCTTTTTTGCGTGATGGACTTGGAAAGGAGGAAAATTTTTCGGTAGAAAATCAGCACTCATTTTTGTGCAATACACCAAAATCGAAGGAGGTTAGTGAATGGCAGATGACAAACTCAAAACCGGCCCGAAGCCCCCTGGCCCGGATCGTCCCGATGACGCACCTGCGAAAGAGGCTCCGCCAATCCAGGAGCCCCCGGTTCAGGAAACCGACACGCCGGGGAAAACGCAAGAGCCCGACGCGCCTGGTACGGGCCCGGCACTCCAGGCGGAACAGTCTGTTATTCCCGGTCTGGGTGAGGACAATCCGGCCCGCTCTGCTCTTGGGGAAGTAGTGGTTGATTTTGACAAGATCAACGAGCTTATGTCCCAGCGGCGGGCAGCGGCGCATGGAGCCGTAGACCAATTAAAGGCTCCGGCTACTGATAAGGACGGTAAAGAGGTTCCCATCCCGGAGGAAAAAGCGCCGGAGGCGGATAAGCCGCCGAAGCGCCGGGGCCGCCCGCCAAAAGAACAGGCCGGGCCGACTGTGGAGAAAAAGTCGAAAGCGGCGGAGCCCCGCACAGGCC
>OKRW01001762.1_pt1 | contig 17322 bp, 15 predicted proteins | sample 1601151 | NCBI WGS metagenome assembly OKRW01 (sample SAMEA3541471, study PRJEB24748) | human gut metagenome | biome: human gut; feature: human-associated habitat; material: faeces | place: China | collected 2012 | reverse complement strand
AGGGTGCGATCCATTTTTTGTAGGTATGAGTTGCATTTACTAATTGAATATACGACCTCTCTTTGGAAATCTTACAACGAGTCCTTTGTAGGTACTTGCCGAGCGTTCCTACAACTATATTATTACAACGGACGCTCAGACCGTGCGTCCCTACAACGGGCTATACACCACGCTTTGACACGATGGAGGGGAGGGGGCAGTCGTTACTCGTCACGCTGTGCTACGGCTTATCCACGTGGGGATTTGCGATTTTCCACGTGGGGGTTGCACTTTTGGGTTGATGCGTCTCTGGAGAGTTACGTTCCCTAGCGTCTAAATGCAACGAGAGCAGCTCACAATGTGAGCTGCTCTCGCAGTAGGTCTGACGACCTTGGTCGGGATGACTGGATTCGAACCAGCGACCTCACGCCCCCCAGACGCGCACTCTAACCGGACTGAGCTACATCCCGTATTTCGTTGTGCAAAGGTACAACTTATTTTTGGACTAACCAAACTTACCTATCCTCACCTAGCAGGTCGGGACGGAGCGCTTGCGTACGGGAGAGTGCCTGCTCATGCTCCCACTGCGCTATGCGTGCTTCGTGGCCACTGAGGAGGACTTCAGGTACGCACCACCCTTTGTACTCAGCGGGGCGGGTGTACATAGGGGGTGTGAGCAGACCATCTTGAAAGGAGTCGCTCAACGCACTATCCGCATCGCCTAGCACGCCTGGTATGAGCCGTATGGTCGCATCGGCAATGATGGCTGCCGCCAGCTCGCCACCCGTCAGGACGTAGTCACCGATGGAGATCTCACGTGTGATGAGATGCTCACGGATACGATGATCGATCCCCTTATAGTGGCCGCAGAGGATGATGATGTTTTCCATCAAGCTTAGTTCGTTGGCAACGGCCTGAGTCAGCACGGGTGCATCGGGTGCCGTGAAGATCACCTCGTCATAAGGGCGCTGGCTGCGTAGCTCGGTGATGATGCGGTCGACCGGTTCGATGGACATGAGCATACCGGCAGCGCCCCCATAGGGGTAGTCGTCGATACGCCCCCAGCGATTGGTTGCGTAGTCGCGGAGCTGATGTATATGTACCTCGGCAAAGCCCTCACGCTGTGCTCGCCCCACGATAGAGGTGGAGACAAAGGGCTCGATCATCTCAGGCAGTACGGTGATGATGTCTATGCGCATATAGGAGTAATCGGAATAATCGGAGTGATCAAAACCTAACGTGTAACCCTTTGTAGGGACGCTCGGCCTGAGCGTCCGTTGTCGAACCAGCTTGACGCAGTAACTTGTGACGGGGGCGGACGCACAGACCGTGCGTCCCTACAAAGGGTTACACGTCTCGCTGGTCGGGGACGGGCGGACACATAGGTCCGCCCCTACAAAGGGTTACTCGTCTGTGCGTCCTGATCTCGTTATTTTCTTCGCTTATGCGAAGGTGAGCTCCTGGATCAGACGGGGGCACTTAGCCCACTTGTCGATCATGAAGAGGACGTAGCGGATGTCTACCGAGATGGTGCGCTGTAGGTCAGGCTCAAACTCGATGTCACCACTCATAGCCTCCCAGTTACCATCGAAGGCTAGGCCGATGAGGTTACCATTCTTGTCGAAGACAGGGCTGCCTGAGTTACCACCCGTGATATCGTTGTCCGAGAGGAAGCAGGTGAAGAGATGATCGCCCACACCGTAGGGTGCGAAGTTGGCGGGGTTGCTCAGTAGCTCGAGGATCTCAGGCTGTACGGCGAACTCGCTGCTGTTGGGGTTCTGCTTCTGGAAGACACCACGCTCCGTCGTGAAGTGGTAGTACCACGCACCGTCACCTGGCTCATAGCCAAGGATACGGCCGTAGCTCATACGCATCGTGAAGTTAGCGTCTGATGGACGCAGTGCGTTAGGCTGGAACTCGCTCATAGCGGCAAAGAGCTCACGCTTGCCCTTTTCGATAGCGTAGTTGTACTCCATATACTTATCGATCAGGGTCGAGTAGTACATAAGGATGCTTTGGACGAGCTCCTGTGCAGGGTCGTTGGCTAGAACCTCCTTGATCTTGTTTGCGTCCATCGCTAGTACAGCCATCATCTTATCCTCGTAAGGTACGATGCTATTGGCAAAAAGCTCCTCAGCATAAGCTGTGTAGTCACCGCCAAAGCGCTCGTCGATGATTTGATAGATAAAGGGGAGGTTGTCTGCTGGTAGCTTGGTGCGTAGTAGCGATAGCATAGCGGGTAGCACCTCACGATCTAGGTTAGGTAGGTAATCCTTGTAGAGGTCTGCCAGCTCCTTCTTGTCGCCAGAGCCTGCAGCTACCATAGCCTGATAGCCGAGCCATACGATCTCGCTACCGCTCAGCATCGTCTCGATGACATAGTTGAGCTGACGATTGTAGGGAGCAGCCTCCTCGTAGGCACGCTTCAAGTCGGGGAGTATATTGCCGTAAGGCTTGCCCGTCTGAGCTACCCACTTGGTGAATGCCTCCTCCTCGGCACGCTTGCGGTCTACGACGTGGAGCTTTTCCAGACCACGATTCATACCGATAGAGTTCTTCCAGTAGTTAGAGCTCTGAGCATACTTGCTGGCGTACTTGATTCGGGTAGCTTGGTCAGCCTCCATAGCACGCTTCCAAATCTCCTGCTTGACACCACGCGCCTCGATGCGGGGAGCGTTCTCATTCTCGATGCGATCGATCACACCATAGGAGGTGAGGTAACGATCTGTAGAGCCAGGGAAGCCAATGGTCATAGCGTAGTCCTGCTCTTGGTAACCCTGTAGAGAAACCTTCGTATAGTATACAGGTCGGTAAGGCTTGTTGCTAGCAGCGTACTCAGCGGGCTGGTTATTGACATCAGCGTAAACACGGAAGACGCTGAAGTCGCCCGTGTGGCGAGGCCACATCCAGTTGTCCGTGTCACCGCCAAACTTACCTACGCTACTCGGAGGGGTCATGACGAGACGCACATCCTTGTACTCATCGTAGATGACAACATAGTACTTATTACCAGCGTAGAAGGGGGTTACCTCGACAGCGTCAAAGGGGGACTTCGTGTACTCCTCGACAATCTCCTCAGAGACCTTCTCGATCGTCTCCTGACGCTTAGCCTCGTCGGTGATACCAGCGACCGCCTGCTCGATGCGAGCCGTCACATCGATCTGCGCACGGAGGTACTTGACCGAGAGTCCGGGGATCGGTAGCTCCTCACGGAAAGACTGTGAGGCGAAGCCGTCACGTAGGTAGTCATGCTCTACGGTACTTTGGCTCTGGATCGCATCGTAACCGCAGTGGTGGTTGGTGAAGAGTAGTCCCTGCTCGGAGACGGTGATACCAGTGCATCCACCGCCGAAGATGACGACTCCACGTGCTATCGAAGGTTTGTCTAGACTATATAGCTCGTCTAGGGATAGGTTAAAGCCCAGCTCACGCATGCGAGCTTCGTTTTGCTCGTTCAGCTCACTGAGTACCCACATGCCCTTGTCGGCACGTGCTGTAGCACTGCACACGAGGAGTGCACAGAGGGTCAGGAGCAAGGTCTGTAGTTTATTCATAAGACGCTTATCTATTAAAGTTAGTATTATCTGCTTGGTTAGTTCGTTAGGATCAGCTCTAGATCATCCGCTTTGGTGCGCTTCTGTAGCCACTGCTCCAGCTTCTTTCGCTCGGCAGGGGCTAGGCGGTGTGATGGTGTCGTCACGAGGATATGGAGTACGGAGTCTTGCCCCTGGATAAACTCCATGGAGGGCATCAGTCGTACCTTGCTAATGTCGGTAAAGACCGCTCGTGCCTCATCGCTCACATCGTGTGTCAGAGACTTATAGTAGTCGTAGCGCAGGAGTGTACGACGTAGCGAGTCGATCTCGGCACGCTGCTCAGAGGCTGTACGCTCAGAGCGCTCGTAGAGGTCACGCAGCAAGACACCGCCCAGCTGCTCGTAGTCTGTAGGAGCCTCGTTGTCGATCCCTTGGTGCACCTGTAGGTCGAAGTTGGACAGTCCATAATTAGGTAGCAACGTGGCGATGCTGTCTATCGTCTGAGCGGAGAGCGGCTTACCGATCAGGACTAAGTCTATGTAGGGTTGCTTGTCCCCATCAGCTCGCACGAACGACTGACGGATCACCTGGTGCTCAGGTGGCGCAAAGTGGTCTGCGACAAACTGCTTGGCACGCTGCTCCTGATAGGAGTCACGCACCAGACGGATGCTTAAGTAGATGCTTGGTATCAGCGTGCAGACAGCGATCACGGTGATCCAGCGATAGCTACGCTTGCGCATATCGCTCGAGACTACCGACTTCATCGGGAAGCGCATGATGCGTACCATCACGAAGGTCGCAAAGGCGATAAAGACCGAGTTGATGATGTATAGGTAGATGGCACCGAAGAAGAAAGGCCAGTTGCCCGTAGCGATGCCAAAGCCGGCTGTACAGAGTGGTGGCATGAGTGCCGTAGCGATAGCGACGCCTGGGAGTACCTGCCCCTTGCTCTTGCTACTGCCTGCGATCAGACCCGCCGCACCGCCAAAGAATGCGATCAGCACGTCATACAGTGACGGCTCCGTACGACCCAGTATCTCACTACCAGGCTGATCGAGTGGGGTCAAGAGGAAGTAGATCGTAGCGGTCAGGATACTGAAGAGCGTCGTCAGACCAAGGTTGCGCAGCGACTTTCGTACGAGATCTAGGTCGGCAATACCGAAGCCCAGACCGAAGCCGATGATTGGTCCCATCAGCGGGGAGATAAGCATCGCACCGATGATGACCGCCGTCGAATTGACATTCAGACCGATCGAGGCAACAAGGATAGCGCAGATGAGGATCCATAGCTTGGTGCCACGAAACTCTACATCCGCCTTGAGGGACTCGATGGTCGCCACGTCGCCCGCCTTATCATCGCGAAAGTCTAGGAGTCGACGTAGCCACCTCCATGCATTCAACCACCAGATGTTTTCATCTAGCTGTTGGTTGCTGGCTGTTGGCTGTTGGCTGTTAGCTGTTGGCCGTTGGCGGTTGGCGGTTGGCGTTTGGTGATCGGTCGTTGTTGCCTTGGGGGCGCTACTAGCGGTCGTCGCCTGAGATGTATTACTTGTGGTGGTCGATTTGTTGGTCGATACCGTTTTAGAGACGAGAGGTGCCTTCTTGCTTGTAGCCTGTTGGTCGGAGGCAGCCTTATTCGGCAACTGCTGATCAGTAGTCGTATTATGGTCTACCTTATTATATATAGGAGTTGTCGGGCAACTAGACAATTCGTCAGCCATCGGCTCATAATGCTGATGGCGTGAAGACTTTCGCTGAGCGACTAGACGCTTCATAACGTCGATCGTAGGAGAGGAATGTTCAGAGGAAGGCATACGATGATTACGACCAAGTATACATAATGGACTGCTAAGGTACTCATTTTCTGCCACAGCGCAGATCTCTTCTCGATTTGCAAATCTAACGGATTGCGACCCTACAGCATCATTGACTTGTGAGATTTGCGAAGGCTAGAGGAGAGCAAGGCGCTCGAGCCAGACGGGGAGGTCTGTGAGGTGGGGCATGAGCGGGGCGGTGTCGTCTAGTAGCGGGTTGTCGTCGAAAATGCCGTAGAGGGCTGTCCCCGAGCCAGACATGGCGGCATAGAGGGCTCCGTATCGATAGAGCGTGTCTCGTAGAGCGGCTAGCTCGGGATAGTGTGCGAAGACGACGGACTCGAAGTCGTTGACGATGAGCTCTCGCCACTGCCCTATCGGTTGCTCTAGTAGTGCCGTGAGCTTGCCCTCAGCCTCGGGGTGGCGTGTCACCTGTCGGTACGCCTCAGCGGTACTCATCCCGATGGGAGGCTTGACGATGAGGAACCATTTGCCGAGGAGTGTGGGCGGCATCGTGAGCGGTGTGAGCCGTTCGCCACGGCCTGTGACCAGCACGGGGCGGGACTGTATGAAGAAGGGGCAGTCGCTCCCCAGCTCTCCCGCCATCGCTTCGAGCTGTGCAGTGGAGAGGCCTAAGTGGCATAGTTCGTTGATCGCTAGGAGCGTGTAGGCTGCATCGGCCGAGCCACCGCCGAGACCAGCTTCTGTCGGGATGATCTTCTCGAGCTTGAGCTGTAGCGGAGGTATCTCTGAGTGTTGCGCTCTGAGTAACTGCACCGCTTTGTAGACTAGATTGCGCTCGATGGGTAGTTCGCCTGCTAGACCTGCGATCTCGTACGAGTCTTCCGTAGCTTCTGCAGCTATCTCTACTGCGAGCTGGTCTGCCCAGCCAATGGGGAGCATACAACTCTCGATGTCGTGGTAGCCGTCTGGTCGGCGGCGTAAGATACGTAGCCCGAGGTTGATCTTAGCGTGTGGGTGTAGGATCATATCGTAGTCACTCTAGGATTATTTATTCTTATATAGGTGAACCCCATCGGTGCGGTAGCGGTCGTCTGTCTCAAGGAGCTTCTGCAGGATCGGGAGCAAAGCTTTCGGCTGCACACCTAGCCTCTCTGCCAAAGCTTGCAAGGTAGGCGAAGATTCTTCCAGTTGCTCTAAAAGAGTCTTGAGCCGCATCTCTAGAGCCTCTTCACTACGCTGGGAGCGTGCCTTACGAGCTAGGCAAAGGTCACAGCGTCCGCACGGCTCAGCTAGTTCCTCTCCGAAGTAGTGTAGGAGCATCGCCTGTCGGCACCCCTGCTGACCATCTAGGTATGCGATGGTGGCGGAGAGTCGCTTGGTCATCGCCTCTTTGCGCAGCTCATACACCTCTGGGGGTATGAGGAAGTGATGCTTGCGCTCACGCCGTGTGTAGAAGAGGATACGGGGCAAGCGCTTTCGCGGGATATAGTGAATGATCTCTCTCTGACTCATACGAACCAAGCTGTCGTAGACCTCCTCTCCCGTCAACTGCGTCTGTATGGAGAGCGTCCGCTCGTCGATGAAGACGTAGTCGGCAAAGAGTCCTGAGTAGTTTCTCAAGACAGCTCGTAGCACTTTGTCATCTTGGGCGGACAAGCCTCGTATATAGTATAGCTCCTCCCTAGAGACCTCCACGATGAGCCGTGAGCGTGCCTCGTCGAGGAGCAGCTCCCAAGCCCCTGCCAGCTCGAGGATATGTAAGGCACTCAAGCTCCGTATCGGGTGCAGATGCTCCGTGCGGACAAACGACTCGAGATCTATCTCGTAGCTGCGCTCTATACCTTCGCCAAAACCTATCCCTAGGTAGCTGTAGATGGTGTCGTAGATGTCGCGGATGTAAGCTTTGTCGGGAAATTCGTTTTGCACCCGCTGCAGGAGCATGCCACGATCCCGTCGCTCATATAGCACCACGGCAAAAGCACGCAGCCCGTCACGACCCGCCCGTCCCGCCTCTTGGAAGTATTCCTCCAGGGCTACGGGCATACTCCAGTGCACCACGAGACGCACATCAGGCTTGTCGATGCCCATACCGAAAGCATTCGTGCAGACCATCACACGCACCTCTCCCGCCATCCAAGCGTTTTGCTTGATCTCTCGCTCGGCATGCGTCAGCCCCGCATGGTAGTAGTGTGCCGAGATGCCCGTCTCTTGGAGCATCTCAGCCAGCTCTTGCGTCTTCTTGCGATTGCGACAGTAGACGATCGCACTACCAGTCGTCGAGGAGAGGATATGGAGCAGCTCCGTCGTCTTGTCTGTCGTAGGACGTACGATATACTGCAGGTTGTCCCGTGCGAAAGAGCTACTGATGACATGCGGCTCACGAAAGCTCAGACGAGCCATCACGTCCGCCACCACCTCTGGCGTGGCGGTCGCCGTGAGCGCTAGCAGGGGAACAGAGGGGTAGTAACGACGTATCTCTGCGATCTTCAGATAACTGGGACGGAAGTCGTAGCCCCACTGCGAGATGCAGTGACACTCGTCCACCACGATCAGCCGTATCGGTAGCTCGGGCAGACAGGCGAGGAAGAGTGGCGAACTTAGTCGCTCAGGCGAGAGGTAGAGGAACTTGCACCCGCCATACAGACAATTGTCCAAGGCGCGCTGTATCTCCTTGTACTCCATGCCCGAGTGGATAGCCGTGGCAGACATACCCCGCTTGTTGAGACCATCTACCTGGTCTTTCATAAGAGCAATGAGTGGCGTGACGACGAGCGTCAGCCCGTCGTGAAGCATCGTCGGCACCTGAAAGGTGATGCTCTTGCCCCCACCCGTAGGTAGTAGTCCGAGCGTGTCTCGTCCCGCCAAGACGCTGTCGATGATCTCCGCTTGCTTGAGACGGAAGGCGGGGTAGCCCCAGTAGCGATGAAGTACTCCTAGCGGGGTCTGGTCATCGTCCGCCGAGGTGGTCTGCTGCCTCTCTAGTCTGCTGGCCGTCTGCTGAGGAGTCTCTTCGCCTAGCTGCTCACGCTCGCTCTCAGCTCTCGGGTCGGTCGCAGCATCGCACCACAGATCCGCCTGCTCCTCGAGGAGCAAGTCCCAGTCGACAGCCTCGCTACGCCCAGAGGAGTCGCCTGTCGCCTCATCGCTGGGAGGCAAAGAGGTCCTCTCCGGGTCGTTGTGGCTTGACATCCTTGATCAGTAACTGTAGGGAGACAATTCCGTTAAAGTGGTTCTCATCTATTTGGTACACAAGGGCAAAGGGAGCATTGGCTCTTCCTGCCGAAGACTTCTTCATAAAGCGGAAGGCGGGTGCTTGGTTGAAGGCTATCCCTGGGCAGTGCTTTTTGGACCCCAGTGTAGGTATAGCATCTACCTTAAAGTGCTCGCTATTGCGCCCCACAGCTCTGCTCGCTCCTCCGTCATAGAGTTGCTGCGTGACAAAGAGCGGCTGGTAGTTGTCTGGACCATACGGGGCAAAGCGCTGTATCGTCGAGTAGAGTCTCTGGGTCACCTCACGAAGCTCTATCTCTGCATCGACCTCTATCGGAGTAGAGTGTGCTCGGTCACTATCCGCCACGGCATTGACACTCTGTATGTAAGTGCGGAAGTCGGGTAGCTTGTCGGGCAAGAGGGTCAGCCCGGCGGCGTAGGTGTGTCCGCCAAAGTTTAGGAGCAAATCTCTAGCCTCCTCGATGATGCTGTAAATGTCTATTCCGCCGACACTTCGCGCAGAGCCCACGATCCGCTCGCTCGTGCCAGTCAGCACGATCGTCGGTCTATTGGTATACTCCGCCACGCGAGAGGCGACGATCCCTATGACCCCCTTGTGCCAGTCAGGCTGATAGAGGACTACGATGGGTTGATGCGCCAGCTCGGGGTTGACCTGCAGGAGCTGCATCGCCTCATCGGTCGTCGAGCGGTCTAGCTCACGACGACGCACGTTGTACTCGTCAATCAGCTCGCTCATACGGGCTGTCGTCTTCGCATCATTACTCAGAAGTAGATCGACCGCTTCGCGACCATTCATCATACGTCCTGAGGCATTGATCCTCGGACCGATCTTGTAGATGATGTCGGCCATCGTAATCTTACGTCCCTCGAGACCACAAGTCTTGATGATCCCCTTGAGTCCCATCGAGGGATTGCGATTGAGCTGACGTAGTCCATAGTGCGCCAAGATCCTATTTTCATCCATCACAGAGACTAGATCAGCTGCAATACTCACAGCGACCAAGTCTAGGAGCTTAAAGAGCGACGCCGAGGGGAAGCCATTGTTCATCCCAAAGGCCTGCATAAACTTAAACGCTACACCACACCCACAGAGCTCCTCAAAGGGGTAGTGACAGTCCGACCGCTTAGGGTCTAAGACGGCCTCCGCATCGGGTAGCTGGTCGTCTGGGTGGTGGTGATCGCAGATGATGAAGTCTATCCCCAGCGTCTTAGCGTAGGCTATCTCGTTGATAGCCTTGATGCCACAATCCACCACGATAATCAGCGTTGCGCCTATCTCGTGGGCATAGTCCACACCTCGATAGGATACGCCGTAGCCCTCGTCGTCTCGCCCTGGGATATAGTAGCTCAGCAGGTGCTCGCTGCACCCCGCCGAGCGGAGGTACTTATAGATTAGTGATACTGCCGTAGTGCCATCTACATCGTAGTCGCCGTATATCATAATATGCTCCTTGCGTCCTAGCGCCTTGTTGAGACGCTTGACCGCCAGATCCATATCTTGCATCAGAAAGGGGTCGTGCAGATCCTCTAGCGATGGGTGAAAGAATCGCTGTGCCTCTGCTTCTGTACGGATACCGCGACGATAGAGTAGGCGTCCCGCCACAGCGGGTATTCTCAAGGCATGTGCCAGTTGAGAGCCACTCACCTCCTCCTCTCGGGTGAAGGGAGTGTATTGCCATTCGTTCGTCATTATATTGTTTTATTTTTTTTGTCATAGGGAGAGCGGATAGGCTAGGAGCAGACCAAGGCACCTGACTCGCCATAGGAGCGGTCTGGGCAACTGGGAGATAAAACGATTTACAGCTCATTACTAGCACATTATCTTGTAAGCACCTAGAGCGAAGGTTGCGACAAGGTCGCACCTCCGCATTTTAGGCTCTGTAAATGTACGAAATAATCTTGAGATAGCACACGCAGTCGCTCGCACATCTCAGGGCTGACGCAGTATAATTTCCGCCCCTAGACCTTGCCTAGCTCCTTAGGGTTATTTCCAGATCCATCGAACGTATAGGACTCACTCGATCATAAAGAGCTTGGCCGATATGCGCACCCACTCGTTGATCTTCTTCACCTGGACGACTCGTGCGTAGAACTCTTTGCCAGCGTCCATCAGCCGCGATATGACTAGATTAAGCTCTTGAGGCACATAGCCTATGCGGTGCTCCTCGTAGTAGATGGCGATAGCGTTTTCGTCGTACTCGTTGTGCGGTTGTCGCACCATACGTAGCACCGTGTTGGGTAGTAGCGTAGGGACAAGCTCCTGTACGATAGGACAGAAGGTGGTTCCAGCGACTACGATGTCTAGGAGGAAGATCTCCCGCTTGGGTAGTCCTAGTGCGTTGATTCCTTCAGTACCGATGAGCGCTAGTAGCTCAGGGCTGACTGGTATGATCTCGTTACTCATAGGTTGTGTGACTTGTACTCCTCCATCAGTGTGACGATCGTCTGCATCTCCTTCTCGGTTGCCTCGAGCTCCTGTATGGTCGCTTCTAGCTCAGCTTGCTTCTCTAGTATCTTTACGGGGCTTGACAGTAGCTCCTTATGATCAAAGGGGAAGCTCTCCGACCGCTTGGCTATCCTAAGCTCTAGGAAACTCTTCTTCTCTCGTAGTTTTTCGATTTCAGCCAAGAGCGCCTCAGGATCTGAGGGTAGCTCCTCCGTGCGCTTCTCCTTGTTTAGCAGAGCCAGCACAGCTCGCAGCTGAGGCAGGTCTCCCATCTGATAGGCCTTCACGGTAATCAGAAAGAGCCGCTTGTCCTCCTCCGTGTAGTGTGGGTTAAGGTCTGGGTGAAGGCGCTTGACGAGGGTCTTGTAGATCTCCTTGATCTCTTTGGTCTCCTCGGGAGATAGGTGCGGTCTGTCCCAATACTCCTGGGCTGCTTTGAGCTGAGCCAGCTTCTCCTCCAACAACCGATGAAACTCCAGCCGTTGCTGCGCCATCTGCTTGTCTATCTCGGAGATGTTGGGCGCCTCGTCCCGATTGATGTAAGCCTGTAGGAGCGAGCGTCTCAAGCGGAGCGTCTCTAAGGAGAGTACTAGACGTAACTGGGTGTATAACAGCTTGCCGAAGTAGTGCATATAGAGCGCAGAGAGGTGAGGCGCCTCGTGATCCGTCATCTCTTGATACTGGGAGACGAGTGCCGTGTAGGTTGCGGCGAGCGTCTCGTACTGCTCCCGAAGCCTCTGATACTCTGGAGAGCATGCTAGCGGATTCATGTCTGTCATTGTATTTCGTCTGTTGGAGCTAATCTGTGGACTAAGGTAACGCTTTTAGCGCAAAGTCTGCTGCCAGAAAGGTGTCTCCGCTACTTGGCTTGCCAAGAGCTCTGGTGTGGTGGATAGCTCCTCTGCGAGGCGGGCGTAGGTCGCCTTTATCGCCTTTTGATGCGTAAGTCCATTGGAGATCTCGTCCGTCTCGATAAGGAGAGCCTTCGCTTCATAAGCTAAGTGCAAAGCCTCCGCATCATAACGATGACCGAAGGAGAGTGCAAAGCCTTTGCTCAGCATCATCTGCGCCACCTTTCCCCTAGCCCGAAAGCCGTGTAGCACCATCGGAGGGAGCTGCGCAAACTCTTGCGCCATCTGACTACGCATCTCAATCATCTCAGCCCAAGCACGTACAGTGTGTAGCAGGATAGGGCGATCTAGCTGACAGGCTAAGCGCATCTGCGCCTCTAGCCAGACCTGTTGCTCTGCGAGAGGTGCGTTACTTCGCACCTTGTCGACACCACACTCGCCAATGGCAACAATCTGAGGGGTAGACGCTAGTCGACTCTGCATCTGATCAATGAGTGCTACCAAGCTTCCCTCTAGGGGCAGAGACCAGGGGTGAAAGCCTATCGAGTAGAGCTGTCCCTCTTCGATCGTTACGTCATCACTCCACTCGAGACTGTTGCATAAAGGCGAATCGCTGTGTTGCTTTCGGGATTCGGCTTCGGTCACATACGGAGGTATGCTCCCTTCAGACCTCACCCTCAGCGCCTTGCGCTTCATCCTTTCTGCAAAGTCAGAACAATCTTGCAAGCAAGATTGTGAGACTGTTGACTTTTGCAACAGTCTCCACTCGGTGTAGGTGAGCGAGCGAATTGCTTGGCAACCTACCTCATGGCTATGCGTGTGGCAGTCTAGCAGTTTGTGACGGCCAGTGCATTGCTCTGCCACTTTGATCTCCTCGCTCATTGTCGTGGTGGCACGGGGTCGTAACCCACATGTCGGTTGAAGGGGTTACATCGTAAGAGTCTCCATAAGGTTAGACAGCTCCCCTTAAGTGCTCCATGCACCTGCAGAGCCTCTAGAGCATACTGCGAGCAGGTCGGTGTAAAGCGACAGCTGGGAGGTAGTAGTGGCGAAATAAAAGAGCGATAAAACTTGACTGGGTAGCTCAGCAGACGTACTGCTAGCGAAGGCTGCTGCGAGTCGTATTGCTTAGCTTTCGTTGTAGAGGCTTTTGCCGTCTGCTCTTGGCGAGCGGTCGCGGATTCAGTAGGGGGGCTGGTAGGGTTTGCCTTTTCGAGCTCTTTGACGATACGTGCTACGGCTCGCTCTACTGCCTGCTCTAGCTCTGGATAGGTCGGCATCGTCTTAGCGACAGACTGTAGCGCTAGTCGCACCGTACAGCTATGCTGGGTAGCAGCCTGCCAAAGCGGAGCTTTGTGGAGACGATAAGCGGAGCGGGTCATGCGCTTGATGCGGTTACGATCTACTGCGTGCTTGAAGCGACGCTTGGCGACCGAGGTCATCACAGCAACCTGCGCCTGCTCTCTTGGGGCCTGCGGGGCGATAGGCTCTGCGAGCCATACGATGCGGATAGGATAAGAGACGAACGAACGTCCACGACTATGCAGGCGCTCTATCTCCTCACGCAGATAGAGTCGCTCTCCTTTGGGTAGACGTTGATTCTGGTGGGAGCGAGGGGAGTCTTCCTCCGTAGTCATCACTCCTGCTCGGCAAGGAAGTTGTGAAGTAGCTCGGGCATCGGCGGATCCTGACGACTGCCCGTAGACTTGAGATCCACTCTGAGCCCTAGCTCCTCGGCTCTCTGTGCGGTCTTAGGGCCTACCGTGGCGATGAACACATCCTCCTGCTTGAAGTCTGGCACATTCTCAAAGAGCGAGGTGATCCCTACGGGACTAAAGAAGATAATCATATCGTAAGGTAGTGGCTTCTCAAGCTCTAGCTCACGAGGTATGGTGCGATACATAACAGACTTGGTATAGTCTATTCCAGCCTCTGTCAGTAGGTCGGAGAGCTTGGCGCTGTGCTCCTCTGCGACGGGGAGGAGATACTTCTCACTCTTGTGCTTTACAATCACCTTGACAAGGTCTTCGGTACGTCCTGTCGGTGAGAAGAAGACTTTGCGCTTGCGGTAGTTGACAAACTTCTGCAAGTATGGTGCGGACATCTCTGAGCTGCAGTAATACTTCATCGTATCCGGCATCGTGATGCGCATCTCTTTCATCAGCGTGAAGAAGTGCAGGATAGCAGTACGAGAGGTAAAGATGATGGCTGTGTAATCCAATGGATTGATGCGCTGCTGGCGAAACTCTTTCGCTTCAACTGTCTCGACACGTATGAACTGCTTGTAATCAAGCTCCACTTGATACTTTTCAGCGACTTCGGTGTAGGGATTAGCCATCAGTGGGGCGGGCTGAGAGATAAGTATTTTTTTAATCCGTGACATACTCACAGGCAGGGGCTAATGGTATACGATAGATTCTTTCACAGGATCAGCATTCCAAAGCCTACGAGATAGGCAAGAGGAGCCACTTCCTGACCGCAAAGGTACAAAGAAATAAGCAAAGGAGTCACCCCAGCCTCCCCGAGCCATCGTGCTGTAGGTACGATGATCGCAAGGCGCCACAAGAGGATTACAGCGACTGTCAGCCATAGTGCGGCACTCGGCCAGACACCCGCCAGCAGTAGCAAGGAGCTTAGGTAGAGGGGCAGTGGCCACAGCCACTCCAAGATGCTATAGTGACGCACCCAGTGGAGGTAAAAGGCGGAGTTTAGATAGATCCCCGCCAGCAGACGATTGATGCCCAAATAAAGTCCGCTCAGAATCAAGCTACAGAGTGATAAAAGCCCCACCTGTGAGAGTGTCGCCCAAAGCTCTCCTGAGGGAAGATCGGCATAGTAACGCAAGAGCAGATAGCTAGTCACGCCAACTAGCAGGTGTCGCTGCAACCCACCGAGGAGCGCATAGGTACCGACGGAGACCCGATGCACTAAGTTGCGGAAGAAGATGTGTCCTCTATTATATAGTAGCGCATCCACCGAGCGAGACAAGAGAGAGCCGACACACATCTGCATCAGCGCTGGGAGCAAGAGTAGCACAAGGAGTAGCAGTAAGATGATATCCTCTGCTCCACGATCCACCCCAAAGGGGGTCAACGTCCATAACCCGACCGAGCTCTCCATACATGCAAGACTATCTATAAAGTAGCTAGGAGAGCGAGTAGCTGCTTCACTTGCCCCTCTAGCTCCTGCACCCCATCATTGTTGACTAGATAGATAGGTAGCTCAGGGTGCGCCTGCTGCAGAGCTGTAAAGGAGTACGACGCTTGACGGGCAATCCGTGCCTGTACCTGCTCGCGAGTGGCTCCGTCACGCTCCTGGACACGAGCCACACGCACCTCCTCAGGGGCCGTCACGACGACCACTGCGTCACAGAGACGATAGAAGCCTGACTGCCACAAGATAGCACTCTCTAGGACGACCCACCCCTCGGGGGCATACTGCTCCACCGCCCAAGCTTGCAAGCGCTCAGACACATAGGGGTGAATGATCTGCTCTAGGCGGTGCAATAACGACTGACCCGCATCAGACGGTGCGAAAACCTTGCGAGCAATCTCATCATAACGAGGCTCCCCCTCTGAATTATAGACTTCTGCTCCTAGTAATGCAGTCACTTGCTGACGCACCTGCTCACTCTCCGTGTAAGCTCCACGAGCCACCGCATCACTATCCATCAGAGGTAGCCCTGACTGAACAAGCATCTGCCCCACGAAGCTCTTGCCCGCACCTATCCCTCCTGTCAATCCTAAGATACGAGGAGTCGTTGAGGAGGAGGTGGTGAGTTGCTGCTTGGTCATGACTCGGTAGCCACTACGGCTCACGGCTCGGCAGTCTCTAGGATATACTGTACTGCCTTGGGAGAGGCTGCAGCACGCACCACCCAGTCTGGTAGTCCCTCGACTCTTACGGGTAGCATCTCGGGTCGCTTCTCGCCACGCTGCACAGCTGCTGAGAGTTGCTGTAGGTCGACCACCACCGAGACTTTGTCCCCGATAGGCTTATTGTAGTCTGTGATCGGCATTGTCAGGGTCAGAGAGACACGAGCAGGAAGTAGCTTAGCAACAAAGCCTGGGGGCGTGTTAAGTGCCTCGACAGGCAACTCGATGCGTCTCTCAGTCAGCTCGACGACAGAGATCTGTAGCTGCACACTATCGGGCGAGCTATAGACGTGGGGAATCTCTTCGATCGGCACTTGCATCACTTTGTCTTGCGACAAGTTCTTGTAGAGTAGCTCTTTGGTGTGTACCTCGCTAATTCCCTCCAGAGCTTCACGACTACCATACAGCTCGACCGTGGTAGGGGTCATCGTCAGCGGGAGTACCATATAGCCATCCTTAGCAGAGGCCGACACATGATTTACCACTGGCACCTCTTTCCTCTGAAGAGGGAATGCCCGTAGCGAAATCTGATTAGGGTAAATGTCACGAATCTGTACAGCACTCCCGAGGCTCTCACGCACCTTCTGTGTCAAGACGGCACTGCTAAAGAGGATGCGTCCTCCCTGAGGTACCCGTTGGGGCATCGATAGGGTAATCGGTGGCACGCCCTTCATCCAGCGGAAGAGGAGCTGAGAGCCCTTTGCCGAGACGCTGACATCGAGCGTCATGGGCTGCTCCCCCTCTAACCCTATCTCTCCCGGCATCTCCTCATATACGATCGGCACATGGACGATCGTGTTTGTGCCTCGAGAGAGCGTCTGCATAAACCATAAGGCGGTCGCCAGCAGTACCCACACAGCAATCCCCAGCAGTCGTCTCAAGCGAGGTATACGCTGCTTACGCACCACAGGATCTCCACCTGTGCGAGGCTTAGGGGTCAGATTGAGTCGCACCGCTCCCGTCTCAAGCGTTCGGAGAGTCTATTAGCGTGCGTTGGGATCCGTACCGAGCGGATAGACCGAACTCTTGGCGATCTCTATGCAGACGTCACGAGCTATCTCTACCTCAAAGGTCTGCTCGCGCACCTTGCGGATTTCGCCATGTATACCGCCTGCCGTGATGACTGCATCACCTACGGCGAGCGCATCACGCTCCTGCTGCAGCTTCTTCTGCCGCTTGCTCTGAGGACGGATGAAGAAGAGCCAAAAGATCAAGATGATGACTGCAAAGAAAACGAGCGAAGTCCACGCAGGGGCTGCCTGCTGTGCTGCCTGTAGAAGAAACATATTCATAGGTATCTATAGTTTGTGGATTCAATTACTTCTGCAAACTTACAAAAAACCGACCGCATAGCACATAATCCTCTCTAGAGCAGACGGGATATACAATGAGTTCATCTATCCTATAGAGGAAATCGGAAATTCCTTGGCAGCAATCTCTGATTACCCCGTGAGATGAAGGAAAACTCTTCGGACTTGTGATTTCATTCTTCCGAAGTTTCATTTCTCGCCTACGTGGAGATTTTGAAATCCTCACGGGGCTATTTTTTATTCTCCACGTGGCGACGAAACGATTCCTCCGAAGTTTCATTTGATTCCTCCGAAGTTTTATTTCTCGCCTACGTGG
>OKRW01001759.1_pt1 | contig 17340 bp, 17 predicted proteins | sample 1601151 | NCBI WGS metagenome assembly OKRW01 (sample SAMEA3541471, study PRJEB24748) | human gut metagenome | biome: human gut; feature: human-associated habitat; material: faeces | place: China | collected 2012 | reverse complement strand
TGTGCAATAGATAGTCATTATTAAATTAGCCTCGCAGAGTTCGCGTCCGCAGACTATAAGGTTTTTTTGCAGATAGCTCCGACGGATCATACACCGGGAGCTTTTTATAGCTTCATCAGCGGGGCCTTTCCGCCCGCAATGCGTTTGGCAATATTATAGTAGGCCCGGGCGGCATAGAAATTGTCATCCCGCAAGGGCACGCCTTGGTTCAGACACCTGGGGATGTCCGGGTCCTCCGGCACCACGCCCAGCAGGGGCAGGCCCGCAGCGTCCATGGCGTCGTCGATGGTGGTGTGCAGCTGGCGCATGAGCTTTTTGGCCACCCGGTTCACCACCAGGTGGACCTTGTCCGTGGGGAAGCGGTCCAGCTCCATCACCGTCCGCTGGGCGTCTCGCAGGGCGGTGACATCCGTGGTGGTCACGACCACCACATGGTCCGCCTCCTGGGTGGACATGCGGAAGCCCTGACCCAAACCCGCCGGCGCGTCTACCAGGCAAAAGTCATAGCTCTCCTTGATCTGCCCCATGAGGGCCCTGACCTGGGTCGGGTCTACCCGGAAGCCGTCAAAAACCAAGGGCGCCGCCAGCAGGAACAGGGAGGGGTACTTGGGATGGCGCACCACCGCCTCCTCCAGAGTGCAGCGGCCGCCCATCACGTCGGAAAAATCCATCAGGGCGCTGTCGCTGAGGCCCAAGGCCAGGTCCAGGTTCCGCAGGGTGATGTCGCAATCCAGGCACAGCACCTTTTTTCCCAGGGAGGCCAGGGCGAAGCCGATGTTGGAGGTGAATGTAGTTTTTCCGGTGCCGCCTTTGCCGGACACCACGGCAATGATCTCGCCCATTGTGCCTCCTTATTTGAGAGGGGATTTTTTGATCCTGGCAAAGGCCCGGGGGAACTGCCGGGGCGTGGGCTTTACCTTGCGGATGAGCACTACCCGGTGCCGCACCTCCGTGCAGGGGACGGTGTAGTCCAGGAGCTTTTCAATTTTTCCGCCCAGCTGCCCGATGGCGCTGCGGGCGCTGTCGATCTCCGCATCCGAATCCACGGATTTCATGGCCAGGAACGCTCCGCCGGGCTTCACCAGCGGCAGCGCCAGCTCGCTCAGCACCGGCAGCGCCGCCACTGCCCGGGACACGGCGTAGTCGTACCGCTCCCGATGATCGGCGGCGAATTCCTCCGCCCGGGCGTGGATGCAGGAAACGTTTTCCAGCTTTAGGGCTTCCGCTGTTTCCTGCAGGAAATCGATACGCTTTCCTAGGCTGTCCAGCAGGGTCAGCCGTGCGGTTGGCTCCAGTATGGCCATGGGCATCCCCGGAAAGCCTGCACCGGTGCCCACGTCCACCACGGCTTGGCCCCGGAAGTCCGCTGCAGTCAGCAGATAGGCGCAGTCCAGCAGGTGCAGCGTGGCCACGTCCCGGGGCTCCGTAATGGCCGTCAGGTTCATGACCTTATTTTTCTCCAGCAGCCGCCGGGCGAATTCCGTTAGCGTCGGGATGGCGGCGGCGTCCAGGCCCAGACTCTCCAAGCCTTGCTTCAAAATGGATTCCAAGTTATTTCTGCTCCTTCAGCAGGTCCCGGATCTCGGTGAGCAGCTCCTCGGTGGTGGGGCCTGCAGGCTCATCGGGCTCCTGGGCCTGCTCCTCCTGCTTCTTCAGGTGTGTCAGCTTGTTCACACCCTTTACCAGCAGGAACACCACAAAGGCGGTGATAATAAAGGAGATGATAGAATTGATAACGGCGCCGATGCCGAAGCCGCCGGGGGCCCACTCGGCAAAGGTGCTGTCGGGAATCAGCAGGCCCAGCAGAGGAGTCAGCAGATTTTGCACGATGGAGGTGACGATGGCGGTGAAGGCAGAGCCTACCACAACGCCCACGGCCATGTCCAGCACGTTGCCGCGCATGGCGAATTCCTTGAATTCCTGAAAAAACTTCTTCATAGTCTTTTCTCCTTAACAGGATGTTAATGCTTGGGGATCAGCACCTCTGTGCCGCCCATATAGGGCTGCAGAGCCTTGGGGATGCGCACGCTGCCATCGGCCCGGAGATTGTTTTCCAGCAGGGCGATGAGCATCCGGGGGGGTGCTACACAGGTATTGTTCAGGGTGTGGCACAGCTGCATTTTGCCGCTGTCATCCTTGTAGCGGATCTTGAGCCGTCTTGCCTGGGCGTCACCCAGGTTGGAGCAGGAGCACACCTCGAAATACTTCTGCTGCCGGGGGGACCAGGCCTCGATGTCGCAGGAGCGGCACTTCAGGTCCGCCAGGTCGCCGGAGCAGCACTCCAGCTGCCGCACAGGGATGTCCAGGGAGCGGAACAGCTCTACGCTGTAGCGCCACAGCTTTTCATACCAAGCCTTGCTCTCCTCCGGCTTGCAGACCACGATCATCTCCTGCTTTTCAAACTGGTGGATGCGGTAAATGCCCCGCTCCTCAATGCCGTGGGCGCCCTTTTCCTTGCGGAAGCAGGGGGAGTAGGAGGTGAGAGTCTGAGGCAGAGCGCTCTCCGGGAGGATCTGGTCGATGTAGCGGCCGATCATGGAGTGCTCGCTGGTGCCGATGAGGTAGAGGTCCTCGCCCTCGATTTTATACATCATGGCGTCCATGTCCGTCTGGCTCATGACGCCCTCCACCACATTGCCGTGGATCATGAAGGGGGGGATGCAGTAGGTGAAGCCCTTGTTTATCATAAAGTCCCGGCCATAGGCCAGCACCGCCTCGTGCATCCGGGCGATATCCCCCAGCAGGTAGTAAAATCCGCTGCCTGAGACCCGGGCGGCAGCGTCCATGTCGATGCCGTCAAACCGCTCCATAATGTCCGTGTGGTAGGGGATCTCAAACTCCGGCACTGTGGCCTCGCCAAAGCGCTCCACCTCCACGTTGCAGCTGTCGTCCTTGCCGATGGGCACGGCGGGGTCGATCATCTGGGGGATGACCATCATGATTTTGTTCAGCGCCGCCCCCGCGTGCTGTTGCCGTCATCGGCGGCGGCAATGTTGCGATCGATGTGGCCTCCAGTTGGGCCATGCGCTCGGCATCAGCCTTTACGGCGGCGTTGTTGGCGTCGATTTGAGCCTGAAGCTCCGCCTTTTTGGCCTCGCCTGTGCATTTTTTCAGCTGGCCGAACAGGGGCCCGTTGGCCTTGGACAGCTTGTTGCGCTCCGCCTTCAGAGTCTCGCCGTCAGCAATGGCCTGGCGGCGCTCGGCATCCAGGGCGATGGCCTCATCCACCAGGGGCAGCTTGGCGTTTTGAAATTTCTTGCGGATGTTCTCTTTTACCAGGTCGGGATTTTCCCGCACAAATCTAATGTCCAGCATTTTGACTTCCTCTCTGTTTCATGTGAAACAATTTATTTCAGCTTCAGTGCGTTCAGGGCGTCCAAGAGGTTATTCAGGTCGTCCACGCCGTAGTATTCCAGCTCAATGCGGCCTTTTTTACGGCCACTGACGATCTTGCAGCCCCGGCCCAGGTGCGCGCCCAGGGACTTGGCGGCCTCCTCGGCGTAATTCACCTCCAGGCCGCCGGTGGTACCGGCGGGCTGGGCCTTTTCCTGGGCGGTGAGCTTTTTCACCAGCAGCTCCGTCTGCCGGACGGATAGGTCCGACTTGAGGATGGCATCCGCCGCCTTTTCCTGCAGGGCAGGGGAGAGGGGCAGTATAGTCCGGGCGTGACCGTTGGACAGGCGTCCGTCCTCCACCATAGCGCGCACCGGGGGGCACAGGTTCAGCAGACGCAGGGCGTTGGCCACGGCGGAGCGGGACTTGCCCACCCGCTGAGCAGTCTCCTCCTGGGTGAGATTGTACTGGGTCATCAGCTGCTGATAGCCCTCAGCCTCCTCCATGGGGTTCAGATCCTCCCGCTGCAGGTTCTCGATCATGGCCAGCTCCATGGCCTTGCGGTCGTCGGCCTCGATGACGATGGCCGGCACTTGGTCCAGACCTGCCATCCGGGCGGCCCGCCAGCGGCGCTCGCCGGCAATGATCTGATAATAGCCTGATTGGAGCTTGCGCACCGTCAAGGGCTGGATGATGCCGTGTTCGCGGATGGAATCCGCCAGATCCGCCAGAGCATCGGGATCGAATTGCTTTCGCGGCTGAGAGGCGCAGCTCTCCACTTGGGAAATGGGCAGGTAAAGGCTGCTTTTCTCCTCGCTTGTGTCCATTACATTGTCGCCCAGCAGGGCGGCCAGGCCCTTGCCCAGGCCCTTCGCGTTATTTGCCATAGGAATTTACTCCTCCTTACCTATGCCGTTTTTCCGCAGAAATTCATCCGCCAGGGCGCTATATGCCTCCGCACCGCGGCAGGTGCGGTCGTATGCGTGGATGGGCTTGCCGTGGCTGGGTGCCTCGGACAGCCTGATGTTCCGGGGAATGACGGTGCTGTACACCTTCCCCGGGAAGAAGCGCTTGATCTCCTGAGCCACCTGTATGGCCAGGTTGGTGCGCCCATCGAACATGGTCAGCAGAACGCCCTCAATTTCCAGCTTTGGGTTCAGGCCCCGGCGCACAATGCGCACTGTGCCCATGAGGTCGCTGAGCCCTTCCAGGGCGTAATATTCTCCCTGCAGCGGCACCAGCAGGCTATCTGCCGCACACAGGGCGTTCAGGGTCAGCAGCTCCAGGGAGGGGGGGCAATCGATAAAAATATAGTCATACCGGTCTGCCACCTGATCCAGGGCTCGCTTCAGCAGGAACTGACGGCCCTCCAGGTCGATCATCTCCACGCCGGCTCCGGCCAATGCCTTGCTGCTGGGCAGCACATCTCCATAGGGAGTGGTGACGATGATCTTCTCTGTCTCCACGCCGTTAATGAGTGCGTCGTATACGCCGTTGGAACGGGATTTGTCCACACCCATACCGGAGGTGGCGTTGGCCTGAGGATCAAAGTCGCACAGCAGCACCCGCAGACCTCTGGCAGCCAAGATGGCGGCCAAATTCACGCAGGTGGTGGTTTTGCCTACTCCGCCCTTTTGATTCACGATCGCAACAACTTTAGCCATGTTCCCACTCGCCTCTCCATTTTTCTGTCATGCACATTATTATATACCATTCCGGCCGCCCGTTTCAATAGATTCTGATAAAAAAATTGAAAAGTCTCCTGTTTCATGTGAAACATTTATCACGAAGCAGGGGAGAGGAGGTGTTTCACATGAAACAATATAAAAGAAGTCCCTGGGGATGTTTCACATGAAACATCCCCAGGGCATACAAAAAAGCATCGCAGATTTCGCGTCCGCAGACTGCAATCCGTTTGCCGGAAAAATCCAAAGGATTTTTCCGACAGCTTATACCAGCAGCACCCCACCGTACCCCGGCAGCGTCAGATGTACCGCGCCGTCCGGGACTAAGAACTGCTGGCCGGTCATGGCATCCGTAGCGGTGCCGCCAAGCCAGGGGAGGGTCAGATCCAAAGGCTCCGCTCCGGCATTCATGGCGGCCAGGGTTACCTGATTGCCTGCCCGGCGCTGCACTGCCAGACCGCTGCCCCTGGCGTAGGGATAGGTGATGTCACCTTGCTGCAGGGAGGCTCGCTCCTTCCGCAGCTGGCCCAGCTGCCGGAACCAGGCCAGCAGCATTGTGTCCTCCTGCCCCCAAGGGTAGGTGCGGCGGTTCAGAGGATCCTCATAGCCCTGCTGCCCGGCCTCGTCTCCGGCGAACACGGTGGGGGAGCCGGGGAAGGCGTACAGCAGCAGCGCTCCCAGCATCAAACGACGCCGTGCCAGGTCATATCCGGTCGGGGTAAGCCGGGCTTGAGCCCGGTCCGTCTTGCTCTCCGGTGTGGGCTCGCCGCCCAGAAGGGTCAGGATCCGGGGCGTATCGTGAGTGCCCAGAAAGTTCATGGCACTGTAGAAGGCGGGGCCCGGATAATTCTCCCGAAGGGTTTCCATGCTGTCGCGGAAGGCGGCGGCATCGCCGCCCAGCAGCCAGTCCATGGCCGCCTTGCGGAAGGGGTAGCTCATGAGTCCGTGGGTCTCCCGGCCCAGGAGATAGCGGCGGCGCTGGCCGTAAGCGATCTTGTTGGTGCCGTCCTCCCACACCTCGCCCAAAAGCACAGCATCGGCCTTTTCCTTCTCCAGGGCGGCGCGGAGCTGGGCAATGAAGCTGTCGGGCAGCTCGTCGGCCACATCCAGCCGCCAGCCGTCCGCCCCGCAGCGCAGCCAGTGGCGCACCACGGAATCCTCACCCTGGATAATAAACTCCCGGTAGGACGCCTGAGTCTCCTCCACTGCCGGCAGGGTCTTGATGCCCCACCAGGCGTCGTATTCCTCCGGCCAACGAGTGAAGCGGTACCAATTATAATAAGGAGACTCCTTGGATTGAGCTGCCCCCAGGTCAGGATAGGATCCATCGGCGTTGAAGTAGCGGCTGACGCTGCCGGTGTGGTTGAACACACCGTCCAGCACCACCCGCATTCCCCACCGGTGGGCGTGGCTGCACAGAGCGCAAAAATCCTCCTCCGTGCCCAGCATAGGGTCAATGGCCCGGTAGTCAGCGGTGTTGTAGCGGTGGTTGGAGGCGGATTCAAAAATGGGCGTAAGATACAGGGTGGTCACGCCCAGCTCCTGCAGGTAGTCCAGCTTGCCGATGATGCCCGGCAGGTCGCCGCCGAAGAAATCGCAACAGCGGACCTCTCCCTGCTCATCCGGCAGAAAGTCCGGCGTGTCGGCCCAGCTTTCGTGGACCCTTCGGTCTCCCACCATGCCCGCCGGGTCCGGGATGCGGCTGCGGCAGAAGCGGTCCGGGAAGATCTGATAGCTGACGCCCCGGCCAAACCAATCCGGCGTGACGGTGTCCTCATACACCGTCAGCTGCCGCTCGGGGAGGGTGACGGCCTTGCCGTCCTGCCGGTGCAGCGTGAAGCTGTACCAGGCCAGCTCCGGCGTCCCGGGGGCGGTGTATGTGCCCCGGAGAGCGCTGCTCTCTCGGCGCAGGGATATGGTCCGGGTCACCCCGGCGAACTCCTCCCGAACCTGCAGCTCGCCGCCCAGGATGCCGTCCTCCGGGTCGAAAAACACGGCGAAAGATACTTCGGTGCCGCACAAAACGGCACCGAAGGGGGATTTACAGCGGGGGTCCTTGGAATCAAAATAAACAGACATGGGAACAGGAAACTCTCCTTACAAAAATAGGTTTTTATCGAGAAACTTATGGCAGCAATGTGTTCTCCCCGACGATGGTAGCGGAGGTGGACGCGCTGGAGAAGTAGGAATTGATGATGTCCCGGGCGATGGGGGCCAGGTTGGCGCCGCCGCCGCCCTGTTCGATGACCACACACACGGCGATCTGAGGGTCGTCATAGGGGGCAAAGGCCACAAAGCAGCCGTTGGACAGCTCGCCGCCGGTCTCTGCAGTACCGGTCTTGCAGCCCACGGGAACGATGCAGCTGTTGAAGACGTAGCTCAAGCTTCCGGTGGCCAGACCCCGGGCCCCGGCCTTCACCGCCTCCAGGGTGCTGACGGACATGTCCACATGGTTGGTGGGGCCCTTGTTGTAGGCGTAGACCACGGAGGAGTTGTCGTAGGACTTGGCACTCTTGAGCAGGTGGGCCTCGTAATGATCGCCGCCGCTGACGAGAGTGGCCACATAGTTGGCCAGCTGCAGGGGGGTGAACAGGTTATAGGATTGACCGATGGCGGCGGTGATGGTTTGGCCGTCGGTCCAGGTTTCGCCGATTTTTTCGGCGTATTCGGGGCTGGCCAGCACGCCATCGGAGTCGCCGATCTCGATGCCCGTGCTGCGGCCCAGGCCAAACTGACTGGCGTAGTCGTCCAGCCGCTGGATACCTGTAAGCCGGCCCACCTCATAGAAAAAGTAGTTGCACGACACCGTGATGGCCTGACTCACGTTCACGGCTCCGTGGGTGCTGCCGGTGGCATTATAGATCCAGCATCGGGGCTGGGGGAACTCATAGTAGGTGTAAATGCCCCGGTCCACAATAGTGGTGGAGGGAGTGATAACGCCGGACTCCAGGGCCGCCACAGAGGTGCAGAGCTTGAAGGTGGAGCCAGGGGCGTAGGTGCCGTCGGTGGCGCGGTTAAACATGGGCAGGGCGGCATCCTTACTCCAGGTGTCGTACATCTCGTCCCATTGGCTCAGGTCGTAGGTGGGATAGCTGGCCAAGGCCAGCACCTCCCCGGTGCCCACGCCGATCACTGCCGCCGCGCCGCCTCGGGCCACGCCATCACTTTTCGTCATGGACTGGATGGTGGCCGCCAGGGAATCCTCGGCGGTTTTCTGCAGGTCCAGGTCGATGGTCAGGGCCACGGTGTTGCCCGGCTGGGGCTCCTTGGCGTAGAGCTCGCCGGTGACCTTGCCGCTCTTATCGGTTGTCACCAGCTTCACGCCGTTGACCCCGTGGAGATATTGCTCAAAGGCCTCCTCCACGCCGCCCTTGCCCACCAGGTCGTCCATGGAGTAGTCGTTGTTATCCTTGTATTTGTCGTTCCAATCCTCAGCAAAGATGCGGCTCACCCGGCCCAGGATATGGGCGGCATAGGTGGTGTTATACACCCGCTGGCTGGAGGTACCTGTGGACACGCCTGCAAAGTGGCCATCCACCACCTGGCTGATGACCTCTACGGGAACATCCTCGGCAAACACATACCCGCCGGACACCTCTGCGCCGTAGCGGACTCCGGCGACGAGGCGGGCCTGGTCGTCGGTATAATCGTCGGAGATCTTATAAATCTTCCGGGCCATGTCCAGCAGCTCGCCGCCGCTGATAGAGAGGGTCACGGTGTCCTTGCCGGTGTAGGGGATGTCATGCTGATCCAGCCAGTTGACAAAGGTCTCCCCGGGGGTATCAGTGGTGAGGGCGAAGGGCGCCGTATTCGTCAGCGGCAGGGGATCGATCCAGGAAAGGCTCTCCTGGCGGCACAGAGTGATGAGCCGCCACACGGCGGCGTTGCAGGCAGCATCGTCATCAAAGCTCTCGTCGGAGAATTTCAGAGTGTAGGTCAGGCGGTTAGACACCAAAACCTTACCATTTCTGTCGGTAATAATGCCCCGGCTGGTTTCCACGATTTCACGCCGAGCGGTGCCGGCCATGGATTGAGCCCGGTAGCTGTTGCCCTTGATGATCTGATAGTGAAACAGCATCACGGCGAAAAAGATCAGCACCACAGCTAAAAAGCCCAACAGAACGATGAGCCGGGTGCGATAGGGATTGAATTTTTTCATAGGGAAAGCGCCTCCTTTCCGGCGGATACAGGGCCCCTTATTCCTGGTGGAAGAAGCGCCGGATCTTGCTGTCCGGCAGGTAAATCAGCGGCATTAGGGGCAGCGTCAGCAGCAGCTCCTTACCCATAAGCAGCAGGGCGGCCCGAACGGAGAAGCTGACGGACGAATTGAGAAACAGCATTTGCAGCAGATCGGTGCACACAATGCTCAGTACGCCACACAGCATGCAGCAGAAAAACGGCTGCGACAGGACCTTGGCCGACAGGACCCGGGCCAAAAGGAATACAACCAAAAACGCCACCGTGTAGAAGCAGGGGATCACCCCCGGCATGGTGACATCCAGCACCGCGCCGGTGGCCAGAGCAAACACGGCGCTCTCATGGGCGGATTCCAGGGCGGCCACAGTGGACACCAGCACCGGAAACAGGAACGGATGCACACCCCATATGCGGATATGCACCAGCCCAAAGACCTGCACCAGCACGAAACCCAGAGCGGTCAAGGCGTAAAAGAGCCATTTAAACACAAAGTCACGACGTCCCACGGCGCACCTCTCAGTCCACGATGTCGAAAGCGGTGATGACGAACACCTCCACCAGGGAGGAGGGCGTCACTGTGGGCTGTACTACGGCGTACTGGGTCAGGCCCGAGTCGTCGGTGCGCACATCCTCCACGGCTCCGATGACCAGACCCGAGGGATAGTATCCGCCCAAGCCGGAAGTCAGCACCAGGTCGCCGCCTACGGGGGTGTTGGCTCCGGAGAGGTAGCTGAGCTTGAGCTTTCCGCTTTGCATCAGCTCCAGATCGCCCATGGCCACGGCGGATTCGCCCGTGCGGAACACCGTGGCGCCGAACTGTGCCTGGGTGTCCAGCACTGTGGCCACGGTGCACCAGTTCAGGCCCACCTCCGTCACAACGCCTACCAGGGCGCCGGTCTCGTTCACCACGCAGTTATTCACCGCAACGCCGCTGCTGGTGCCCCGGTTCAGGGTCAGGGTGGAGGCCCAGTTGGAGTTTTCATACTGGGTCACCTTGGCGCTCTCAAAGGTAAAGTCCCGCCGCTGCTGGCGCAGGTTCAGCAGGGAGCGCAGGCGCTCGTTCTCCTGGCTGTCGGTTTCGGCCTGGCGGTTGGCATCCTCCAGCTGAGCCACGCGCTTGCGCAGCTCCTCGTTCTCCTTCTGCAGAGCCTCCACGCTGTCAAACTTGTCGGAAATGGAGCCGAACCAGTTACCGATGGCGGCTCCGGCGGAGCGGAAGGGGCTGGCGATAGTGCCTGCAATGTTATTCAGCAGTCCCGTCCCCGTAGCGGACAGGATGGACAGCGTCAGCACGATCACCACCGCTGCAGCCAGGATCCATATGCCGGTTTTGTTGAAAAAATTCTTCATAGTATTACTCCATCAGATCAATGCCAAAGCCCTTCAGCAGCCGGGCCAGCAGCCCAACCGGCAGGCCCATGACGTTGAAAAAGTCACCGTCAATGCGCTCCACCAGCAGCGCGCCCTTGCCCTGCACGCCGTAGGCGCCGGCCTTGTCCATGGGCTCGCCAGTGCGGATGTAGGCGCGCAGCTCCCGCTCCGTGGCCGGGCGGAAGTACACATCCGTGTGCTGGGCGGCGGTGCAGATCTTCGCTCCCCGGCGCACGGTCACGCCGGTACACACCGTGTGCTTTCGTCCCGCCAGAGCCGTGAGCATCTCCAGGGCCTGGGCCTCGTCCCGGGGCTTACCCAGGCGCCGCTCGTCCAGAAATACCATGGTGTCCGCGGTGATGACGATCTCGTCGCCCCCACACAGCCGCGCCGCGGCATCAGATTTCTCCCGGGAGATGAACTTCACGATCTCCTCCGGGGATAGGTGATCCGGATAGTATTCCTCCACCTCCGGCACCCGAATGTCAAACTCCGTGATGCCCATGCGCCGCAGCAGCTCCTGCCGCCGGGGCGAGCCGGAGGCCAACACGATTTTCGCCATGTCCCATTACCTCCCTGTGGAACCGAGGCCGCCTGAGCCCCGGTCCGTCTCGTCCAGCTCATCTGCCAGCGTGACAGTGGGCTGCACCACCGGTACCACCATCAGCTGGGCGATGCGGTCCCCGGGCTGGACGGTGTAGTCCTCGCCGGACAGATTCACCAGGCCCACGGCAATTTCGCCCCGATAGTCGCTGTCGATGACCCCCACACCGTTAGAAAGGCACACGCCCTTCTTGATGCCCAGCCCACTCCGGGCGAATACCAGGGCCACATAATCCGCCGATGGCAGCGCCATAGCCAGGCCCGTGGGGATCACCGCCCGGGCCCCGGCCTGCAGGGTCACAGGTCCGTCCAGGCATGCCCGCAGGTCTATGGCAGCGGACCCCGGGGTGGCAAACTGCGGCAGGGGGATTTCCCGCCCGATCTTAGGATGTATAGCTTTGAATTTTAGCTCCATGGGGTGTAACCTCTCAAAAGATAAATACAAATAGTGATATTTCGCGGCATAAATACAAAGAGTAAAGTTTTGCGGGGCTTGCCGCCTGCAGGCTGCAAGCCTATTGCCGAAAAATTCAAAGAAATTTTCGGCAGGGGTTACTCAACACCGCGATAGAATAGACCTCTTGTAAAGCCTGCGGGGGCGGGGAAGTCCGCTCCCTGATACCGCTGCAGGATGTCCAAAGCCTCCTCCGCCGTCTCCGTGGTCAGGCGCAGCCTTGCCCAGCGCAGTCCGCACTTTTTCCATTCGGGCTTATCCGCCAGGTACAGGGGCCTGCTGTTTTGTATCTCCGGCCGACAGCCGTGTCCGCACAGCACCGGGAACCGGGCCCCGGTCCGGTCCGTCAGCACGCCGCCGCTTCCGGCGCTGCACTGTCCGCTGCACCGCAGGGGGCAGTTTTCCGTGACCATCAGCGGCAGGCGGCCGTAGACCACCGCCTCACAGGGGATGTATTTGCGCAGATCACGCACCTGCTGGTGCCGCAGCTCAGCGGAGACGGTGACGCTCGCCAGCCCCAGCTCCTGCATTAGCAGCAGTGCTCGGCTATTAAACACGTTCAGCCCCAGATCGCCCCGGACCTCCAGGCCCAGGCCGTCCACAATGGGTAGGTGGCCCAGGTTGCTCACCGCCACGGCGGTCAGATGGGGATGCTCCTGCAAAACCTCCCGGAATTTTCCCTCGTCCTCCGTGCGGAGGATCCGCGGCAGCACGGCGCACAGCTTCGTATACCCGGCGTATTCGTCCAGGTCAATTTCGCCCAATAGGGCAAGGGGCAGATAGAGGTATTCCACGCCCCGGGCCAGCTCCGCCGTGAGCTGGTGGGCATAGGTGACGCTGGCTGTCAGCTTCGGTGCGCCTGTATAGGCCGCCGGAGCCGCCGGCAGGGCCGGAGTATCAAAGGTGCGCCGCTGGGGCATCGAGGTCAGCAGTACCCGGAGCCCCGCCAGAGCGTCCCGGCGCAGGGCGTTGATGCTCCCGGCGGAGAGCATCAACCCGCCTGACAGGGAAATGTCTATTTTTCGGCAGGCAAACACCGTGCCCCCTGTCTTTTGCAGCCGGGTGCGCAGCTCCTCCTCCGTCAGGGAGCGGCTTCGGGCCGCCTCCGGCACGGGGCCGGTCACGGTCACGCTGCGCCCGTCTGGGAGAGCCGCCGTGAGGGCAGCTTCCTCGCCTGCTGCAATCCGGCAGGTAAAGTCCACCGCCACGGAGCGGTTTTCTGCGCCGCCCTCATAGGTCTTGCGTACCTGGGCAAACCAATCCTCGGGCCACCGGGCGCTCTCCGGCCGCATGCCGAACATCTTCGCGCCCCGCCGACCCGTCCAGTATCCGTCCGTAAAGCCGCTGCGGGAAAAGGCCCGCTCCAGCTGGGTCTGCTCAGCGGGGGAGGGGGGGCGCTTCTCATCCAGCAGCCGCCGATAAATGCCCGTCACCGCCGCCACATACTCCGGCCGCTTCATGCGGCCCTCCAGCTTCACGCAGGAAACGCCCATCTCCTCCATCTGCCGGAGATAGGGCGAAAGGTTGTTGTCCTTCAGACTCAATAGGTACCCGGTCTTTTCGCCCACGGTGTAGGGCAGGCGGCAGGGCTGGGCGCAGGTGCCCCGGTTGCCGCTGCGCCCGCCGATCATGGCGCTCATGGCGCACTGGCCGGAGTAGCACATGCACAGGGCCCCGTGGCCGAACACCTCTACCTCCGCCCCGCAGCCACGGCAGATGGTCTCCACATCCTGGGCGGACAGCTCCCGGGCCAGCACCACCCGCTCCATGCCCAGCTCCGCCGCCAGCCGCGCCCCGGACAGGGTGTGCAGGCTCATCTGCGTGCTGGCGTGGAGGGGCTGATCCGGGGCCACCAGCCTTGCCAGCTGCCACAGGCCCCAATCCTGCACCAGCACCGCGTCCACGCCCCAGGCGGATGCCTTTTTCAGGACCTCCGCCGCCTCGGTTAGCTCCCGGTCAGTGAGCAGGGTGTTCAGGGTGAGATAGACCTTCACTCCGCGCTCGTGACAGTAGTCCACGGCCTGGGCGAAGTCCTCATCCGTAAAATTTCGGGCGCTGCGGCGGGCGTTAAAGCCGCCCAGGCCCATGTATACAGCGTCGGCCCCGTTTTGCACGGCGGCCAGCAGGGCCTCATAGGACCCGGCGGGGGAGAGCAGCTCCATAGTCCTCATTTCTTGCCCTGCTGGGCCTTAAAGAGCTGGCGCTTCAGGTCGGAGATCTCGCCCCTGGCCTGGGCGGCTTCGTCCAGATACCCCTTCACCTGGCGGCGCAGATTCTCCGCCGCCTGCTCGCTCTTGAGCAGCTCGTCCGCCAGGTTCACGGCAGCTAGGACGGCGGCATCGCTGCGGCCCACCTTGGCCCCGGCGATGACCTCGCCCATCTTCTTGTCCACCAGAGCGGCCACCTGCTCCATGTAGGCGGTGCTCTCCTCGGCTACCAGGGTGTAGTCCTCCCCGCAGATGTTCACTGTGACGCGATTTGCCATAGCTGCCTCCTGTCCCCGCTGAAAAACGGATAATACTCCATACTAAATCACCTTATTATAGCACATTTTCTCGCCGGGGAAAGTCTTTTCTGTCGGAAAACAAAAAATTAACAAATTAAAGTGTTCCGGCGGCTTTACGAAAAGGGGGTTTTCGTGTAAAATGTAATCTGCATTATTGTGCAGACTAAAAAAGCCTCGCAGTGTTCGCGTCCGCAGACGCGAAAAATCCAAAGATTTTTGGCGGAAAAAACGGAGTTTTTTCGCCAGCAATGAAGGGGGAGAGACTATGGCAGGCTATATCATCCGGGACCGGGAAAAGACTCTGGCGCTCCCGGCGCGGCAGGTGGATCAGCTCCTGGCTGCGGCGGATGGGGATGCGGCGCTGCTGTATCTGTACCTCATGCGGGCCGAGGACGCGGTGACGGCGGAGCAGCTGATGGAAAAGCTGTCTATGAGCGCCCTGCGGCTCCAGGGGGCCCAGACCAAGCTGGAGAAAATGGGCCTCATTCAGGCCCAGGGCCTGCCCCTGCCGGAGCCGGAGCAGCGCCCGGCGGAGTATACCGCCGCAGACCTGATGCAGCTGCTGCGGGACCCGGAGTTTGAGATGCTGGTGGGGGAGACGGAGCGCTCCCTGGGCAAGAAGCTCACCACCATGGACCTCAAGCGCCTGGCCAATCTGCGCCACGAGGTGGGGCTGCCGGCAGATGTGATTTTCCTGCTGGTGCGCCACTGTGTGGAGGAGCAGGAGCGGCGGTTCGGTCCGGGGCGCCGACCCACGGTGGGCGCCATTGAAAAGGAAGGGTACTACTGGGCCAAGCGGGGCCTGTTCGACCAGGAATCCGCCGCCCGATATCTGCGCACCGTGGCCCGGCGGCGAGAACAATCGGTGCAGTACATGGCGGCCCTGCACATGGGTGACCGCCGCCCGGTGGAGGCGGAGGAGAAGTATATCGCCCAGTGGATGGACTGGGGCTTTTCGCCGGAGATGGTGGCCCTGGCCTATGAAAAGACGGTGCTGAAAAAGCAGGGCATGGATTGGCGGTACTTAAACGGCATCCTGCGCCGCTGGGATAAGGAGGGCCTGCGGACGCTTCGGGAGGTGCAGGAGGATCACAAGCCGAAGCCCGCGGAGAAAAAGGACCGCTCCTTGGAGGAGTTTATGAAATGGTAAGGGGGCAGGAACATGGCATATGACGGCAAGGTGATGCGGGAGGCGCTGCAGCGGTTCGAGGAGGACAAGCAGCGCCGGGCGTCTCAGGCGGCGGCCCGGCGGCAGCGCATTTATCGGGAGGTTCCCCGCCTGGAGGAGATCGAACAGCAGCTCCGGGGCACCATGGGGCGCATCATGGCCCAGGCCCTGCGCCGGGGGGAGGACCCGGTCCCGGCGATCCAGCGGCTCCGGGCGGAGAATCTGTCCCTGCAGCAGGAGCGTGCGCAGCTGCTCACCGCCCACGGCTATCCCGCCGACGCCTTGGTGGATAAGCCCCGGTGCGTCCTCTGCGGCGACACGGGCTATTGTGGCGGCAGGATATGCGCCTGCCTGCAGAAATACTATGCCCAGGAGCAGATTCGCAGCCTGAGCAGCCTGCTGGACGTGGGCAGCCAGAGCTTTGATACCTTCGGCCTGGAGTGGTACGACACCCAGCCCGGGGAGTCCGGGCGCAGCCCCCGGCAGCTGATGGAGCGGAATTTGGCCACCTGCCAGCGCTATGCCGCCGAGTTTGGGAAAAAACCGGCCAACCTGCTGCTGGACGGTGCGCCGGGCCTGGGAAAGACCTTCCTCTCCGCCTGCATCGCAAGAGTCGTCAGCGAGGACGGCTTTTCCGTGGTGTATGACACGGCGGTCCATGTGTTCGCCCGGTGTGAGGCGGCGAAGTTCCGCGCCGATGAGGAGCCGGACGCCGCCGTGGACGTGCGCCGGTTTGAGAGCTGCGACCTGCTGATTCTGGATGATTTGGGCACTGAGATGGCCACGGGCTTCGTCCAGAGCGCTCTGTACCAGCTGGTGAACGGCCGTCTCCTGGCCGGAAAGAGCACCATCATCAGCACCAACCTCACCCCCGCGCAGATCGAGAGCCGCTATGGCGCGGCCATCTGGTCCCGGCTGCAGGGGGAGTATACGGTGCTGCCCTTCGCGGGGGAGGATATCCGCAGACTCAAGCGGATGATGCAGTAAGGATCCGTGAAAATGCGCCTGCGGGCGCATTTTTTCCTATACACGGGCTATCTAATATGCTATAATAGATTTTGCCGATCTCTTTGGCAGAAAATTCCGCAGGAATTTTCGCCAGTTATGTTAAGGAGCATGAAAGCCATGACCGATACCATAGCCGCCATTGCCACCGCCCGGGCCCCTGCGGCCATCGGCATCGTGCGCATATCCGGGCCGGAGACTCTGGCCGTGGTGGACGGCGTATTTGCCGCCTGCAGCGGAAAGAGCGCCGCCGCACTGCCCCACCGCCGGATGGTGTACGGGCACATGCGCACGGCGGAGGGGGCGGTCATTGACGACGGCCTGTGCGTTATTTTCGCCCCGGAGAGCAGCTATACCGGCGAGTGGTCGGCGGAGCTGCACTGCCACGGGTCTGCAGTGGTGCTGGAGGAGGTGCTGCGCAGCGCCTTCACATTCGGCGCCCGGCAGGCCAAGGGGGGTGAATTTACCCGGCGGGCCTTTCTCAGCGGGCGGATGGATCTCATCCAGGCGGAGGCCGTGGCGGATCTCATCGATGCCGAGACGGCCGAGTGCGCCCAAAACGCCGCCCTGCAGCTCTCGGGCAGCATAAGCCGGGGCGTGGAGCAGGTGTATGACGGGCTTATGGACGTCACCGCCCGCTTCTATGCGGCGGTGGACTATCCCGACGAGGATATCGAGCCCCTGGAGCAGCGGGAGATTGCCGATACCCTGTCCCGCTGCCGCCGGCAGCTGCAGCGGCTGCTGGATACCTTCCGCCGGGGGCGTATCCTGCGGGAGGGCATCCCCACGGTGCTGCTGGGCCTGCCCAATGCGGGCAAATCGTCTCTGCTCAACGCCCTGCTGGGCTATGACCGGGCCATCGTCACCGAGGTGGCGGGCACCACCCGGGATACGGTGGAGGAAAAGGTCCGCCTGGGCGGTCAGATGCTGCGGCTGTGTGACACGGCGGGTATCCGGGATGCCCGGGACAGTGTGGAGAAGATCGGCGTGGACCGGGCTGTGGCCGCGGCGGGGCGGG
>OKRW01001758.1_pt1 | contig 17347 bp, 15 predicted proteins | sample 1601151 | NCBI WGS metagenome assembly OKRW01 (sample SAMEA3541471, study PRJEB24748) | human gut metagenome | biome: human gut; feature: human-associated habitat; material: faeces | place: China | collected 2012 | reverse complement strand
GAAGGAAGCTGTGGCTGCGCTGGCCGAGCTCATCAACAGCAATTTCGGCGAATAAATCACAACAAAAGCGAAGCGGCCAAAGCCGCTTCGCTTTTGTTCGCCTAAAAGGTTCTGCAGAGTTCGCCGGCAACAGGCGGCGGTTTACGGGCGCTTGCCTTGGATCAGCTTTTGGCCTGAAAAAAAGCTTGCATTGCTTGACAATATATGATATAGTATGGGATGTAAGGTTATTTTCGCAGAGTGGACTTCCCGGTCCGCTCTTTTTGTTGGCTAATTTGCGATCCTTAAAATTGCGGAAATGCGAGGATATTCGATGAAAAAAGTAACGGAAATCGTGGCGGAGCTGGCCGCTCCCGTGGCTGCGGAGTTCGGCTGCGAGCTGTGGGACACGGAATATGTCCGGGAAGCCGGCCAGTGGTTTCTGCGGCTGTATCTGGACAAGGACGGCGGCGTGGACATCCTGGATTGCGAAAACGTGAGCCGGAGGGTCAGCGACCTGCTGGACGAGGCGGACCCCATCGAGGGCAGCTACATCTTTGAGGTGTCCTCTGCCGGGGCCGAGCGGCAGCTGAAGCGGCCATCTGATTTTGAAAAATTTCTGGGTAGCCCCGTGCTGCTGAAAACCTACCAGAATCGCGACGGACGGAAGGAATTCCCCGGCGTGCTGAAGGAGTACGACGGCGGCGCAGTGGTACTGGAAATGGGTAAGCAGGAGCTGCGGTTTGAAAAAAATGAAGTCGCTATGGTGCGGCTGCGCATAGTTTTTTGAGCTGGCGAAACGGCCTGCGGGCGGCAAGCTCTGCGAGACTTTCAAAAATACATTGGTTTAATTTTGTTATTATAGATTTTTCTTATACAGAACAGGAGATTCGGCTATGAAATGTGAAGAAATCTTTGCCGCTCTGGCGCTGCTGGAAAAGGAACGCGGCATTCCCCAGGATTTTATGCTGGAAAAGATCGTGCAGGCCCTGGTCACCGCCTATAAGCGGGATCACGAGGACGTGGAAAACGTGGTGGTGGACGTGAACGAGGAAAAGCATGACCTGAAAATGTTCGTGGAAAAGACAGTGGTGGAGGAGGTGGAGAACCCGGCTGCGGAGATCTCCGCTGAGGAGGCAAAGGCTCTCTCCGCCAAGTACCATGTGGGCGACACCGTGCGCTTCCCGGTGAAGAATGTGGACTTTGGCCGCATCGCCGCCGGCAACGGCAAGCAGGTCATCATCCAGGGCCTGCGGGAGGCCGAGCACGGCATGATCTATGACGAGTTCAACTCCAAGCAGCACGAGATCCTCACCGGTACCGTGGTGCGTATCGACCAGCGCAGCGGCAGCGTCACCGTGCGCCTGGGCTCCGGTGCGGACGCCACCGACGCCGTGCTGCCTCTGGGCGAGCAGGTCAGTGGCGAGGAATACTATGAGGGGCAGCTGCTGAAGGTCTATCTGATGGATGTGCGCCGGGGCAGCCGGGGCCCCCAGATGCTCATCTCCCGGACCCATCCGGGGCTGGTGAAGCGCCTGTTTGAGCTGGAGGTGCCGGAGATCTTTGACGGCACGGTGGAGATTCGCTCCATCGCCCGGGAGGCCGGCAGCCGCACCAAGATGGCGGTGTATTCCTCCGATGAAAACGTGGATCCCATCGGCGCTTGCGTGGGCCCCCGGGGCCAGCGGGTGAACGCCATTGTGGAGGAGCTGCGGGGCGAGAAGATCGACATCGTCCCCTTCAGCGAGGACCCGGCACAGTTCGTGGCCTCGGCCCTGGCTCCGGCAGATGTCATCAGCGTACAGCTGGCCGAGGAGGGCAAGGCCTGCCGGGCCATCGTGCCTGATGACCAGCTGAGCCTGGCTATCGGTAAGGAGGGACAGAATGCCCGCTTGGCCGCCCGGCTCACCGGCTATAAGATCGACATCAAGCCCGCCTCCTATCACGAGGAAGCGGCGGCTGAGTAAGAAGCCTCGCAGAGTTCGCGTCCGCAGGCGCGGAATTTGAATTTTAAAAACGGATTGCCACAGCCGGTGTGCGCACTGGCTTCGCAATGACAGGAGACAATAAAATTTGCGTGTCATTCCGAGACCAGTCAACAGACTGGTCGTGGGAATCCGTAATACCCTTGCGCAAAGGCCAAGGGGAACGAATTGCCACGGGCGCGCTGCACCCTCGCAATGACAGATTTTTCAGCAGCTAATACAAGGGAGGGTACGCCATGCAGAAGCAGCGGAAAATTCCCCAGCGGCAGTGCGTGGGGTGCCGCACTATGAAGGATAAAAAGGCGCTGGTGCGCATCGTAAAGACCCCGGAGGGGGAGATCTGCGTGGATGCCACCGGCAAGAAGTCCGGACGGGGGGCCTATATCTGCCCTGATGCCCAGTGCCTGCAAAAGGCCCGAAAGTCCCGGGCCCTGGAGCGGGCCTTTGAGACGTCTATCGGAGAGGACATTTACGCGGCGCTGCAGGCGCAGATCGAGGGTTAAGCATGGAGAGGATTCTATCATTGCTCGGCCTGGCTCACAAGGCGGGCCGGGTGGAGATCGGCGAGGAGCCGGTGGGCTCCGCAGCCCGGGCTAAGAAGGCCAGGATCATCCTGGTGGCCGGGGACGCTGCAGCCAGCTCCGTGCGCCGGGCTATGGGCTTTGCAAACACCGGAAGCTGCCTGTGCCTGGTGATCCCGGCCACGAAGGAGCAGCTGGGAAGGGCGCTGGGCCGCACCAGCTGCGCCATGGCGGCGGTAACGGACATCGGCTTTGCCGACGCTGTGACCGGCAAGCTGGCAGCGCTGGACCCGGAAAAGTTCCAAAGCGCCGCCCAGCGCATGACCGTGAAGGCGCAGCGGGCCCGGGAGCGCCGGCAGGAGCAGCTGGCCCACGAGAAAAATGTGCGCATGGGGAAAAAGCGCCTGCCAAAGCCCCCGGAAAGGAATGCTCCGACGGATAAAAACGCGCCGCCGGAACAAGAGGCCCGGCCCGGCAAGGGAAAGAGAAAGCCGGCACGGCCCGGCTTCAAGGAGCGGGGCGCGGCGGCGAGAACACAGAAAAAAACAGGCACGGAATCGGTTTCAGGGCAGTAAGCCCGTGAAGAAGGGCAAGGGCTCCGGGCGTAAAAATCCGTAAACTACTGCGCGCATAATATGCAGGTGTACAGACTACCGATAAAGTGGTAAAATTACGATAACTGTAAGGAAGCGTGTGTGAGGAAAGCCTAAGAGAGGTGGCCTTGCCATTGGAATCAGTAGTTTTTGCATTTTCATGGTTATAAAAGCTTAGGCAGCGGGGCGAAAAGATTTTTTTGACACGCTGATTCGTATCACATTGATGGAGGTGGCTTTATTTGGCTAATATCGGGAACAAATACAGGGTGCATGAGGTGGCAAAGGACTTTGGTCTGCCCACCAAGCAGATCACGGAGATCCTGACGGAGTACGCACAGACACCCAAAAATCACATGCAGGTGCTGGAGGACCACGAGCTTTCGCTGATCTTTGAGTATCTGACCCAGCACAACCCGGTGTCCGGTATACAGGTGATTTTCGCCGAGGGCATGAAGCCCGCTGCGGAGAAAAAGGCCGAGCCCGCCCCCGAGAAGAAGGCGGAGCCCAAGAAGGAAGCCGCCAAGGGCGCCGCCGCCCCCAAGGCAGAGCCTGCGCAGAAGAAGGCGGAGGCCAAGCCCGCCCAGCCGGTGAGCCGGGTGCCCAAGACCAAGGTGGTGGACACCAGCAAGGCCACCAACATCAACCTTGCCAAGTACGATGAAAAGCTGCAGGATATGGCCGACGCCCGCAGCCACGGCCGCCGGGATCAGCAGCAGACCCAGGGCAAGGAGAAGTTCCGCAACAGCAAACAGCGCCGGGACAACAACTTTGTCAGCAACAAGCGCAAGCAGGAGGAGGCAGACCGTCTGCGCCGCCTGCGGCTGGAGGTTATTAAGAAGACCCCCGTTACCGTGCAGATCCCTGACGAGATCAGTGTGGGCGAGCTGGCCAGCCGGATGAAAAAGACCGGCGCCGAGGTGGTCAAGTGCCTGATGAAAAACGGCGTTATGGCCTCCCTGAGCCAGATGATCGACTTTGACACCGCCGCCATTATCGCCGAGGAAATGGGCTGCAAGGTGGAGAAGGAAGTGGTGGTCACCATTGAGGAAAAGCTTATTGACGACCACGAGGATAAGGCTGAGGATCTGGTGCCCCGGGCCCCGGTTGTGGTGGTCATGGGTCACGTGGACCACGGCAAGACCAGCTTGCTGGACTACATCCGCAATGCCCATGTGGCCAGCGGCGAGGCCGGCGGCATCACCCAGCACATCGGCGCTTACCAGGTGATGGTAAACGGCAAGCACATCACCTTTTTGGATACCCCGGGCCACGAGGCCTTCACCTCCATGCGCGCCCGGGGCGCCATGGTCACGGACATCGCCATTCTGGTGGTGGCTGCAGAGGACGGCATCATGCCCCAGACCGTGGAGTCCATCAACCATGCCAAGGCCGCGGGGATCCCCATCATCGTGGCCATCAACAAGATGGATAAGCCCGAGGCAAACCCCGAGCGCATCAAGCAGCAGCTCACCGAGTACGGCCTGGTGTGCGAGGATTGGGGCGGCGAGACCATTGTGTGTCCCATCTCTGCCAAGACGGGCATGGGCGTGGACAATCTGCTGGAAATGCTCGTTCTTACCGCCGAGGTGGGCGAGCTGAAGGCAAATCCCAACCGCGCCGCCCAGGGCACGGTCATCGAGGCGCGGCTGGATAAGGGTCGGGGCCCCGTGGCCACCCTGCTGGTGCAGAACGGCACCCTGAAGCAGGGCGACATCATCATCGCCGGCACCGCCGTGGGCCGCGTCCGGGCCATGGTGGGCGACAAGGGCCAGAAGCTGACCTCCGCCGGTCCCTCCGTGCCTGTGGAGATCACCGGCCTGTCCGAGACTCCCTCCGCCGGCGCCACCTTCAATGCCGTGGCCGACGAAAAGCTGGCCCGGGAGCTGGTGGAGCAGCGCAAGGAGGAGGCCCGCGCCAAGGCCAACACCCCTGTCACCAAGGTCTCTCTGGAGGATCTGTTCAGCCAGATCCAGGCCGGTGAGATGAAGAATCTGAACATCATCGTCAAGGCCGATGTTCAGGGCTCTGTGGAGGCCGTGAAGGCGTCTCTGGAGAAGCTCAGCAACGACGAGGTCCGGGTCCGGGTCATCCACGGCGGCGTGGGCGCCATCAACGAGTCCGACGTGATGCTGGCCTCCACGTCTCAGGCCATCATCGTGGGCTTCAACGTCCGCCCCGACAACGCCGCCCGGGATTCCGCCGCCCGCGCCCATGTGGACATGCGGATGTACCGCGTGATCTATGACGCCATCAACGAAATCGAGTCCGCCATGAAGGGCATGCTGGCCCCCAAGTTCCGGGAGGCTCTGCTGGGCCATGCGGAGGTCCGCCAGACCTACAAGGTCTCCGGCGTGGGCACCGTGGCCGGCTGCTACGTGCAGGACGGCAAGCTCCAGCGGAAGGACTGCCAGGTCCGCCTGGTCCGGGACGGTATCGTCATCCACGAGGGTGTCCTGGCCTCCCTGCAGCGGTTCAAGGACTCCGTCAAGGAGGTGGCCGCAGGCTACGAGTGCGGCCTGTCCATCGAGAAGTTCAACGATATCAAGGAAGGCGACATCATCGAAGCCTTCACCATGGAGGAAATCCCCCAGTAACGGCATATGCCGCCCCGGAACGCAAACCGGTCCGGTCGCCTTCCTGCGCAGCGCCGCTGCGCCCGCACGCAAGTGCGTCCAAGTGTTTTGCGAAGCAAAACCTTGCTTTGGCGGAATTCACTTCCGCCAAAGAGGGTCATATCCGGGGTCCCCATGAAACCCCGTTTCATGGGGCGGGCGATATCATCGAAGCCTTCACTATGGAGGAAATCCCCCAGTAAACACACAACCCAGAGGGCGGGCGCTTCGCCCGCCCTCTTTTCATCTCATCGAAAACGAAAGGAGACCGACTATGGCATCCAACCGCATTCCCCGCATCAATGACGCCATCCAGAAGGAGCTTTCCGCCCTGCTGCGCACCGTCAAGGACCCCCGGGTGTCCGAGGGTATGCTGACCATCACCCATGTGGACACCACCAGCGACCTGCGCTATGCCCGGGTCTATGTCAGCGCCCTGAACTGCCCGGATGAGAAGGGCCTGCTCAAGGGCCTCAAGTCCGCCGCCGGTTATCTGCGACGCGAGCTGGGCAGCCGTGTGGACCTGCGCTACACGCCGGAGCTCCAGTTCTTCGTGGACGATTCCATCGCCTATGGCGCCCACATTCTGGATATGCTGAACCATGTGAAGCCCGCCGATCCCCGGAACGCAGACATCGTTCTGCCCGAGGACCGGGAGGATTGAGGAGGGCTGTGCTATGACCACCGCTGAAGCCGCCCGGCTGCTGCTGGGCTGGGACGAGCTGCTGCTGCTGACCCATGTCCGCCCCGACGGCGACACCGTGGGCTCCGCCGCTGCCCTGTGCCAGGCCCTGCGGGACCGGGGCAAGACGGCGTATCTGCTGCCCAATCCGGAGCTGACCGCCACCTATGCCCCCTACGCCGCCCCCTACGCCGCCCCGGAGGGCTTCGTCCCCCGCCATGTGGTGTCCGTGGACATTGCGGCCCTGTCCCTGCTGCCGGAAAACGCCCGGCCCTATCAGGACCGCATCGACCTGGCCATCGACCATCACCCCTCCCAGGAGTTTTTCGCCCGGGAGACCTGTCTGGAGGCCGGATCCGCCGCCTGCGGTGAGATCGTGTACAACATCGTCACCCTGATGACGCCGCTGACGCCGGAGATCGCCCTGCCGCTGTATGTGGCCGTCTCCACGGATACCGGCTGCTTCGTCTATTCCAACACCACCGCCCGCACCCACCGCATCGCCGCCGCCCTGATGGACTGCGGCATCGACGTGGCGCCGGTGAACAAGGCCCTGTTCCGCACCAAGAGCCGCACCCGTCTGGCTATGGAGGCCTGGATGGCGGAGTGGGCGGAGTATTATGACCACGACCGGGTGGTCGTCATGCAGATCCCTCTGTCCCTGTGCCTGGATTACAAGGCCACGGAGGCGGATGTGGAGGAGCTGTCCAGTCTGGCTGCCCTGGTGGAGGGCACCGACTGCGGCGTGACCCTGCGGGAGCTGAAGGATGGCCGGGTGAAAATTTCCCTGCGAACCGGCCCCCGGGTCAATGCCACGGAGGTCTGTGCCCTTCTGGGCGGCGGCGGCCATGCGGCTGCTGCCGGTGCCACGCTGCACGGCACCCTCGGCGAGGTGAAGCAGGCCGTGCTCCAGGCCATCGACATGGTGGCGGGGGAGGATTGACAAAAGGAGCGACCCATGGCAAACGGAATCATCATCATCGACAAGCCCGCCGGGTGGACGAAACTGTCAAAAAAGGGCAAGGCCCTTTTTTGACAAAATTTGCAGTCTGCTACGCGCATAATTTGTTCGCCGATGGCGAACAAATTCCACACTTGCAGCCTGAGAAGTATTTTCGGCCAGGTACACGCCCCGGCCGAAAATGATTGCATTTTATTTGCCTCCTGCGGCAAGGTTTTGCTGCGCAAAACGCTTGTACGCGCCATCAGGCACGTTTGGCGCAGACTTTTCACAAGGAGCGACCCATGGCAAACGGAATCATCATCATCGACAAGCCCGCCGGCTGGACGTCCATGGACGTCTGCGCTAAGCTGCGGGGGATTCTGAAAACAAAAAAGGTGGGCCACGCCGGGACTCTGGACCCCATGGCCACCGGCGTGCTGCCGGTGTTTGTGGGACAGGCCACCCGGGCCGTGTCCTTCGCCGAGGACGGCCAGAAGGAGTATATCGCCGGGCTTCGGCTGGGCCGCACCACCGACACCCAGGACACCTCCGGCGAGACCCTGGACACCCATCCGGTGCTCACCGGCCGGGAGGACCTGGAGCACCTGCTGCCCCGGTTCACCGGCCCCATTGAACAGGTGCCCCCCATGTACTCCGCCATCAAGATCGGCGGACAGAAGCTCTATCAGATCGCCCGCCGGGGCGGTGAGGTGGAGCGTCCGGCCCGGCCCGTTACCATCCATGAGCTGGAGCTGCTGGACCAGAGCGGCCCGGCGGACTACACCCTGCGCATCCGGTGCTCCAAGGGCACCTATGTCCGCACCCTGTGCCACGACATTGGACAGGCTCTGGGCTGCGGCGGCTGCATGAGCAGTCTGCGCCGCACCATGGCCGCCGGATTCACCCTGGACGACGCCGTGACCCTGGACCGGGTGCAGCAGGAGGGCGAGGCCCTGCTGGCCCCGCTGGACTCCCTGTTCCGCCAGCACCCGGCCTACCGCATCCAGCACCCCCGGGTGGACGCCCTGTGCCGCAACGGCAACCCCTTCACCGTCCGCCAGCCCCTGCCGGAGGGCCTCTACCGGGTCTATGGCCTGGAGGGCGAGTTTCTCTGTCTCAGCCGCCTGGAGGGCGGCGTGATGACCTCCCTTAAAAACTTTTTCGGAGCGTGAGTACCTTGAATCGAACTGTTATCGCCCTGGGCTTTTTCGACGGCGTTCACCGGGGCCACGGAGCCCTGCTGAAAAAAACCGCCGCCCGGGCCCGGGAGCTGGAGGACGTCCCCGCCGCCTTCACCTTCGACCGTCCGCCCAAGGAGGTGGTCACCGGCCGCCCGGTGGGCCTGATCAACACCCCCGATGACCGCCGGGACCTGATGCAGCGGCTTTACGGCATCCGCCAGGTGATCATCGCCCCCTTTGACCGGGCCATGATGACCATGCCCTGGCAGGATTTCATCGACGATCTGCTGATCGGTACCTATGGCGCGGTGCACCTGGTGGCGGGCCACGACTATCACTTCGGCTATAAGGGCGAGGGCAACCCCCAGCTGCTGAAAGAGACCTGCCAGGAGCTGGGCGTCGGCTGTGACATCATCCCCCGCGTGGAGCAGGACGGCATCACCGTCTCCTCCACCTATATCCGCACCTTAGTCGCCCAGGGGGAGATCGAACGCGCCAACGAATTTCTGGGCCATCCCTACACCCTCAGCGACCGGGTGTCCCACGGCAAGAAGCTGGGCACCACCCTGGGCTTCCCCACGGTGAACCTGAAGCTGAAAGAGAACGTCCTCTCCCCCGCCAAGGGCGTCTATGCCACCAAGGTCATCTTGGAAAACGGCGACACCCACCTGGCCGTGACCAACGTGGGCACCCGCCCCACCATCGACGACGGCAACCAGCTGACCATCGAGGGCTTCATCCTGGATTTCCACGGCGACCTCTACGGCCAGAAGATCCAGATGGAGTTTTACAAGTACCTGCGGGAGGAGCGGAAGTTCCCCTCCTTCGAGGCCCTCACCGCCGAGGTCATGCACAACGCCGACCAGACGCGGGAGTACTTTGCTCAGAATCCCTGATTGTCTTTCCAAGATCATAAAAAGGACTCCGACGGATGCAGCTTGATCCTGCACTTCCGTTCGGAGTCCTTTTTCATTTCTCATGTTTTTGCATAGACTCTCCTTCGCTCGTGTCTCCAGGGCCGGAAAACAGAGGTCCGCAGAAAATCAGCCTAAGAAAAGGAAGCCATACGCCAAGTAGGTGATAGATGTCAGTGCAGCGGCACACAGGGCAAACGGCATCTGGGTCTTTACGTGGTCCAGGGGTTGGATCCCCGTGGCCTGGCCGATGAGGATAGAGTTATCCGAGTAGAAACACAACTGGGTGCCACACACCGAGCCGGAGAAGATCGCTGCGATCGCCACGGCCAGATTCGCGTCTATCGCCTGCGCCAAGGGGATGACAAAGGGCACCATGATGGCAGACACGCCCCAAGCATTGGCCAGGGCAAATGTCATGAGGGTTGACACCAGGAACACCACAAAGGGGAGCGCTTGGCCGGCCATCAGAGGAGCGACCTTGCTGATGATGTACTCAGACATCCCCAGATTTTCGCAGGCTGCCTTGAAGAGAAACGCAATGACCAGCAGCGCCAACACAGAAATCATCGTTGAAAACCCTTCCCATACTGTATCCACAAATTCGGATATAGACATCAGCTTTCGGGCGATGTACAGGATACAGGTGAAGACTAGGGCGATCATGATGCCCGGCAGCACGTCAATATCAAAGTAGACGGTGGCGACCAGCAGGACCAGAATAGGCAGGATGAAGTCAATCATGCCGCCTGTCTTGCGCTGGGTCGTGTCTGCGTCCTCCACTGCGGTGCTCTCCGCTTCGACCGGGCCGGTCTCTGGGTAGAGCTGTCCGGTCTCCTCCGCCTGCTTCTGGTATCTTCGGATCGGGCCAAAGAGCGGGATAACCCCGGCAATGACCAAGAGCAGGATCAGCAAACAGAACATGGGGTAGAACATGAAGGGAATAGACTGAATATAGGCCAGCACACCGCTCCCCCCTTCGGGGGCAGCACCGGCATTCTCGATCAGACTGGCATAGTAGATGGACCAGGAGGAGAGCGGGATGAGCACCACCACAGGCGCAGAGGTGGATCCAATGACGTAAGCTGTCATGGTTCGATGGATCCGGTGTGGGTCGTTCAACCGTTTGCCAATGGAGCCAGTGGTGAGGATGTTCAGGTAGTCATCCACAAACAGCAGAACGCTGAGGGCCCACTCCGCCAGCAGGGACTTCTTTTTGGTGGTGCCAAAACGGGAGAGCACATTTGCAAAGCCCATAGCGACGCGGGACTTTTCAAAAACGCCCACCAGACCTCCCAGCAGGCCAACTACCAGAAGCACCCAGATATTTTCCGCAGCAACCATCTGAAGCTGCTCCACAAGGGCCGAGAACCAATATCCCTTATAGCCGATGATCAAGGCCAGGAGGGTGGCAACGAGCAGGGATTCAAAGGTTCGTTTGGTGATCAGAGCAACGACAATAAGCGTAAGCACAGGAAGAAGACTGATGATTCCATAGGTTCCGTACATAGATCGATGATCTCCCTTTCCGCGAAAGGCGCTAATGGAGCCATAAAGTGTAACGCCTCCGCATAGAATGTGTTTTGTGGAAGGACAAGAATTCGGTATGCTATGCTCTGTCTACCTTTGGTTATGACATTGGCCTGTGGTATTCTCTTTTTTGTTGTTTTTTTGTAATGTGGACCTTTCTCCTGTTGTGCTTCAGCTTCTGGGGTCACCTTCCAGAAGAAGGCGCATGATCTCCCACCGTGAGGATACATCCAGCTTACGGAAAATATTCTGGAAATGCTTCTGTAAGGTAGAGTCCCGCACCTGCATCGCCTCTGCGATCTCCCGATTGTCCCGGAAGCGGGTAAGCTGCTCGATCAACTGGACTTCCCGGCCGGTCAGCTTGTATTTCTTGGCCACAGCCGAAAGGTCATAGCCCGATACCGTTTCCCGGCGATACATTTTATCCAGCAGGGAGGACATATGCTGATTCAGATGGATCCCCACCGAGCTGAGTAAAAAGAGGTCGTCGCTGGTAAAAGGACCGTCCTCCCGGTGGCGAAATAGGCTCAGCGCCCCCAGGGGCCGCCCGTTGAACACGATGCCATACTGAAGGGAGTCGTAAACATGGAACTTCTGGTAACACTTCTGATAGATGGTAGAGCGCAGCCGCTGCTGCTCCCCGACCAGGTCGCTCTCTCGGAAGAGGGTGGACTCTCGGCAGCAGTTGAGCCAGCCGGTATAATCATCGTCGGCAAAGCGCATATAGTTTTGTTCCGCTTCCAAAAACTCCGAGGGAATGCAGAGCGGATCCACCAGCCGGATGTGCTCTGTGGTGTTTTCCCGGCGCATGATGCTGGCATACCGAAAAGGGATAAGCATCCGCAGCACCGGAAGAAAAAACTGTCCCAATTCCGCATAGGTCTGGCATCGGTACAGCTCACAGACCACATTGTTCAGGATCAAAAAAACATTTTTCCTTATCACAGCAGCCCTCCTGTGTTCTTCATTTTACGGATATACTTCTTAGTTTTTTCAGTATAGCAGAAAAAAGCGCAGAAAAACATACTTAAAAACATGTGAAAATAAAAGAAATCAAGTACGAAATAGAAGAATAAAAGAATTTCAGGAACTAAGGTGTTCCCGTATAATAAAATCGGAGGATTTAATCGTTCCAAATCTCCCATTTTCATCAACTTCTCTATGTTGATCAAATATTAGCAAGACACAACAGGTAAGTGGAAGTCAGAAAACTCTCTTCGCCCAATTGTATCTCCGCATAATATTGAACTAAAAGGAGGATCCATCATGTATAACTACGAAAAAAACAGAGAGCAGGTCGTGAACGATCTGGACAGAGTCATCAAGCTCATCCACATGAAAGCAGACGAGATCCCCGAAGAGGAAAAGGCTCAGATGGTCAAGGAGACCGTAGAACATTTCAACTCCTACGTCAGCCCCGGTTGGATCAACTACAGAAAGTGTATCTCCTCCGAGACCGAAGGCAACGCCGTTCTGGAATGGGAGGACGGAGGCTCCTACTTCCGCGGACTGTACGACAACGAAGTGTTTTTGGATGCTATGGGCGGTTTCGGTATTTATGTCGCCGGCCACAGCGAAGACCTGATCATCGACACGGTGAAGGCTCAGCTGAGCCGACAAGGGCTACACTCCCAGGAACTCATCGATCCCCTCCGCGGTTACCTGGCCAAGGCCATGGCAGACTGCACTCCCGGTGACCTGCAGCAGTGCTTCTTCACCAACTGCGGTACCGAAGCCGTTGAGATCGCCATGAAATTGGCCCGTTTCAAAAGTAAGGGCAAGTGGTTCATCTCCACTACCCACGCTTTTCACGGCAAGACCGGCGGTTCCCTCTCTCTCACGGCCAAAGGGATCTATCGCCAGCCCTATCTCCCTCTGATTCAGCAGGTGCAGCACGTGGAGTACGGCAACGCTGCCGCCATCCGCACTGCCATTGAGAATCTGCGGGAGGTCGGGGAATCCATCGCCGCCGTGGTCCTGGAGCCGATCCAGGGTGAAGCCGGCGTTATCATTCCTCCCGAAGGCTATCTGAAGGAAGTCCGTGCCATCTGTGACGAACTGAATGTCCTTCTGATCATCGACGAGATCCAGACCGGCATGGGCCGCACCGGTACCCTGTGGCGCTGCGACGCAGAGGGGATCGTTCCCGACATCATGACCTTCGGCAAAGCTTTCGGCGGCGGCGTCATGCCCATCACCGGCCTCATCTTCCGGCCCGAGATGTGGAGCGAGGAACTGGTGGAAAATCCCTATCTGCTGGGTTCCACCACCTTCGGCGGAAACCCTGTCTGCTGCGCTGCTGCCATCGCCGCTCTGGATTTCCAGCTCAAGAATGATGTCCCCGGTCAGGCTCGGGAGAAGGGGGCCAAGATCAAGGCCGGTCTGGAAGCCATTCAGGCAAAGTATCCTACCGTCATCAAGGAAGTTCGCGGCGTCGGCATGATGATGGCCGTGGAGTTTTTCTCCGATGAGTACGGCTATGAGTTCTCCAAGGAGATGTACAACCAGCACGTCATCATCTCCGGCACCCTGAACAACTCCAAGTCCATCCGCTTTGAGCCCCCCGTTTCTCTCACCCCCGAAGAGATCGCAAAGATCCTGGATGCCTCCGACAAGGCGGCAGCCAAGGCGAAGGAAGTGTTCGGACTCTAAGGCAGCCATCTGTTTCTTCGTCTCATGCAATACATCCTCCCACCAGAGAAACTCTCTGCGCCGGAGCGCCCCTTCCACCTTATGACTGATAGGAGATTTATCCATGAAGATCTGCAAAAACTATATTAACGGTGAATGGGTCGAGAGCGTCAGCGGTAAGACTGCGCCTACCTACAATCCTGCCAACGGTGAGATCCTGGCTGAGGTCGTTCAGTCCGGTCTGGAAGACGTGGAGCGCGCTGTGGCCGCTGCCAAAACGTCCTTCTATGAGACCCGTGACTGGCGGGATATGGACAGTCAGACCAGAGGTGACATCCTGCTGAAGATCGCCGACCTCATCGACAAGAACCGGGACGAACTGGCCCGCATTGAATCCATGGACATGGGCAAGCCCTTGCGGGAGGCCGAGGGCGATGTAGACGATGCGCTCCATTGCTATCGCTATTACGCCGGCCTCATCAAGGCCCCTTACGGCGGTGTCTACGACGTCAACGAGGGCTTTGGCAAAATGCATTCCTTTACCATCCACGAGCCTGTAGGTGTTGTCGCCCTCATCAGCGCCTGGAACTTCCCCTTTGTCATGGGGTCCTGGAAGATCGCACCGGCTCTGGCTGCCGGCAACAGCATCATCTTCAAGCCCGCTTCCAACGCCGTGATGTCGAACGTGAAGATGTTTGAGATCCTGGAAGAGGCGGGCGTACCTAAGGGCGCTGCCAACCTGATCCTGGGGCCTGGCGGTTCCGTAGGCGAGGCCCTGGCCTCCCACAAGGACATCGGCATGGTCACCCTCACCGGTTCTACTGCTGTAGGCCAGAGTATCATGCGGTGCGCTGCCAATAATGTAAAGAAGATTGGCCTGGAGCTGGGGGGCAAATCCCCCAACATCATCTTCGCCGATGTGGATTTGGAGGCCGCTGTCGAGTGGGCTATGATCGGTATTTTCTTCAATCAGGGCGAGGTCTGCTGCGCCGGTTCCCGCATCATCATTGAAGAGAGCATCCACGACGCTTTCGTCAAGCGCTTTGCTGAGCGGGCCAACGCCATGACCATCGGCAATCCGCTGGACAACCCCGACATGGGCCCCGTGGTCAGCGAGAGCCAGCTCCGTGACGTGCTCAGCTATGTGCAAAAGGGTCTCGAAGAGGGCGCTACCTTGGTCTGCGGCGGTGAACGCTTCACCGAGGGCGAGTGTGCCAAGGGCTACTTCATGCGCCCCACCATCTTCGATCACTGCACCCCCGACATGACCATCGTCCGGGAAGAGATTTTCGGGCCTGTGGTCACCATTCAGACCTTCAAGACCGAGGAAGAAGCCATTGCGATGGCCAACGACACGGATTACGGTCTGGCCGGCGGTGTGTTCACCCATCAGCTGGAGCGGGCCATCCGCGTGGTCAAAGAGGTCCGCGCCGGTATCACCTGGGTCAACGCCTTCAACCCCACCTTCAACGAAGCACCTTGGGGCGGCTATAAGATGTCCGGCATTGGCCGCGAGCTGGGCGTCCACGGCCTGGAGGAGTACCAGGAGATCAAGCAGGTCAACATCAACCTGACCCCCGGCGCCCCTGGTTGGTATGAGCACTGAGCATCAGCACCAATCATTCTTAAAAACGTTAGAGTCCCCGGCAGGAAAACTTTTCCTGCCGGGGACTCTTTCATCTATGGAACATATTACTCAGAATTGGGGAGAGGCCGTCACGCCGCCCACCATCAGGCCGTTGGCCATGTTTTGCAGGGCGATGTCATTTTCATAGGCCATCAAAAGGATCATGCTCATTGTATCACCAGAGATATAGGTATACACAACACAGTTGTAGTTTCCTTCGTTAAACAGTGCGCTTCCCGTGGTGCGATACGCTTTGAGTGCGCCAAAGGTCACTGTCTTGGTGCCCATATTTTTAAATTGAACGTCGTTCGTCGAAAAAGCTGTCGCAATCATCTGGCTCATGCTATCCGGTGTGAACAGCTTCGTAATATTGTACCCTTTAAAGTTTTTGTCCGTTGCAGCGTTTGCAACTGCAACGCAAAGGTCTTGCTGAGAGGAAACGCTAAAATATCCGTTCTCCGTTACACCGGCACCGGCGCTCTGTGGAACTGCGATTTTCGCGTTCCCCCACTGCACCTGCTTCATGAGAACCACGGTCTTGCGCTGTTCGGGCAGGGCCACGCGGGTGAGGATGGCGGCGGCTTCGGCGCGGATGATGTTGTCGTTGGGCTTGAAGGTCCCGAAGACGTCGCTGCCGGTCAGGACCCCGGCGTTATACAGGGAGAAGATCTCCTGGCTGTACTTGGTGCTACCGGTCACGTCCGGCAGGGTCTGGACGTTGTTGATGGAGGGCAGTACGGAAGCGGGCAGGGCGCGGGAGAAGATATAGGCCATCTGGCCGCGGGTGGCCTTGGCAGTGTAGCTGGTGAAGTCACCGGCCTGAACGATGCCGTTTTCAATCGCGTAATCCACATAGGTCTGGTACCAAGGCTCCCCGTTGGTCAGGGTGCTCTGGCCGGTGGTGTAGATCTCATGCAGGCGGTCGGCCATGACAATGGCCTCGGCCACGGTCAGGGCGCCGGTGGGGCTGAACTGCTTGGGGGTGGTGCCCTTCATGAAGCCGTACTCATAGCAGAGCTTGATGGAAGGGGTCGCCCAGTAGCTGGCAGAGACGTCGGAAAACTGGTTGTTGTAGGTCGCCGTTTTCTGGAAGTTTGCCATGCTCTCGCTGGCTGCCATTGCCGGGACGCACAGGCTGAGCGCCAGAGCAAGGGTCAAGACGAGGGACAGGAGTTTTTTCATCTTGGTTCATCCTTTCTCGATCTCTTTTGGGAAATTGACTCCACGGGCAGGTTCCACGCCGCCCGCTGGGTTTACTATACCATGGGAGACAGGTCGGTGCAAGCCATGTTTTCAGCGTGGCTCGTCGCGCTCCTGGCGGTCCGTATGCGCCAGGCCTTCGGGGCTGGCGGACTTGGAGAAGGCAAACTTCTGCTTGGCGTACAAGCCGCCGTAGCCGGAGACCAGGAAGCTCACCGCCACCGCCATGAGAAACCCGCCGGGGTTGCAGAAGGAGAAGACCTCAAAGCTCAAGACCAGCGCCGTCAGCGGGCAGTTGGTCACGCCGCAGAAGAGCGCCACCATCCCAATGGCGGCGGCGTAGGGCGCTTGCAGGCCCAGCAGCGGCCCGACCACACAGCCAAAGGACGCCCCGATGGCAAAGGACGGCACGATCTCGCCGCCCTTCAGCCCGGCCCCCAGCGTCAGGGCCGTGAGCAGGAGCTTCCAGACGAAGTCCAGGGGCTGGGCGCTCCCCTCCCGGATCGCCCCGGCGATCATGTCTGAGCCGGTGCCCAGATAGAGCTTGGTGCCCAGCAGGGTCGTCAGGCCAAGGACGGCGGCGCTGCCCACGAGGACGCGCAGGTAGGGGTTCGGGAACAACCGCTCCAGCCCGGACCGCACCCCGGCGAAGGTGTAGCAGACGATGGTGCTGAGCAGACCGCAGGCGAGGGAGAGCGCCACGACCTGGCCGTAAAATATCACGTCGGCCGTCGAGGCCGTTAAAATAAAGCTGACCCCATGCACCCCCATCGCCCGCGCGATGGTCCCGGCGGTCAGGGAGGAGACGACGCAGGGAAACAGCCCGCCCAGGGGCAGGATCCCCACGCAGGAGATCTCCAGGGCGAACAGGGCGGCGGCGATCTGGCTGCCAAAGACGGCGGAGAAGCCCGCGCTCATGCCGCACATGATGGCCAGGTCCTGGTAG
>OKRW01001755.1_pt1 | contig 17349 bp, 16 predicted proteins | sample 1601151 | NCBI WGS metagenome assembly OKRW01 (sample SAMEA3541471, study PRJEB24748) | human gut metagenome | biome: human gut; feature: human-associated habitat; material: faeces | place: China | collected 2012 | reverse complement strand
CGCTGGTGGATATCGCTGCTTATCTCGCTGATCTTCTTGATAAATTCTTCCCGTCGTCTAATGATCCTGCTGCCGTATCTTGCCAGTTCATAATCCCAGATATCCAGTACCGATGTATCTATTTCCCGTTCTTTTAAATACATATTCCGCTGTTTCAGCACTTTTTTATAGCTGCTCAGATCGCTGTAATATCCCGGCTTTATCTGGCAAAGCTCTCGGTCGATGAATCTTCTTCTTTTTTCAGGTTCATCCTTTACGATTTTCAGATCTTCAGGTGAAAAAATAACGATGTATATCCTTTCCAGGAGCTGAGAAGTCTTTGAAGCCTTTACTCCGTCTATTTTGATGATCTTTTTTCCTTCTTTTGTTATCAGGATCTCCGTTTCCATTTCTTCATCGAAAGCTTTCGATACTGTATGTATCCTGCAAAATTCCTCGCCAAAGCGTATGAGATCCTTATCTCGCGTGGTTTTAAAAGATCTTGCCATAGCATTCAAATAGATTCCTTCCAGCAGGTTGGTTTTTCCCTGTGCATTTTTTCCCAGGAAAATATTAACCCTTGGATGAAAGGATGTATGAAGGTCTTTATAATTACGAAAATCTTTTAGTGTTATCTCTTTGATATACATGATCTTACATAGTTGGGATCCGTACCGGCAGGATCAGATATTCATATGCATCGCCGCTGACCGGTTTTACCATGCAAGGAGATGTTCCTGTCAGGAAGTGCATGGAGATCTCATCATCATCTATCACTTTCAATACATCGATCACAAATTTTGAATTGAATCCTATTTCCAGATCTTCTCCTTCTTTTTCCATGATGATTTCTTCTTTTACGTTACCTTCTTCCGACCGTGAAGTGATGGTAAGAAGATTATTCTTTATGGTCATTTTTATCAGATTATTCTTTCCTTCTCTTGCCAGAAGGGAAGCACGCTCGATACTCTCCTGTAAAATCGCTCTTCCGATGACGATATCCGTCGTACTCTGAGTCGGCATGATATCTCTATACTTGATGTATTCTCCTTCCATGAGGCGCAGCACGATCTCCGTCGTATCGATCCGGAATGTAGCTTTCTTTTTTCCAAGGTAAATTTCCACTTCTTCCGCATCGCCGTCTTCTGCGATGATCTTGCTTATCTCATTTATAATTTTTGCAGAAATGATAAAGTGATTTTCCTGCCCACTGTTCATCTTCTCTGTAGAAACAGCCAGACGGTATCCGTCCAGTGCCACCATAGAAACGCTTTGCGGATGTATTTCAGTAAGAACACCTACGAGAACTCCTTTTGATTCGTCGACGCTGGCTGCAAAAGATGTCTGCTTCACCATATCTTTGAAAATTTCAGCATCGAATATCAGATGCTCTCTCTCTTCTTCCTGATCTCCTATTTTCGGAAATTCATCTACCGGCAGGCTTACTACCGTGAATTCAGATGAATGGGTGCGGATCAGAATGCTGCCGTCTTCTGCCTGTTCCAGTAGAATTTCTTCATTTGGAAGTTTTCGGATGATATCTCCGAATAATTTTGATACAACAACAGCAGAACCCGGTTCTTCTACATTGACAGAGATGGTTTTCTGGATGCTTATCTCAAGATCAGATGCAGTCAGAGTAAGAGTACCATCTTCTTTTGCTTCCAGAAGGATCCCTTTCAGGACAGGGAGAGTTGTTCTTGTGGAAACGGCTTTTGAAACTGTGTTCAATGTTTTAGATAAGATTTGTTGGTTACATGTGATTTTCATAATTTCCTCCAGACTGCCGGGGTAAAGGGAGCCGGCGAAGCCTTATTATATTTATATAAATTTATAGTAGTAATAGTAGTAGGGGCTGTGGAAATTGTGGATAACTCTCCTGATCTCTGCGAACACTCGTTTTTTTGTTCTTAGAAAGCTGTTGAAAGTTTGTTTTTTTTAGAAACAGCGAGTGTGGATAAAAGAGTTATTCGATGTCTTCCTTCAGCTGGTGGATCTCGTCGGCTAAAATTTCGTTATTCTTGATTTCCGATGCTATTTTATCGTAAGCGTGAAGCACAGTGGTATGATCACGTCCGCCGAAGTATTCTCCTATCTTCGGAAGGGAACTGTCGGTCATTTCTCTGCAAAGATACATAGCGATCTGCCGTGGATGTGAAAATTCACGCTTCCGCTTGGAAGATTCAATATCGGCAAGCTTGATCCCGTATTTCTTACAGACTGCTTTTTTTATGGTTTCGCAGTTTATATTAAAGTCCCTCGTTGAGAAGATATCGTTGAGATTTTTTCGTGCGTACTTCACATCGATATGTTCGTGAAAAAGGGTGGAATAACTGATGATCCTGCTGAGAGCACTCTCCAGTTCACGGATATTGAACTTTACTTTTTCTGCGATCAGGTCGATGACATCCAGAAAATCATTGTCTATTTCCACATTTTCCAGCTCGGCTTTTTTTCGAAGGATCGCTACTCGTGTTTCATAGTCAGGCGGTTTGATATCCGCTACGATGTTCCACTGGAAACGAGAGCGCAGCCGGTCGTCCAGTTCACGCAGCTTGCTGGGATGACGGTCGCTGGAGATGACGATCTGCTTTCCTGAATCGTGCAGTTCATTAAATGTATGGAAAAATTCAGTCTGTGTGGATTCTTTTCCTTCCAGAAATTGAATATCGTCAATTAAAAGAACATCGGCACTGCGGTATTTGTTTTTAAAGCGGGTCATCATACCGGAGGAATTCTTTGGATCCTGAAGTGCTTTGATCAGTTCTGATGTGAACATTTCCGAGGAAACATAAAGAACGTTCATATTCGGATTGTGTTCCAGTATGTAGTGACCTATGGCGTGCATCAAATGTGTTTTTCCAAGTCCTGATCCACCGTAAATAAAAAGAGGATTGTAGGTGGAAGCAGGTGATTCGGCTACAGCGTAGGCTACAGCATGCGCGTATTTATTATTTTCTCCTACGATGAAATTGTCAAAATTATACTGTGGATTTAAAAAATATTCTTCTTTCAGTTCATTCTCTTCCTGCAAAGCCGGAGCCTTCGGCTTCGGCGTACTGATCGGAGGTTTTCCGGAAGTATGCGCGGAAGCAGGGTTGTTTCCGGAAGGGATCTGAGTGGTCCCCATGTTCAGCTGCTGCTGGATCTCAGATTCTGTTTTGTTTTTTACAACGACTTTATATTTTTTGTGATAAACGGATTCTACAGCACGTTCAAATACTGGAATATAGCGCATCTCCAGTACTTCCATGATCTGCTTTTTTGATGTGGCGAAATAGATAACGGCTGCATCTTCGTCGATTTCCATTGGAACGAGAGGAGCAAACCAGGAACGATAGCTGACCTCCGTAACATTTTCATTGATATCAGAGAGAATATCTCTCCATTTTTTTTCTTCGATTTTTTTTCGCATTGCATACACCTTTTCCTACAAAGTGATTATATCATAACAAACATAGTTATCCACAGGCAATAGGTAATTTTTAAATGTTGAAAAAATATAAAAAGGGGTGAGTTATCCACCGGTTGTGGATAAAATTGTGCAAAGTTTTCACAGGTATGTCCATAAACACCTTCTGTAAGGGTTTTTGCTTCGATTTCACAGTGTTTCTAAGGAAAAAGGTTTGACATGTCCTTTTTTCAACGGTATAATAGTTAAGCATATGTGCAAGTTGAAATTCAGAGTTGCACGAGTTCACTTAATTTTAGAAAAGGAGGAACCGGTCTATGAAAATGACATATCAGCCGAAAACAAGACAGAGAAAGAAGGAACATGGATTCCGCAAGAGAATGAGAACAAAGAATGGCAGAAATGTTTTAAAGAGAAGAAGACAAAGAGGTAGAAAAGTTTTATCCGCATAGAGACCGCACCTGTGGTCTTTTTGTTTCAAGACGGATAATTTAGGGAGATTATGCTAAAAAAGGAAGTACTGAGAAGAAAAGATGATTTTACCGCGATTTACCGGAAAGGCAGATCGATAGGTGAACGATATATTGTATTTTTTTACAGAAAGAACGATCTTTCTTACAACAGAACGGCATTTTTAGCAAGCAAAAAAGTAGGAAACAGTGTAGAGAGAAACAGAGCCAGACGGCTCATGAAGGAAAACTACCGTATTTGGAAGGGCGAAATAAAAGAAGGTTACGACATGATTTTTATCGCCCGCAGCACGATCAACGGCCAGAAGGCGTTTGACGTTGGAAAATCCATGAAGCGTGCTTTGCATAAAGCGAAAATGTTTCAAAAGAGGTGATTCGTTATGAAAAAAATCATGATCCTGTTCATAAGAGGGTATCAGATTTTCGTTTCTCCGCTCTTTCCGAAAACATGCAGATTTTATCCTACTTGTTCCACTTATTTTATTCAAGCGTTAGAAAAGTATGGATTTTTTAAAGGAAGTTATCTCGGTATTCGAAGATTACTCAAATGCCATCCTTTTAATCCCGGGGGGTATGATCCTTTAAAATAGGAGGGAATCAATTAATGTATACAATTTTAGGTGTTATAGCGAAACCTTTAGGGATGCTGCTTAACCTGCTGTACGGATTCGTTCAGAACTACGGGTTGACGATCATTATATTTACTTTGATCGTAAAGCTTTGTCTCTATCCTCTGTACATAAAGCAGACGAAATCGACTGCAAGAATGGCAGAGGTACAGCCTAAGATGCAGGCACTGCAGAACAAGTATGCCAATGATAAAGAAACACTCAATATCAAGATGGCAGAATTGTACAAGGAAGAAAAATTCAACCCGATGGGCGGATGTCTGCCGATGCTGATCCAGATGCCGATCATCATGGGGCTTTTTGCTTTACTGCGAAATCCGATGCAGTACATCACAGACGACAGCATGATTTTTGCTTTCCATGAATCCTTTGCATGGATCGCAGACCTGAGTCAGCCTGATAGATGGATCCTGCCAATCATAGCAGGTGTTGCAACATTTATTTCGTTTTCTATGACGCAGGCTTTATCAAGCGGAACGGATGCCAATAACCAGATGGCTGGAAGCATGAAAATGATGAAATACATTTTCCCGGTCATGATTCTGTGGATGGCTAGATCGTTTCCGTCAGGACTTGCTTTGTACTGGGCAGTGAGCCAGATCATGCAGATCGGATTTAATATTCATCTGAATTCTGTTCGCAAGAAGATGAAACGGGAAGCAGAAGAAAAAAGATTAATGGAAAAAGCAAAGAAAAAATAAATCTCAATGCAGATTTTGGAGGAAACGGAAATGGATTACTCAGAAAAATGGGGCGTTGATGTTGAGGAAGCTGTCAAATTGGCGCTTATAGACCTTAAACTCTCCAGAGATGAAGTTGAGGTGACTGTTCTGGAAGAACCTTCAAAAGGATTTTTTGGCATTGGTTCGAAACTGGCAAAAGTAAGAGTAGAAAAGAAAAAGCCGGCTGTCGAAGAAAAACCAGCGGAACCTGTGAAAAAAGAAAAGCTGGAACAGAAGAAATCCGAAAAGGCGGAAAACCCGGTTTCGGGCGGCCTGGAGAAGGAAGCGAGAACAGAAGAAAAACCTCGCAATAAAGGAAACAGAAATAAAAAAAGAAATCATAACGGAAATAGAGAGAAGAAAGAAAAATTTACTGCACCGGATCTTGATATCGATCCAGTAAATAAAGATGATCTTCATGATATCGATAATCACGAAGCTCTGGCGTTTCTAAAGGAAATTACAGAAAAAATGGGTCTTGCCCTGAACTTCCATGCCAAAGCAGGAGAAGATATCGTTTATCTGGAGATGGACGGCAAAGATTCCGGTACAATCATTGGCAAGCGCGGACAGACTCTGGATGCGATCCAGTATTTGACCAGCCTTGTAGTGAACAAGGACAGTGAAAAGTATATAAAAGTTGTGATTGATGCGGAAAATTATAGAGCGAAACGGCAGAAGACGCTGGAACAGCTGGCTAATCGCCTGGCTGCCAAGGTGGTCAAGACGAAGAAATACGTCAGACTTGAGCCGATGAATCCGTATGAAAGAAAAATCATCCATGCGACTTTACAGAAAAACCCGAACATCATTACGAGAAGTGAAGGAGAAGAGCCGTATCGGAGAGTTATCATCGAACTGAAAAAATAGACGAGAAAGAATGCCCATACTCTGCAATTTGTGTATGGGCATTTCTAATATAAGAGGGAAATCCTATGGAAGATACAATTGCTGCAGTAGCAACAGCATATGGGGAAGGCGGTATAGGGATCATTCGTATCAGCGGAGAAGAGGCCCTGCCGATTTTACAGGAAATCTTTGAATTTCATGGAGATACGGATACCTTTATAAGCCGTCGCATGACCTACGGTAAAATAATAGATAAAGAAAAAAATCAAATAATAGATGAAGTACTGGCTGTTTATATGAAAGGTCCGAAAACTTATACAGCGGAAGATGTGGTGGAAATCAACTGCCATGGAAGTATGGTTTCTCTGAGAAAAACGCTGGCACTTGTTTTGCGAAAAGGAGCAAGACTGGCGGAACCGGGAGAATTTACGAAACGTGCATTTCTCAATGGTCGTCTGGATCTTTCTCAGGCGGAAGCCGTTATAGATATGATCCGTGCGAAGACGGATAAAAGTTTTGATGTAGCGGTATCTCAGCTGGAGGGAAGACTTTCATTAAAAGTAGAGGAGATACGTCAGAAGCTTCTTGATCTTCTTGTGGATATAACGGTGAATATTGATTATCCTGATGAAGATATTGAAGAAATGACCTATGAGAAGCTGGAAGAAAGTATTATTGAAACGCAGGATATGATAGAAAAACTTCTCGCAACATCATCTACAGGAAGAATGATACGAGAAGGAATAAAAATAGCCATCGTAGGAAAGCCGAATGTAGGAAAATCGTCTCTTATGAATGGTCTTTTAAAGGAAACACGCGCTATCGTGACGGATATTCCAGGTACGACACGTGATACCATCGAAGAAGTGTTGAGTATCCGGAATATTCCGGTATATCTGGTGGATACTGCGGGGATCCGGGAAACATCTGACAAAGTTGAAAAAATGGGAATAGAAAAATCAAAGGAAGCCTTTAACCAGGCGGATTTTATTCTGTTTCTTCTGGACGGCAGCCGGCCACTGGAGGAAGAAGACCTGCAGATCATGGAACTTCTAAAGGAAAGAAAATCTCTTGTATTGATCAATAAGCGGGATCTGGGAGAAGCCATTTCTATAGAAGAGATCGCTGCAAAGCTTCCAGCGTCTCAGGTGATCGAAGCGTCACTTTTAAAGGGGCAGGGAATAACGGAGATAGAAGACGCTGTGGAAGATCTGGTTTATGGCGGTGAAATAGTCCAGAAAGAAAGCATGATGGTAAATAATGTGCGCCATATAGAACTTTTGCAGCAGGCTGTGAAGTCTTTGACCGATGCACTTCATATGTCGAAAGGAAGAGAGGCGCTGGATTTCATCGAAGTGGATGTGAAGAATGCTTATGAGAGGCTGGGAGAAATCATCGGTGAGACAGTATCAGACGATATCATCAACGAAGTTTTCGCCAGGTTCTGTCTGGGAAAATAAAAAATATTTGTTTGAGGAATAGAGTTTATGGAAAAATTTTTAATGGGTAACTACGATGTAGTAGTCGTAGGAGCCGGTCATGCAGGATGTGAAGCCGGCCTTGCCGCTGCGCGTATGGGTATGAAGACGCTGATGCTTTCGATCAATCTGGAAGCTGTTGCTATGATGGCGTGCAATCCGTCCATCGGAGGGACAGGTAAGGGTCATCTGGTTCGTGAGATAGATGCCCTTGGCGGCGAGATGGGGATCAATATAGATAAAACGTTTATTCAGAGTCGTATGCTGAATACTGCAAAGGGGCCTGCGGTCCATTCTTTGCGGGCGCAGGCTGACAAGAATGAATATCATATAGAAATGAAGAAAACCCTGGAGGCAGAAGAAAACCTTCATCTGAAGCAGGGGGAAGTCATCGATCTTATGATAGAAGATGGCAAAGCCTGCGGTGTTGTTTTGAAAACGGGAGCGATGTATCGCTCGAAGGCTGTTATTTTAGCAACAGGAACATTCCTGGCCGGGAAGATCTTTATTGGAGAAAGTGTGTTTGAAAGTGGCCCCAACGGTCTGGCTCCTTCTAATGAACTGGCACAGAGACTTCGGGAATACGGGCTTCCTATCCGACGGTTCAAGACGGGAACTCCTGCGAGAGCACTGGCTAAAAGTTTAGATTATGAAAAAATGATTCCTCAGGATGGTGATGAAACGGTCGTGCCGTTTTCCTTTATGAACGATGATCTGCAAAAAGATCAGGTAAAGTGCTGGCTGACTTATACTAATGAAACGACCCATGAAGTGATCCGCAGGAATTTTCATCGTTCGGCTTTATTCGGAGGGCAGATCGAAGGTGTCGGTCCGCGGTATTGTCCGTCCATTGAAGATAAAGTCAATCGTTTCGCGGATAAAAAACGCCATCAGCTGTTCATTGAGCCGGAGGGACTTTATACAGAAGAAATGTACATCCAGGGAATGTCATCCAGTCTCCCGGAAGATGTACAGGAAGAATTTTACAAAACTATTGAAGGACTGGAGCATCTTGAAATCGTCAGACCGGCATATGCTATCGAGTACGACTGTATCGATCCTCTGGATCTTAAGGTGAATCTGGAAAATCGTCATATAGAAAATCTTTTTTGTGCCGGTCAGTTTAACGGTAGTTCCGGTTATGAAGAAGCGGCGGCGCAGGGGCTTATGGCAGGAATCAATGCTGTGTGTAAGATAAAGGAAGAAATGCCATTTATTCTCGACAGAAGCGAGGCTTATATTGGCGTTCTCATCGACGATCTCGTAACAAAAGGTACTAATGAGCCTTACAGAATTATGACCAGCAGAGCGGAATATAGGCTGCTTCTGAGGCAGGACAACGCAGATATGCGTCTGACGGAGCGTGGATATGCCGTTGGTTTAGTAAAAAAAGACAGATATGAAAGATTATTGAAGAAAAAAGAAGTGGTGGCAGAGGAAACAGACCGCCTGAAGAAAAAGATTTTACAGCCGGACGTAGTAAACCCATTTCTGGAGGAAAAGGGAAGCACGCCGGTAAAAAGTGGGATCTCTTTGTTGGAATTATTAAAGCGTCCGGAAATCACATATGACGATGCAGCTGTCATAGATGATGTCAGACCGAAACTTTCGGCTCATCAGAAGACTATGATGGAAGTGCAGATCAAGTATGAGGGATATATAATCAAACAACAGCAGCAGATCGAAAAGTTTAAAAAACTGGAACATAAAAAACTGCCGTCTGATCTGGATTATTTTTCGATCGAAGGTTTGCGGATCGAAGCACGTCAGAAGCTGGATGCATTAAGGCCGGTTTCTGTAGGGCAGGCATCACGGATATCCGGTGTGTCTCCGGCGGATATCAATGTGCTCCTGATCTGGCTGGAAAAAATGCGCCGTCAAAAGCATTAGAAAGGGGAGAGATCCATGATAGAAGAACTGCAAAAAGTATTTGAAATACTGAACCTTTCTTATGATGAAAATAAAGACCGACAGTATCAGGAATATATGGAAGGTATCCTGGAGTGGAATGAGCACGTCAATTTAACAGCGATAAAGGATAGAGATGAGTTTATCGAGAAGCATTATATCGATTCATTGCTGTGCGCAGGATCTCCGGAATTTCGCCGTGCGAAGACGATCATTGATGTAGGAACAGGAGGAGGATTTCCCGGAATACCTCTGGCTGTCGCTTTTCCGGAAAAACAGTTTACGCTGATGGATTCACTGAACAAGAGAATCAGGATCATCCAGCAGCTTTGCGATGAACTGGGAATAGAGAATGTGAACGCTGTCCACGGCAGGGCAGAGGAGCTTGGAAGAAAAAAGCATTTGAGAGAATCCTTTGATCTTTGTGTATCGAGAGCGGTAGCCAATATGAGCACTTTATCGGAGTATTGTCTGCCCTTTGTGAAAGTGGGAGGATGTTTTATCGCATACAAAGGTCCTGACTGTGAGGAAGAACTTATTGCAGCAGAAAACGCCATAGACCTGCTGGGAGGAAGCATAAGCCGGCGCGAAAATTTTTCATCCGTAGGAATCAGCGAAAACAGCGGATCAGAGCTGGGACATCAGCTGATCTTCGTTTTAAAAACAAAACCTGTGATGTCGAAGTTCCCAAGAAAACCGGGAACTCCTTCGAAAGAGCCGATCAAATAGCGAACATCGGCTCTTTTTGTTTGATGAAAATCCTTTCTTTTATAGGGACATGCTGATACTATGAAAACAAGGAAGGAGTGAGGGATATGTTACGGAAAAAGATCACGGAAGTTTTGGTGGAACAGATCCATGCTAACCGACAGCAGCCAAGGAAGCATTTCGAAAAAATGCAGCTGGAGGAACTGCGTGATTCCATCTGTCAGTTTGGTATTTTGCAGCCGCTGATACTTCGAAGGGAAGAAGATGGATCTTATATGATCCTCGCAGGGGAGAGACGATTTCGAGCTGCAGTGATGGCTGGTCTCACGAAGGTCCCCGCTCTGGTGAGAGAAGCATCTGAAGAAGAAGCAGGAATGATCGCACTGGTAGAAAACATACAGCGTGAAAACCTGGGATACATAGAAGAAGCAAAAGCCTATCAGACTCTGATGGAAACATACAGTATCCCGCAACAGGAGCTAGCACGAAAACTGGGAAAAAATCAGTCTACTATTTCTAACAAGATCCGTATCCTGAACTTGCCTGAAGATATTCAACACCTCCTGGTAGAGAATCGTCTGACGGAACGTCACGCTCGCGCTTTGCTTAAACTTGATGATGATGAAATGCGCAGACAGGTGATCGAAAAAGTGATCCGGCACCAGTTCAATGTGAGACAGACGGAGAAACTGGTGGAGGAATGTCTTGTACGAAGAGAAAAGCTGGAAAGAGAAAAGAAGAAGATAATGAGGATCAGCTGCAAGCTGTATATCAATACTTTAAAAAAGACTTTTAATGAAATGAATCTCCTCAGCAGAGGAGCAACATTCAGACAGGAAGACACAGGAGAATCCTATGTAGTTAAAATCACCATACCTAAAATACCGGAAGAGCAGGAATGCTCCATGGAAAAGAAAAATGACATAATGGTTGCAAGTGGTCAGTGATCCATGCACTGATGACGCGTGCATTCATAGTATTACCTCCGAAAAAACATAATGTTTCACGTGAAACATTATGTTTTTTTTATGTTGATGGAAGAAAACGTATAGTAAAAAAAAGTGTAATGTTATATAATAGAATCACTGCAGAAAAGAAATCTGCAAAGCTTTTAAGATAAATGAGGAGGAAATCGTGGGAAAAGCAATAGCTATTTTCAATCAAAAGGGTGGTGTTGGGAAAACAACCACGAATATAAACCTGGCAGCATGTCTGGCCATTAAGGGAAAAAAGATTCTGATTATTGATATCGACCCGCAGGGGAATACAACCAGTGGCGTCGGAATCTCCAAGCGTGATCTGGATGTCACGACGCATGAGATCCTCGTAGAGGATGATCAGCACCCGGAAGATGCAGTCATTGCAACAGGTATCAAGAACCTGGATATCATGCCGGCAAGTGTTCAGCTGGCTGGTGCCGAGGTGGAACTGATCCAGCTGACAGGAAGAGACAAAAGACTCAAGAAAGCGATCGATCATCTGAAGCCGCAGTATGATTACATATTTGTAGATTGTCCGCCATCCCTTGGCCTTCTGACCATCAATTCATTGACTGCTGTTGACTCCGTGCTGATCCCGATCCAGTGTGAATTCTATGCTCTGGAGGGAGTGAGCCAGCTCATGAGCACCATCGATATCGTAAAGAAAAATACAAATCCTGATCTTGAAATACAAGGTGTAATCCTTAGTATGTTCGATGGCAGAACAAATCTTTCGATACAGGTAGTAGAAGAAGTAAAGAAATATTTCCGTGAAAAGGTGTATACGACTGTTATCCCAAGAAATGTTCGTCTGGCAGAGGCTCCAAGTCATGGAATGCCGGTTATTCAGTATGATCCAAAATCTGCTGGAGCTATCGCATATATGGAGTTTGCCGATGAATTCCTGGCAAACGAGGAGGAACTTTAATGGCTGCTAAAAAATCCAGAGGACTGGGAAGGGGACTTGATGCTCTTTTCGGCGACATGGAAGTTGATATTTTAAAAAATGACAATGAGGACACCCCGAAGGTAGAAGAATCCAGTACTGATGCAAATAAGCCTTCCGCTGGCTCTGCTGCAAAAAGAACAGCCGGCAGTTCCGAAAATGCAGCAAAAGCTGCGGAATCCGATGGATCAGTACAAAATGTGGATCCTGCTGCAGGAGGTATCCTTTATATCGATATCAATGATATAAAGCCGAATACAAACCAGCCGCGTAAAGTATTTGATGAAGAAAAACTGGAAGACCTGGCCGCTTCCATCCAGGAACACGGTCTGATACAGCCAGTGGTGCTGCGCAGTGTTGGAGCGGGGTATGAAATCGTTGCAGGTGAGCGGCGCTGGCGTGCAGCCAGGAAGGCCGGAGTAAGAAATATCCCGTGTATCGTAAGGGAATTGAGCGATGAAGAAAACATGCTGCTGGCAATCATCGAAAACATGCAGCGCGAAGACCTGAACCCTATCGAAGAAGCAGAAGGTATCAATCAGATGATAGAAACCTACGGTCTAACGCAGGATCAGGTATCAAAAAGTGTCGGTAAGAGTCGCCCGTATATCACCAACTGTCTAAGATTGTTAAAACTTCCGGAAGCTATCCAGAGTTTTGTGTCGGAGGGACAGCTCTCCGCCGGTCATGCGAGAGCGATCGTATCAGCAGGAAACAAAGAAAAGCAGATCGCACTGGCAGAAAAAGCAGTGAAAGAGGGCCTTTCGGTAAGACAGATCGAAAAGCTGGCTAAAGACAGCAAGACAGGGAAGGCTAAGGCAAAACCGCGTGAAAAGAATGCTGATGTCAAGCGTGTGGAAAACGATCTGAAAGAAGCTCTTGGTACGAAAGTAACCTTGAACCAGAAGGGTAAAAAAGGTAAAATCGAAATCGAGTACTACAGTAAAGACGATCTGGAACGACTCATAGAACTGTTGAAAACACTTCATTAGGAGAATATGTTTCATGTGAAACATGATAGATTGTTATGGTAAATAAAGAACGATTAGATATTTTATTACAGGAAGTGATTCAGGAGGCACGGGCATTAAAAATTCCCGTGTCTTCTACTATTGAAAAGAACGTCATAGTAAATGGAAGACCGAAAAAGAGATTTGGATGCTGCCGGAAAAGCAGGAACGGATTTGAGATCGAAGTGAGCAGATTTCTGTTGGACGAAGCAGGATGTAGTGAAAAAATCGTAAAAGGTGTTCTGGCTCATGAAGTTCTTCACACCTGCCGGGATTGTTATGAACACGGTATGCTTTGGAAAAGTTATGCCGGACAGATGAACAAGGCATATGGTTATCAGATCAAGAGGGTCAATTCCTTTGCAGAAATGGGAATGGCGGGCAGAGAAGAAAAACTGGCAGAGAGCCGGCATATCCGTTACATTATCCAGTGCAAAAAATGCGGCAGACAGTACCCTCGGCAGAGGTTCACCTGCGTCATGCAGAAGATCGATGCATATCGCTGTCAGTGCGGGGGAAAGCTGGAAGTCTTTCGCATTTCTGATTCATAATAGACATGAGTTAAATGCTAATATTTGGAAATAATACTATTGTATTTTCTATACGGCGATCTGGATCACCAGACCTTTATTCTATCACTGGCGGCACGAAATTTTCAATAGCGCTGCGCAGTTTCGGATGATGGATCACAAAGTGTACCGCAGGGGATTTGTCCTTTGAGATCATGACGTTATGATCTTCGTGGATCCGGATCTGCAGATTGCGGAACACCTGGGTGGATGAGGAAAGCAGCTTGTAATTTGGATGCGAGTCGGCAAACGCGCGAGTATGATCCATATGAGTCAGATAATCGTCATAGCTGTAGGACAGATCCTGATCATAAAACATGCCGGAAAGAGAAAGAGATACGGGATATAGCCCGAATTCCTCCGAGTCAATGACAGGAATCTCTTCCGTGATGGTTTCACGCTGTAATATTTCCTCTATGTATCCTCGCTGTGCCTTCTGATAGGCGAGGATCCTTGAAGCATCCGGATCAGCCACATTATGACCAGCCAAAAATTCTATGAGAAAATCCGCTTCCATGGTATAAAGAGGCGGGACGGAGAGGATATTTCGGCGTTTTCCGGAAACGCGAGCATCTGAAAGAAGGAAGGCATTCCATTCATTCATTCTATCCTCTCGATAAATATCCATCAAAGAGTGAGCATTTTGCAGGAGTTGCTCAGCTCTTTTTTTGTAGTAGGAAATTTCTTTCCTGGATTTTGTAAGATAATATTTCCCGTCTGCCTGATGATCGCTGATGGCTTCTCCGGAAAGAGCAGCAGCATCGGAAACCTTTAAAAAATGAAGAAAAACATTGTTTTGCACACCTTTTAAATAATATGGAGAAATCTGTCCTGTCATATACATAGGGATCCAGCTCTCAAGACCCAGCATCATTTCTGCAAAAGGGCGGTCGATATTGTGGATCATGTTCAGGTGCAGTCCTTTTTTTAACATCATGGCAAGACCAAACATCCATTTTTTCGGAAATTCCGGATCCTTAGCCATTTCCTCTAAAGGCATATCGCTGTACATGGTTACCGGCTCCATGGATTTTGAAAAAACTGTCGCTTTCATAAAATCCAGTTCAGCTTCCATCATTTCCTTCAGGCCAAAACAAGTTCTGGAAGAAGGAATCTGAAACGGTACAGTTGGAACTTTCATCTCGTCAAAATGGATCGCTTTGATGTATTCGTTCAGGTCGAAATCATCGATTTTGGAGAGAAAAGTGCTGATCGTATTTTCGGTGCGGGCCGGCCCGTAAAGGATCCAGTGGTTGATTTTCTCGGCACGATCTTTTTCGTTTATCAAGGTTTCTTCGCTGCATGCTAAAAGCTTTGCCAGAACCGCAAGATCTTCCGGCTGTCCTGAGATCTGTGCGATGATATCGGCAACATCCTTTGCAAATTTTAAAGGGTCGGCGGGCTGGCGCTGTCCGCTGCGAAAACGTGAGATCGTTGAAGCATCGTAATTGATTTTCTGACTTAGTCTGCTGGTACTCACAGAAAGAAGAGTGAGCAGGGTGTCGAAATGATAGAGAAGATCTTCTATCCGCGTGGAAAGGATGTCGTCGCACGCGAGGATCTGTGTCATAACAGTTTTTTCGTCAAGCCCAGGGATATTTTTTTCTTCAGCGACAGATGCGATGGCAGCAGTCAGAGCGGCCAGTGTTTTAGAATCCGCAGAAGGGACACGCTCCCCGGAACGATAGCGGCGCAGAGTGGATGGAGAAATATCAGAGCCACTGCAAAGGTCGCTGGCTGTGCAGGAGCATTTTACAATAATATCATTTAGCAGTTCGCAAAATTTCATAAAAAACCTCCCGGATCGAATCAGTATAATCATTTTTATTATACACGATTCGATCCGGAAGGGAAATGCTTGATTTACTCCAGTGGTTTGCCGCAGTGCGGGCAGAATTTACTTCCGGCAGCGATGTCTTCTCCACAGGATGGGCAAGTCTGTTTGGTTAGTGGTGCACCGCAGAGATTGCAAAAGCGGCTTCCCGGCGCGCATACAGTCTGACAGCTTGGACAGATCAGTGCTGGAGGCTGCGCTTGAGCTGCTTCCTGCGGGACGGTTTGATCCATCATTTCCGGAGGCATAGTCTGAGGGATAGGCGCTGCCTGCTGATTCGGTGCAAAGCCGGATGCGTTCTGCTGCGGAGCCTGACCGGATCTTGTGCTGGAAATCAAATAGTTTTCGATACAGCGAAAGATTTCTTCCGGTAGTTTCTTCTGTTTATAGGCACCGATCCCGGCAGTAACTGCCAGAGGCCAGAACAGCAGCATCCCGGCAACTCCGGCACCGATTTTATCAGACCATTCGCTGATGCCGATGGTCACATTTATGTTATCCGGCGCTGTACGTGTGATCTGTACAGTCGTCGCAAGGCGCATGCCTGATACCGTTTTCCAGCCATCCTTTTCCTGACGGCACTGGAGCACGCATTCTTCTCCGTTGGAAGCCCCCTGTACCTGTAGTCCCTGGTTGGCACGCAAATAATGATCGACATGAGATGCTACAGCCTGCACGGGTATATTAGGCGGGATGCGAAAAATCCTGGTTTCGTTTGCCATAATGGTGTCCTCCTTTTTTTCTAATTATCCTGGATGGTGATAAAAAGAACAAGGGAGTTTTCCAAGCTGGCAGTTCCAAATCGGAAAAAGAAAACGCTCATTTCTATTATGTATTATTTTCGGAGTCTGGATTTGATGAAAAAATCCGAAAAGAGGCAGAACTCTCTTCGGATCTGAAATTATATTCTCTGGAAGAAATTGTAAATATCTAGCGCGGTAGTTTGTATTCTTTAAACCATTCCTCCCATACATCCTCCGGGACCAGTGCACCGCCGGTGGCCCAGCAGATATGGGCAGCGTTTTGCAGTTTTTCGCTGGTGATGCCGTGAACGTTGGGAGAGTTATGTCCGGCAGGAGTCCTTGCAACCTGCACAGGCCCCAGAAAAGCCGCGCAGCTGGATGGTTCGATACGGATATCTTCTGTATCGTTCAGCATGCACATAAATTCATAAAGGCGGGCGTCGTCTACCGTAAAATCTCCGGAAACGATATTACGATCCATCCGCGTCACGAATCCAGACGGACTTGCACAGGCGAGGCCGTCGGCTTCTGTGATCCCGTCGATGTCAAAGTCTCTCACGCTCACATCTTCATATCGTTCCGTCGCCATTCCCAGCAGTACAGAAGGGCAGTGAGTCGGTTCTGCGAAGAAACAATGGACATCGTCTCTGAAAATCCGTTTCAGCCCATAGGCCACGCCGCCGGGAGCGCCGCCTACGCCTGCCGGAAGATAGACGAATAAAGGGTGATCCTCATCCACAGTGATCCGATGTTCCGCCAGCTGCTTTGCCAGCCGGGAGGCGGCTACCGCATAACCAAGAAACAGATCCTTTGAATTTTCATCATCCACAAAATAGCTGCGAGGATCTTGTGCAGAAAGCCGTCTGCCTTCTGCAACCGCTTTGGAATAATCGTCATCATACTCTACAACTTCTACGCCTTTGCTGCGCAGAAGATCTTTTTTCCATTGCTTTGCATCGGCGGACATGTGGACTTTCACGCGAAACCCTACCGCAGCACTGCTTATGCCAATGGAAAGCCCCAGATTTCCTGTGGACCCAACCTGCACCGTGTACTGTCCGAAAAAATCCTTCCATTCCGGGGTGTTCAGTATGGTGTAGTCATCGGTGATC
>OKRW01001754.1_pt1 | contig 17349 bp, 16 predicted proteins | sample 1601151 | NCBI WGS metagenome assembly OKRW01 (sample SAMEA3541471, study PRJEB24748) | human gut metagenome | biome: human gut; feature: human-associated habitat; material: faeces | place: China | collected 2012 | reverse complement strand
TAGGGAACATAACCCTTTACAAGCTCGGCGTTAAAGTCGGTATTTGTAAGTCGCGGCGTCGGGTTCGGCGGCGCCGGGCGCGGGGGTCGTGCCGGTCTCGCCGTTCGTCTCGCGCTCGGCCATCGCGGCCTCTACGAGCCGGAGCGTCTCTTCCGCGCTCTCTCCGGCGCGCCTGTCCTCGGCGCGGTTATGGGAAAACAGGAGCAGTGCGGCGATCACCAGCACTGCTCCCGCTGTCAATAAGACGATCCCGATTTTTTTAGGCTTCGTCATGCTTCTTTTTCTTCGTGAGCACAACAACACCGCCCGCGATCAGCAGCACGCCCAGCGCGCCGAACACGGCGACGGGCCAGTTGAGCTGACCGGTGGGGATGAGGGGCTTTTCGTTGTTGAAGCCCTCGACCGTGAACACCCAGTCCACTTCGCCGACACGGTAGGCGTACTCGTTGCCGAGCCCGGCGGGAACCGTGAGCACCGCTTCGAGCTTCGCGCTCTTGCCCTTGGCGAAGGTGCCGAGAAGGACGTTATCGGTGAGCTGCGTGGTCTGGTCCGGGGAAGCGGAGAAGATGCTCTGCTTCGTGCCGTCCGCGTTCACGAGATAGACCTCCATCGTGAGCTTGGAGAGGAAGTCCGCCATGGTAACGACGGTCTCGTCGCGCACGCCGTCGATGTCGGCCTGATCGTGGCCGTCCTCGTTCTCAAAGGGCTCGCTGTAGGTGAGCGGGTTGCCCTCTTCGTCGTGGGCCTCGGCGCGGATGTAGAGCTTCACATAGTCAAAGCCGCTGACGTTGTTTTTGATCGTGATGTTCTCGGTCAGCTCGTCGCCGGGCATGACGTTTTTGAAGTTGCCAAAAAGATCGGTGTCCGTGTAGCCGCTGCCGGTGGTCTCGATCACAAGACCGTTGGTACCCTGACGGCTCACCACGGCGTCGGCGGCGAGAGCCGGGACGGTCAGCGCCGCAAGCGCGGCGATGACCATCACGAGGGAGAGGAGCTTCTTCATCGATTTTTTCATGTCGTTACTCCCTCCTTAGTTCCAGCTGGACGGCGTTACGCCCCATGCTTCCGTGACGGCGTTCGCCGGGGTGCTCTGCACCGCCGTCGCCAGAATTTCCACAGACAGGATGTACTCCGGTTCAACTCCCTGCGGATACGTCACCGTGCAGTTGACAAGACTGCCGTCCGTGAGGCCTCTGGGCGCTACGGGTGTCAGATAGTAGAAATATCCGTCCGTGCCCTTTGTCCACGCTTTGTCCGGATTCTCACTGATTGAGAGTTCGTAGCCGTTCGGGATGGTTCCCTGCGGGACGGGGGCGATGCTCCCGTCCTTGTTGAGCCAGTTGACCACGTAGGTGGCGCGGATATAGGCGTCCGTGGTTCCGGTGTTCTGGATCTGAACTTTCTCCTTTGTGGTGCCGTTGAAGCTTTCACTGACCGCGCAGGAGACGCTGGCGTAGGTGAACGTGTTTGTCACCGGTGTGGTCTCCGTCACCAGAAAGGCGACGGTAGAGCCGACCACCGCGCCGATCAGCATGACGACCGCGATGAACAGGATGGCCAGCTTGTTCATGCGGATTCTCGGTTTGTTGTTCGCTTTCGCGTGGGATCCATTATACATGATTGCCGCCTCCTTTCTCAGTTACCGGAATCTGTTTCGATGATCGTTCCGAATACGTTCTTGCTGTAGGCGTCGCCGCCGAGCCATTTGCCATTTTCACGGCTGTTCGTGAAATCGAAGACAAAGCCGTCTTTGGGCTTGATTTCATGCTCTATCGAGTTGGCGGTACCGTCTGCGGTCTTATAGCGCCAGCTCCAATCGGTGACCTCCGTGACGGAGTATGTACCGACCTTGAGGCCCTTGATCGTAACAGAACCGCTGCCCTGGATCACAACGCGCTTGTAGTAGCCGTTCGGGCCGGTCACATCAAAGATGAAGCTCTGGTTCTCGTCAATCGCCTGCCAGCCCTGCTTGTTGATCGTCAGGTCGGCAACGTCATACTCAAACTTGGCGTAGTACGTCGCGGCCTCGTAGCCCATAGTACCATTGCCGAGGTCGGCGGTCTTCTGCGGGGTGATCCTGTTATTCTCGATCCACGCCTCGTCTACCGGCTGCGTGCAATCCTTGTCCTTATACCAGCCGACGAACTTGAATCCGGCGCTTGCGGTAGGCGTGGAGCCTTCCGGCGTGCCGTCGATCACCTTGACCGTGTTGTTCTGATAATTGTCCAGCGCACCGCAGTTATCCGGGCCGACGACCTCGTATTTGATGTCAACAGTATCTTCAACGTAATAGAAGATTTTAACATTGTTGACCGCGGTATTGCCTTCTTCGGCAACGATATCGATCGTCTGCGGGTTTGTTGTACCGAGAACCAGCGTATAGCCGGGGACTTCTTTCGCCCCCTGCGTCACGCGCGCCTGATAGCGGGCGCTGCCGGTTACAGGATCAGCAATCGGCTTTTCCGTCCCCTGAACAAGGAAGCGGAATTCGTAGAGATACGCATTGCGGTCATAGTAGAGCTTAAGTACAAGACCATCCGCCGAAAGTTTACCGCTGGCTGTGCTCTTGCCCGCGTTATATGTGAACCCCGTAAGCGTCAGCGGAGCTTCGGAATAATCTTCTCCGATCGTAGCATTGAGGTTTGTGCTGCTCTGGTACTCGGTGTACTCGTCGTTGGTGAGATTCTGGATCAGGTGGATTTTCTGCAGCGGTGCATGCTTATCATCCTTCGTATACCAGAAGGTCAGTACGTTTTTCGAATCGTCGGCAGAAAGCACCATTTGCTTCTGGTAGGCGTCCGGCGCATAACCCGGGATTTGCACGAATTTCTCCGTGATCACAGCGTCCGAAGTCTTGCCGGACTTCTCTGCATAGAGAATAGTCTCCGTATTCCGTTCCAGATAACGAACCGTGTAATTTACTTTTTCTCTGGCAACATATACGAACGTGTACTCGTTCGAACCCTCAATGTCCATCTGAATGGAGTGGCTGCCTTCCAGAGGATAATAGCCTGTCTGATAGCCTTCATTCAGCATTCCGAACGTTTTCGCCGCAAACGTCTTTGTCGTTCCGGCGAGCGCAGACCCTGTGGTATCCTCCGCGATGGTTGTTCCATCCTTAAGCCGGTAGTGAATAACGTAGTCTACATTAACGTCTGCTCTCCACTTAGCGTAGAGATTCAGGTCACGGTTGACCGGCATGGAGAAGTCAAACGCTTTTTCCTCGTCGGTATCGCTGATGTAGAACCAGCCGACAAAGGTGTAAGGTTTACGCTCCGGATTCGCCGGGGGATCCGTTACCGCTGTGCCATGCGGAACACCCGTCCATGTCTGAATCGCTTGGCCGTTATTATCCAGAACATCCTTCGTCAGGTACGTTTTGACCGTGTGGGTCTTGGGCACCCATTTGGCATAGAGCACCAGATCGGAGGCGGGCATGGTCAGCGTGCTAAGGTCTGCCTTGGAGCCCTCATAGCAGCCTGACGTCGTATACCATCCGTCGAATACATATGCGTTCTTTTCAAGATTGTCTGGATAATCCGGTTCAAAGTAATAGCTGCTCAACGAAGCTTCGTACTGAACGCTCCCCCCCTTACCAGCTACGACAGCATTGTAGTTATAGAAGGAAAGCTTATAACTGTTACGCGTGTAATAAAAGTAGTTGTTTTCTTTCTGGTTCGCATTGCCGCTGGAGTTAAACGCCGGATCCGATTTCCACTGTGTGAAACCTTCAATTGAGTGGAATTCCTCTTTATATGTCAGTGTAGAGTAGCCATCACAGTTGATTTTCTTATACAGATTGAAGTTTTTTCCAGAATATGTAGTATCTCCAGTCTGCCCTTCCAGCGCTTCAACATAGTACCACAGCCAAGTCGCAGATGTAGAACTTGCACTCCTAAATCTGATATTCTCGCCCGGCATGATATCGATGCTACCAAGTTCATTGCCCGGAACATACGTCGTCGATCCGGACGGAACTTCCCACCACATTGTTTTGCCTTCTTCGTCTAAAATCGGAAAGTTGGCATGAATATCTGCCTGATATTTTGCAGTAATTGTCAAATCAGACGTTTTCAATCCGCAGCTTCTCTTGCTATGCGTATGCTCATCTTTGCCGCAAACAGGTGTCCAACTATAGGAATCTGAGGGATAACAACCGCCTTTATAGCCGTTTCTCCAATAGTAGTCGGTATATGTATGGCTATGCGCTTCCTTACCACAAGTTGTTGTTATCTTTCCATCTGGAAATGTCAACGTATAGGTATTTCTTGTATAGTAGACGTTCAGCACGGTGGAGCCGTCGCCGTTGACGGTGACGGTTTCGGCCTTATCCGCGTTGTAGGTGAAATGCTTATCGTCGCGGCCTTCAAAGCTCTGGTTCTGATAATCGCCGCTGCTCTTCTGCGTACCGGGTGCAACATTGGCGGGCGTGAACGTTCCGGCTACGCTGTAGCCGTTGTCATTGGCATTCTCGTACCAGAATACGACAGTAAATCCGGCTGTGCCCTCTTTCCACTTTGCCGTGAAGCTGAGAGGATTCTCAATAACCGGCATTGTTTCCGGAATCTCTCCGCTCCAACCAGTAAATGTATAGCCGGGCTTTTGCGGATTTCCTACATTGATCGGCGCGCCATAGCGGGCATAGATGGGTTCCACGCCGTAGCCGCCGTCCAGATTGAAGTTGATCAGATAATAGCGATCATACTTGACTTCGACTACCGTGCTCTCGTCGCCGGCGATTTTTACCGTAGCATCATACTTCAGAGAATAAAAGCCGGGATAAAGCTTTGCAAGCGTTTCGCCGACTGCGTCTCCGGTGTTACCGTTCCTGATCTCCGGATCGCCGTCCTGCGTATATTCATCGTTGGATACGTTCTGGCGAAGATGCTTAACGCTGAACTTTACAAGGGCGGGCGTATATTTAACCGTGAAATTCTGATCCTCCTGAATGTTCTCACCGCCAACGGTGATTTCCGCCTGTTCAGCCGTATATCCCACTACCACAGGACTCTTAACGACGCTCTGGTAGGTGCTGCCAGCCATAACCGTCGCCGTCCAAGGGTCAGCAATCTGCTGATCCTTATTATCGACATAGTTGATAGTAATGGTGAACGTCTGGGCGTAGGGTTCCTCGCCGCCGTCGTCGGACGGGGCGGGGTCGTTTACCGGGGCGGGGTCGGCGAGAGCGGCCGGGGCGACATTCGCCGTCAGGTCATTTGCCGGAGCAGCGTCCGGAGCCGGAGCAGCGTCAGCCGCCGGGGCGGCGTCCGGAGCCGGGGTCTCTTCCACGGTCTGCGGGGGGATGATGACCGGCTCGCCTACCGGCTCGGCCTCGGAGATGACGGTGGGGGCCTTCGGAGCCTGCGCCGGAGCGGAGACGGGCGTTTCGTCCGTGATCTGCACCGTGACGGTGTTGGAGTAAACCGGCTCTTCGGCTGCGCCGGTGACGCGGCAGCGGATGTTCGCCGTGCCGCCGTACAGCAGGTTCGCCACGAGTGCGTAGCCAACTTCCAACTCCGCGCCGGTAGCACCGGCAATATTCGCCCAGACGTCGCCGCCGACCTGGATCTGCCACTGATAGTAGCCGGACAGGCCGCCCGCAGCGAGCGTCTTCTTTTCATTTTTAGGAACGGAAACTGTATCCACAGCGACATTCTCGCTGTAGATCATAAGCTCCGAGTCCGCAGCGGCGGGGGTGATGAGGGCGGCGGTCACGAGGCCGAAGGAAAGAGCGCAGCAGAGAAACAGCGCTAACAGCTTCTTTTTCATTTCACGACCTCCTTAAGGATTTCCCGGAACGGCTGTCGGCACCTGCGTCGGCTCCGGCACCTGCGTCGGCTCCGGCACCTGCGTCGGCTCCGGCGGAGCAAAGCTCGGCCAGCCGGCGGCGGAGAACACGTCCGGGCCGTTGTTGTCCGCCTGCACCGCGCTCACATTCACTTCCACATACGCCGTGGAGTTCTGGTACTCGTTGCCCATCTCCGGGGCAAACGTTACCGTGGTGAAGAGCGGGACGGTCGTCTCGCCGGGGGCGAGAGCGCGGTTATAATAGTAGTATCCGTCCAGATACGTCCAGTCCGTTTCGTTGAAGTCGAGCGAGACGTACTCGGGGGGCAGCGACTCTTCGTCGGCGCCGTAGACATCGAGCTGCACCTGCGCGCGCACCCAGACCGGGGCGGTGCCGGTGTTGCTGATCTCAACGATCTTCGTCACTTTCGTGCCGGGCATGACGCCGGTGCGATCCTCGAACGGCTCGGTGCGGTCCTCGTTCGCCCATTCGTTGAGCACAATGTCCACACCGCCGCTGGTGATGACATTGTGCGCCTTGGTGTCTGCGGTGAAGTATGCCAGCGTGTTCGCCGCAAGTATGGCGACCAGGATGGCAAGCACCGACAGAATCAAGAATTTTCGCTTCATTGCTTTTACTCCCCTCAGGCTGTATTTGCAATAATTTCTTACGCTTTTCATGGCTCTTCAGACCATAGGAGAACATCTGCATTTGCCTTAGATGCTCTCCTATGGTCTGCACCCACGGGGGTGCAGACCATATTCGACTGGGTATGTGGAGGGATGTCTCTCCCTCCGTCAAGCCCTTCGGGCTTGCCACCTCCCTCGTCAGAGGGAGGCTTTTTTCATTGGCCCCCTTGTGCAAAGGGGGCTGTCAGCCGTTCCGGCTGACTGAGGGATTGTTCCTTCGTCTTGCCGATACGGACAATCCCTCCGGCGCTTCGCGCCACCTCCCTTTACACAAGGGAGGCTTTACGGGGAATTACTGCCAGTTGGAAGCAGCGCCGCGCCACCTCCCCTTTCAGGGGAGGCAAGGGGGGCGGGAGATTAGGCGTCGAACGCAGCCCAAGCGGCAGTAGCGTCGGCAAAGCCGTCAGCCTGAATGCCGTCAGCCTCGACCAGCACCGGGAATACGCCGTTAGCGTAAGCCTTGCCTTCGCCGAAGAACTTGGCAAGCTCTTCGCCGGTGGTATCGGGATCCATGTGAATGGTGCCCCAAACGTTCCAATAGGTCATCGCGCCAGCAGCCAGAGGATCGATGCGGGTGAAGGTGTAGACGTTGTACTTCACGCCTTCACGCTCGACCGTGCCGGAGTTGTCATACGCCATGGTGAACTCTTTTTTGAGCATGGCGCTGGAGGTATACATGCTGCTGTTCAGAATCGCCGTGTCGAGATCAGCGGGGATCATAACGCGGATGCGGATGTACGCATCTTCGGTGCCGATGTTCTTGACATAGGGCATCTTGTGGTAGGACTCACCGGGGAGAAGCTTGACGTTTTCGCACTTATACTCGGCAGCGTCGGCCTCGATCTGGGCGTCGGTGTAGAAGGTATCGCCAGCCTTGTATTTGCTGGTGTTGCCGGAGCCGAGCTTGTCAACGTCAGACCACAGCTCAGAGTCGGAAGTTTCGCCGTTGGGGATACCGGCGTTCTCGCGGTGCAGGCGGGACTCGATCAGGTCGATCTTCACGTTGCCGACGGTGAAGGTGTTCGTCACGCTGTCGGTAGAAGTCAGATAAGCAAACGTAGCGCCGATGGCGGCGAGGGCCACGAGCGTCACGCAGAGAAGAATCGCAACAAATCTTTTCTTAGTCATGGAATTATGTCCTTCCTTTATTGGTCAGCGCTCCCGAAAGAGCGCTGACCTGTTATGTTTAGGAATTACTGCCAGTTGGTGGCGGGAGTGCCCCAGGGGTTGTAGTTGGCGCCGAAGGCTGCGTCCATGGCGGCAGCGGCGGAGTCAAAGCCATCGGCCTGAACGGCGACCGCGAACACGGGATAATGCACCGTGCCTTCCAGAATGGAGAGGTCAGCATCGGGGTGGCGAGGATCGATGTACTTGCCGTCCTTCATATCCACGTTCTTGTCCAGATACACGCCGCAGATAAACTGCTCGGTGGTCTTCCCGGCCTCGAGGGGCTGGTAGTAGTCCGCGAAATAGACGTTGTAGCTGACGCCGTCCATGACAGTTTCAAAGTACTGCCACTTGCCGTTGTTCTTCCACTTCCACTCATTTTCGTAGGTGGTCTTGTCGCCGTTATTGCCGAAGTTGCCGTGCAGAATGTTCATGCCGGCATTGAAGCTTTCGCCGAAGCCGTCGTCCAGAGCGGAGGGAACGGCATAGTAGGCGCGGATCCACGCGGCGGAATTGCCGTTGTTCTTGATGGTGACGACTTTGTCAATGTAGTTCTTCGCCGCGGGCTGGCCGTTGGGGTACTTTTCGCCCTGCGCGGAGCCGACGATCGGCATCAGGACCTTCTCGCCATCGTAGGGAACAAAGCCGGTGTGGTCCGCGTTGCTCTGCTGTTCGATGAGCTGGATCTTCACGCTGCCGGCGGTGAAGGTGTTGTCGGCCTGATCGTTATCGGTGAAGTAAGCAAGAGAGGCGCCCACAACGGCGACCGCCAGAAGGGCGACGCAGAGGCACAGCGCGGTAATCTTCTTCTTCATGTACTTGGTACTCTTTCTTTAAGTAATTAAGGGTCGCTATTGCACTTGCGTGCGGGGTGCTTAGGCGTTGGCGTTTTCCCATGCAGTCTTGGCGTCGGCGATGTTCTCCTTCTGCACGGCGTAGGCCGTGAAGGTCAGGGAAATCTCGCCAGCCGCGATTTGATCAACGTCGGTCTTGGACAGGGTGTCGCTGACATTGATGACGCCATTCGGGTAGGTGGTGTCACCCGCGAGAACGTAGTAGCTGACGCCATTCTTGGCATCTTCCGCAGAAACTTCGCGGTAGTAGACGTTCGAGGGAATCTCGGTTCCATTACCCTGCATCCAGCTATCGGCAATCGTGTAGGTCACCTTGTCGGTAACGAACGTGCCGACCTTATCGACCTTGACGAACAGCCAGCAGGCCTCGGAGCCGCCCTTAACGGTGACCTTCGGGTCCTTCGGGATGTCCGTGCCGGGGATGATCTTGTAGGACGTACCGGTGGTCTCGGTCAGAGCGATGTCGATATTGCCGTAGGTAAAGGTGTTGACAACAGGATCCGTCTTGGCAACGAGCCAGGCGACGGTACCTCCTGCCACACAGCCGATCACAAGAACAAGCGCCAGAAGAGCGATAAACGCGCGGCTGCTCACACTGCGGCGCCGGTTTGCAACATGCTTCATTTTCATTCTTCCTCCTTTCCTCCGTTATTGACAGGGAAATCTGTTATTTCCATGGATAACGATTATCCTTTTCCCTTTTGGTTTATGCGCTGGGCAGTGCGGGGTTCAGAAGTGGCTCCAGGCATCATCGGCGTCGGCAAAGCTGCCGGCCTGAATGGCTTCGGCAACTACCGTGATCTTGAAGTTGTTGAGCTTGGCAAGCTGCTCGCCGGTGACGTGCTCGGGAACCTTGATGGTGTCGAACAGGGCGGGGAGCGTCACATCAGCCGTGGTCGCCGTGACGGTCGTGGGATAGTAGAAGATGTAGGTCACGGTATCGTTCGCCGCGTCGTAGACAAAGTAGTTGGGATCAGCGAGGGTCTTTTCCATGCCGAACATGGCGTATTCCGGAAGCCAACCGGCATCGACCGCCGTGTAGTTCGTCAGGTAGAGGATGGGCGCGATCTTCTTGATAAGAGCGATCTCCTCGGGCGAGAAATCCTCGAGATTGTCCGCGCTGGGCAGCATCTCCATGAGAGCCGCGGCGTTGTTGAAGGTGACCTTCATGCGGACGTAAGAAGCCTCGCTGCCGTTCAGAACGGTGACGGTCGGGTCCTTGGTGTATGTAGTGCCGGGCATCAGCTTGTAGCTGTTTGCCGTCACGCGGTCAGCGCCTTCCACCGGGATACCGTCCGCGTTGACCTTGGCTTCGTCCAGTTTGATCTCGACCTTGCCGACGGTGAAGGTGTTCTTCACTTCCGCGGAAGAGGTCAGGTACGCCATCGTGCCCAGCACGGACGCCGCGACGAGCAACACCGCACAGAGAGTCAGGAGCAGAGCTTTGCTTTTCGTTTTCATGTTGCGAAAACCTCCTAAATTAAAGCTTTCTATAGGGAGCCTTGCGGCGTTGCCCTCATCTTTTGCGGACGTGACGGCCCGCGGCGGGATTGGCCCGTTTTTTTTCGTCCTCCCCGACGGTTTCGCCCTTGCTGTCCGGGGCGAAGATGTCCGGCAGGAACGTCAGCATCAGGAGCACGGCTCCGGCCGAGATGGCCACATACATGCCGGGGGGATGCTGGATGTAGTTTGCGACGAAGCCGAGGTACGGGATGGTGAACACCGGCGTGCCGATGACGTTCTTGTAATGCACAAGACCGCCGTCTTCGGTTTCGTTCGCGTCGCCCTTCGTGCGGAAGCGGACGACGGTGGAGTCCTCCTCGTCCGGCACGACGCCGACAACGCGGTGCGTGGCGATGGTGTTTTCATCGAGCATGAAGGTGATGACCTGTCCGTCCCGAATGGTGTACGGGTCCACCTTTTTCACATAGATCAGCGAGCCGGTGTGGTACGTCGGCTCCATGGAGCCGGAGAGCACGGTGTACACCTGCAGACCGAAGAGCCTTGCGCCGACGAGAAGCAGCGCCAGCAGCACCACGAGCGCCACCAGAATGCTGCTGATGACATTCCACGTTTTTCGGATCGAGCTTTTCTTCATAACAGCGCTGTTTCCTTTCCCGCTCCCTCTGTCAGTTCGGCACGGAAGTGGGGCGCGATAAAGCTGTAGATCTGCTCGAAGGTCCGTTCCGTTGTAAGGTCGTTGTTTTCCATATCGCCCGCCATGACGTGCGCGGCAAAGGCGAGCATGGTTTCAAACACCTGATGCATGAGCATATCCAGATCCGTCTCGGGGCGGAAAAGGTATGCGACGCGGTGGATCAGCGTGTGGTAGTATTGCTGCTGCCGGTCGCGCTCGTAAACGTAGAAGTCGGGGGAGCTGTAATACCGGAGATAGAAGATGCAGTCGTCCCGCTCCCCCAGAATGAATTTCCACGTCTTTTCCCAGAGATGGAAGCAGCGATCCCGCCACGGGGAAGTTTCGGCGAGCACGTTCGGAAACTCCCGGCGCAGAAACACGGCGAGTCCCTCGTCTCTATCATGGAGCGCTTCGGCAAGAAGCTCGTCCTTCCCCTTGAAGCATTTATAGATATATGCTTCGTTGAGGCCGGCATCGGCGGCAATGGCCTTGGTCGTTGCCTTTACAAGGCCCTTTCGGGCAATGACACGGATGGCGCTTCGGATGAATGTCTGTTGAATTTCTCTCTGTTCCAAAATGGGTACTCCTATGCAGGTTCTGCGATCGCAAAAATAAGTGGTTACTTACGGCGAGGGGGAAAAACAGCAAATCCGCCCCCGTTTTGCCAAAGAACGGGACGATTTGCTAACAAAACGGCGAATTCTTATCGTGGAGTTCGCCCCCCTATGATATGGGCAGCTTTTCACTATGCAGCGTCAGTATAGCATAGGGAAAGTGAAAAAAGCAAGACTTTCACCCGATTTTTTAATCATTACTCCGGTTAAATTTTTTGTTACTTCTTAACGGCTGTAAGTTTCTTTACACGTGTATATATTACTGGCATGTATTCCAGTATTTCCGGGCAGTCAAACTGGCAGTCAGGCCATTCCGGCATTTTTTGCCGCAGTCAATTTACTATATTATAAATAAGAAGGAGGCATGAAACGTGTCGAAGGGCGAAAACATTTTCCAGCGGAAGGATGGGCGCCGGGAGGCGCGGTGCAGCAAGGGGTATGAGCTGCCCGCCGTGCAGCGCCGGTTCGCCTAATACTGCGGCGGGTGGCTGCGCGGAAAGCAGCCGAAGGTGTAAGACGTGAAAAACGCCCGGCGCCGATGTTTTCCACCGGCGCCGGGCGTTTTTGACAGAGGGGCGAAATCCGCGATATGCGGAGAGCGCGGAATGGGCAGGTTTTCCGCGGTCTTGCTTTGGGCGGGGCGATCCCGCGCCCGTCGGGGTATATTGGGTGCTCCTGTATGGGCGGAGCAGAGCCCCGCCCCTACGGGGTGCATTTGGCACTCCGCCCTTTTTATCCGAGGGCGAGCGGCTTGCCGTTTAGCTCGGCGGCGGTCAGCTCTTCGCCGCGGTAGACGAGCTTGAGCGAGAAAAACGGCGCGTCCTCCGCGAGCAGGCGAAGAAAAATTCTGTCGCCCGCCCAGAGCTTTTTTGTGAGCAGCTCGTCCTTGCCGATCCAGGCAAGCTCGCCCTCGTCGCAGGGGCGCTGCTCGCCCGTCCACGCGTCCGCGGTGAACAGGTGCATATATTCGCACGGCCACACGTCCGAGACGAACGTCACAAGGCCGCGATAGCGCCAGCGCGTGAGCGTGAGCCCCGTTTCCTCGCGCACCTCGCGGCGGAGACAGTCCTCCGGACTCTCCCCCGGCTTGAACTTGCCGCCGACGCCGATCCATTTATCGCGGTTCTCGTCGTTTTCCTTTTTCGTGCGGTGGAGCATCAGATACTCGCCGCCGCGCTCCATATAGCAGAGTGTTGTGAGTTTCGTTTCCATTTATAATACTTCCCCGGGAAATTCCGTCCACGGGTACGCCGCGGGCGGCTTTTTTGCAAATGTCAGCAGCTCGCCGGTGAGCGGGTGCGGGAAGGCGAGAGCGCAGGAAAAAAGCGCGATATCCCCTTCCCCACTGCCGCCGTATTTTGCGTCGCCCCAGAGCGGCGCGCCGCGCGCGGCAAGCTGACAGCGGATCTGGTGCGCGCGGCCCGTGTACAGCCGGACGCGGCAGAGCGAGAGCCCGGCGCGAGAGGCGAGCACTTCATAGGCAAGGCGCGCTTCGCGCACGTCCTTCCCCGGCGCTTCGGCGAGAAAGGTTTTGCGCAGTTTCCGGTCGCGCCGCAGCAGATCGCGCAGCTCGCCGCGCTGCTCCGGCAGCGCGCCGCAGGCGACGGCGAGATATTCCTTGCGCACATCGCCGCGCTCGATCGCGCGGCCAAGGTCGGCGGTGGCGTGGCGCGTGCGGGCGTAGACCATTACGCCGGAAACGGCGGCGTCCAGCCGGTGCACGGTGTAGACCGGGGCGGTATCGTCCCCGAGCGCGGCGCGCAGAAGGGACGGCATGCCGCCCGGCTCGTCCGTGGAGAGGACGCCCGCGGGCTTCACGCACACGATGATCTTGTTGTCCAGATACAATACTTCCACAGTGACGCTCCTTTTGAACGCTATATATTGTATCACATACGGGGTAGCGGAGCAAGGCATTTTGTGGTATACTTCTCCGGTAAATGCAAGGAGGAAACCGGCATGACGGAAATGTATCCCGCGTATTATGAGGCGTTTCGCTGCACGGCGGGCGCGTGCCGCCACAACTGCTGCATCGGCTGGGAGATCGACATTGACGGGAAGAGCGCGGAACGGTACGCCGCGCTGCCCGGAGCCTTCGGCGAGCGCGTGCGCGCGGCCGTCGAGCCGGGCGAGCCGCCGCACTTCCGGCTGGACGCGGCGGGGCGGTGCGCCATGCTCCGGGACGATAATCTCTGCGAATTGCAGCGCACGCTCGGCGAGGGCGCGCTCTGCAATATCTGCCGCGATCATCCGCGCTACCGGGTGTTTCTGCCCGGGCGGACGGAGATCGGGCTGGGGCTCTGCTGCGAGGAGGCGGCGCGGCTGCTGCTTTCCCAGACGGAAAAGGTGACGCTTCGCGGCGCGGTATCGAAAGCGCCGCCGCGCGAGACCGTGGAGCTTCTGCTCTTCCGGCAGAAGCTGCTGGACGCCGCGCAGGACCGGCGGCTCACTCTCGGCGGACGGATGCGAAAAATTCTCACGCTCTCCGGCGCTTCCCTGCCCCGGCGGACAGTGCGCGCGTGGGCGGCGTTTTTCGCTTCTCTCGAACCGCTGGAGCCGGGATGGACGGAAACGCTCGCAAAGCTGGCGGGGCCGATCGATTTTGCCGGGTTCCACGCCATTTCCGCCGCGTGGGAGACGGAATATGAGCAGCTTCTCGTCTATTTCCTGCTGCGGCACCTGCTCGCGGACGAGGGGCGCGCTCTGCCGGCACGCGCGGCGTTTGCCGTTTTGAGCACCGCCATGCTCTACGCGCTCGGCGCAGCCGTGCGGACGGAAAACGGCACGGTCAGCTTTGGAGAGCGCGTGGAGCTTGCGCGGCTGTGGTCGGCGAATGTGGAGTATTCCGAGGAAAATATGCGGGCGGCGCTCGAAGAGTTGACGTAATTTTATTTACATAATATAGTTTTCATAATTTTAAAGCATTTTCTCCGACGCAGATGTCGCCGGAGAAAATGATTAACACTCTATTTGCGAGGCTTTCTCGACAAGCTCAACCGCCCTTTCCGGGAATATTCCGGAAAGGGCGGTTTTCTGTCGCTTATTCTCTTACCACGTGCGGTTGCTCTGGAATGTGAGCCATTTGAGCTCGGTATAGTCGTCCATGGAGAACTGACCGCCCTCGCGTCCGACGCCGCTCTCCTTCCAGCCGCCGCAGGGGGCGGTCGTGGAGCTGAGGTACGTGAGATCGTTGATGTGCACCATGCCCGCCTCGATCTTCATACCGAGCTCCATGGCGCGGTCGAGATCGTGCGTGAGCACCGCGGCGGAGAGGCCGAACAGGTTGTCGTTGCACTTGGCGAGCGCTTCGTCGGCGTCCTTCACGGGAATCACGCTCGTGACCGGCGCAAAGCTCTCCTCATAGAAGATGCGCATGCTCTCGTCCACGTTGCAGAGCACCGTCGGGCGGAAGAACGGCCCTTCGTGCGTGCCGCCGCAGAGGAGCGCTGCGCCCTTCGCCACGGCGTCGTCCACCTGCGACCGGACAAAATCGCAGTGGCGCTCGTCGATCAGCGGGCCAATGAACACGTCCGGGTCGGTCGGATCGCCGACCTTGAGCGAGAGCGCGTAGTCGCGCAGCTTTTCGCAGAACGCTTCGTACAGCGGCTCTTCCACAAGGATGCGCGATGTCGCCATGCAGAGCTGCCCCTGGTTGCTGAACGCGCCAAGCCCCGCGATCTTCACGGCTTCGTCGAGATCGTAGTCGCGCAGCACGAGCAGCGGGTTTTTGCCGCCGAGCTCCATCGCCGTGCGCTTAAAGTCCTGCGCCGCAGCCATGGCGATCTTTCGCCCCGCGTTTCCACCGCCGGTGAACGACACCATGCGCACGCGCTTATCCTGCGCGAGCACCGCGGAAAGGCTCTCGTCTGCGACCGGGACGACGTTGAGCACGCCCGCCGGGAGACCGGCCTCGTGCAGCACCTCGCCGAGCAGCAGGCACACCGCCGGGGTGTGCGGCGACGGCTTGAGAATGAAGCTGTTGCCCGCGGCCAGCGCGAACGCCAGCTTTTTCACCGAGAGGATCAGCGGATAGTTGAACGGGAGTATTCCCAGAATGACGCCAAGCGGATGGCGCACGGCCAGAGACATCTGCCCCGGCTTGCCTGCCGGGTACATCTCCGTCGTGTGGCGGCGGCACTCCCCCGCCGCGACGCAGAAGAGATTCACGCTGCCGGCAAATTCGCCGCGCGCGATGGACTGCGCCTTGCCGCCTTCGCGGACGAGCAGCTCCAGAAATTCCTCCGCGCGGCTCTCCATAACGTCTGCGGCGCGCAGCAGCACGCGCTCGCGCACGTCCGCCATCGCCGCGGCCCAGCCGGGGAACGCCGCCGCGGCGCTCGCAAGCGCGGTCTCCACATCGGCAGGGCCGGCGCGGTGCACCGCGAAGAGGGGCTTGCCCGTCGCGGGCTCGATGTCCTCGCGCACGCAGCCGTCGGTCTGCAGCGTCCATGCGCCGTTCAGATACAGGGGATACTCGTTTCTCATTGGGTCACTCCTATTTTAAATAATAACAGAATCAGGTCACAACGCCGCGGATGAACGGCGGGCGGACGGGCGCTTCGTCGGAGAAGGTGTAGCACTTCAAAAGCTCTTCCTCCGCCGCGGCGGCGTCCGCTTCGGTTTTGGCGTGGATGGTGGCGAGCGTGTCGCCCGTATGGAGATACGCCCCGTCCTTCGCCGCGAGCACGACGCCGACGGAAAGGTCGATCACGTCCTCCTTCGTAGCGCGGCCGCCGCCGAGATGCATGGAGACAAGGCCGATGTCCTTCGCTTCCATCGCGGCGATGTAGCCGTCGCACGGAGCCTTGACCGTATGTACGACCGGGGCCTGCGGCAGCAGGGACGTATCGTATACGGCGGCGGGGTCGCCGCCCTGCGCGCGGACCATGGCCGCGAGCTTGTCGAGCGCCGCGCCGCTCTCGATGGACTTTTCCAGCCGCGCGCGGGCTTCCTCTTCCGTTTCGGCGAGACCGCTGCGGACGAGGATGTTTGTGCCGAGCACGAGGCACAGCTCGCGCAGATCCGGCACGTCCGCGCCGCGCAGGACGGAGATCGCTTCCTTGACCTCCAGCGCGTTGCCGACGGCGAAGCCGAGCGGCTGATCCATATCGGTCACGACGGCGGCCATGTTGCGCCCGGCGTGCTTGCCGACGCTCACCATCTGCCGCGCGAGCTCAAAGGCGGATTCCTCCGTTTCCATGAACGCGCCGGAGCCGGTCTTTACGTCCAGCACGATGGTGCGCGCGCCGGAGGCGAGCTTCTTGGCCATGATGCTCGAAACGATCAGCGGGATGGAGTCCACCGTCGCGGTCACGTCGCGCAGCGCGTACATTTTCTTATCCGCCGGGGCGAGATTCGCCGTCTGCCCGGCAATCACAAAACCGACGTTCTCGGCGTTTTCGAGGAATTTTTCGGGCGTCATGGCGGTGGAAAAGCCGGGGAAGGATTCGAGCTTGTCGATCGTGCCGCCGGTGTGCCCGAGACCGCGGCCGGACATTTTCGCCATTTTGCCGCCGCACGCCGCCACCATCGGGCACAGGACGAGTGAGGTCTTGTCGCCGACGCCGCCGGTCGAGTGCTTGTCGGCGGTGTGCTCGCCGAGCGGCGAGAGATCGACCACGTCGCCGGAGTGCTCCATTTCTATGGTGAGCTGCGCCGTTTCCTCCGGCGTCATGCCGCGGAAATAGATCGCCATCATCAGCGCGGACATCTGGTAATCCGGGATATCCCCCGCCGTGTAGCCGTGGACGATAAAATGCAGTTCCTCCTGCGTGAGAGTCTGACCCTGTTTTTTCTTTTCAATGAGATCGGTCATATGCATGATGCAACACCTCTTTGGAAAGATTTTACCATATTCTGTGCGCGGAAACAAGGCTTTCCCCCGCGGGAGAAAAATGACGGAACAGGAAATTTTTCTGTTGACATTTCTGAGCGTAAATGCTATTATAGGCAAGCTGACAGCATGCGCGAGTGGTGGAATTGGTAGACTCGCTAGATTCAGGTTCTAGTGTCCACTCCGGACGTGGGGGTTCAAGTCCCCCCTCGCGCACCATGTCGAATGTTCATAACGACAATGAACATTCCGTAAACAGGAGTAATC
>OKRW01001743.1_pt1 | contig 17429 bp, 14 predicted proteins | sample 1601151 | NCBI WGS metagenome assembly OKRW01 (sample SAMEA3541471, study PRJEB24748) | human gut metagenome | biome: human gut; feature: human-associated habitat; material: faeces | place: China | collected 2012 | reverse complement strand
ATAGCCTGACCGGGCTGGAATTTGCCTACGGCATCCCCGGTACGGTGGGCGGCGCAGTCTACATGAACGCCGGTGCTTACGGCGGCGAGATGAAGGATGTGCTGACCACGGTGCAGTACCTCACCGCCGAGGGCGAGGTGAAGGAGGCTGCGGCAGCGGAGCTTGACCTGCGCTACCGCCACAGCATTTTTGAAGAAAACGGCGGCTGTATCCTCTCGGCGCAGTTTGCCCTGACTCCGGGCGAACCGGAGGCTATTCGCGCAAAGATGGACGAACTGATGGCAAAACGGCTGGACAAGCAGCCGCTGGATAAGCCCAGCGCAGGCAGTACCTTCAAGCGCCCGGTGGGCGCTTTTGCCGCTGCCCTCATTGACCAGTGCGGTCTGCGGGGCTACCGACACGGCGGTGCCGCCGTCAGCGAGAAGCACTGCGGCTTTGTGGTGAACCTTGGCGGCGCCACCTGCGCAGACGTGCTGGCGCTGTGCGAAGAAGTACGCACCATCGTAAAGGAAAAGACCGGTTATGATCTGGAAAAAGAGATCCGCGTAGTCCGCTGAACTGCGTAAATAGAGGGAGTGTGGAACACAGATGGAGCTGTTGATCGTCAGCGGACTTTCCGGCGCGGGAAAGTCTGTGGCTATGAATGCGCTGGAGGATATCGGATTTTTCTGCATCGATAACGTCCCGGCGGGGCTGCTGCCCAGCATTACGGCGTTTTCCAAGGCGGGCGACAACCAGCTGGAGCGGGTGGCGCTTTCCATGGACGTGCGCGGCTGCCGCAGCAGGGAACAGATCGAGACTGCCCTGCAGCAGCTGGACGAGCAGAAAACACCCTATAAGATCCTGTTTCTGGATGCGCCGGACGATGTGCTGATGCGCCGCTACAGCGAGACCCGCCGCCGCCACCCCATCAGCATTGCAGAGGGCATCTCTACCAGGGATGCCTTTTTGAAGGAGCGGCAGATCTTACAGCCCTTAAAGGAACGCGCAAACTATACCATCAATACCGGTCTGCTTTCTACCTCTCAGAATAAAGAGCGTATCTGCGATTTGTTCATGAAAAACGGCGGGGCAAAAAATGCCATGCGTCTCACCATTATGTCCTTCGGGTTCAAGTTTGGTTTGCCGCCGGAGGCCGACCTTGTGCTGGATGTGCGCTGTCTGCCCAACCCTTTCTATGTGCCGGAACTGAAGCACAAGACCGGACTGGATCAGGAAGTGGTGGATTTTGTCATGGGCCACTCCGAAGCACAGGAGCTGCTGCACCGGTACGAGAACTTTTTGCAGTACGCCCTGCCGCTCTATGTCAAGGAAGGCAAAAGTCAGCTGACCATTGCGGTGGGCTGCACAGGCGGCAAGCACCGCTCCATCACATTTGCACGCAAGCTTGCGGAATACTGCACCTCTCTGGGCTACGAGCCCGGGGTGCAGCACCGGGATGCCGTGCGCTGAAAACAGAGGAAATACTATGAGTTTTGCATCCAGTGCGCGGGAGGAAATCGCGCAGCGCAGCCCCACCAAGGAATGCTGTGTGCGTGCAGCTGCCTATGGCATTGCCTGCTTTGCCAAATACTTTGATGCCCGCGGCCTTGTGCTGCAAACCGAGCAACCCCATACGGTGCAGCTGGCGCAGCAGCTGTTTGCCCGCTGCGGCATCCGGGGCGAGATCCTGGAAAAGCCCCGCGTCAGCGGTGTGCTGTACGAGTTCAATATCCGCGATGCGGAGCAGGTCACCCGCCTGCACGAGCTGTTCGGCACAACCGGCAGGGAGACCAGCTTGCAGATCGACCCCGGGCTCATCCGCTGCCAGACCTGCGTCAGTGCCTATATCGCCATGGCCTTTTTGTGCAGCGGCACGGTCACCGACCCGCAAAAGGAATATAATCTGGAATTTCTCACCTCCCGGACGAACCTCGCCCGGGATTTTGAAGCGCTGCTGGCTGAGCACGAGTTTGCGCCCCACCGCACCCGCCGCAACGGCGTGAACCTGATCTACGTCAAGACCGGTGCCAATGTGGAGCGGCTGCTCCGCTTTATGGGTGCTGCGGATGCTGCAACACAGATCAGTGTGCTCAAGGCGTTCAAGCAGGTGCGCAATCAGACCAACCGGCAGACCAACTGCGATACCGCAAACCTTGGCAAAACGGCGCGGGCGAACGCTCAGACCCTGAAGGCTATCCGCTATTTGCAGGAACAGCACGCACTGGAGACCTTGCCGGAGGTGCTGCAGCAGGCAGCAGCCAAGCGGCTGCAATACCCGGATCTTTCGCTTACCGCGCTGTGCGGCTGCTTTGATCCGGCTGTGAGCAAATCCGGCCTATCACATCGAATGAAAAAGCTGGAAGCACTGGCGGAAAATCTGCGCCAGCGCCAGCAGGAGGGACAGGAGGCAGTACAATGAGTGAGCCCACCGCAAATACCCGTCCTTTTGCCCATTTGCATATCCATACGGAATACAGCCTGCTGGACGGAGCCTGCCGCATCGACCAGCTGATGGAGCGGGTGAAGGAGTGCGTACAGGATGGGATGGAGCGGGAATTTCAGATGCGAGGCCACGCCGGCGGGCTGGCCGTCAAGGATATACCGGTTATCGTCCTCATAGCCGGCGTAATCCGTGGTATAGGAAGCTTCCTTGTAGGCGGTGGTGACGACCTCGCCCTGCGTGGGCGCGGTAATGGTGATTTCGCCCGTGATGGGCCTTGTGCTGTGGTCCGCCTTGATGTACACGCCGCGGGCGGTGCTGGTATGGCCTGCCTGATCGTTTACGGTCAGGACGATCTCGATGGTTTCGCCGTCCGCAAATTCGCCCGTATCCAGAACGCCGAGCTGTTCCGCGTTTTTTCCGACACTGTCCTCCCGCACGGTAACGGTCTTTCCGGAGGAACCCACGGCGGTCAGCGTCCAGTCCTTGAGGGACAGATCCGCCGCCGTGCCCCAGATATCCAGTACGCCGGTAACGACCGCGCCATCCTGCGGAGACAGCACCGCCGCCTCCGGCGCGGTCCGGTCAATGAGGAAGGTCAGCGCCTGGGACGCCCTGTTTTCCAGCGCATCCGTCAGGTACAGCGTCACGGTATGCTCGCCGTCCGGGAGCGTGGAAACGTCGATGGTTTGCTCGCCGCTTCCGGCACCGGGCAGAGGCGTCTCCGCGCCCTGATCCACCGCATAGCTCATGGCTGCAAGGCCGCTGTAGGGGTCGGCAGCGCCTTCCCACAAGAGCTTCACCTGCTCCGTATCGGCCCAGGCGGACGGTTCCAGCGTCACCGTCTCCACCGTAGGCGCGCTGCGGTCAATGAACAGGGTGGCTCTTCCTTCCGCGCCCACATTGCCCGCGATATCCACGCCCCGCACCGCGACGGTATGCTCGCCGTCCGCAAGCGCGGAGATGTCGACTTCAAATCCGGAGAAGGTTTTGTCCGTCAGCTTTGTATCGGTATAGGCGCCGCCATCCACGGCGTATTCCACGCGCAGCAGGTCGTTCAGGTCTGCGATACCGGTCCAGGTCAGGCTGGCGGTTGCCTCTTTGGTCCAGCTGTCGGGCAGGATTGCGACCTGCGGAGCCGCCGGCGGGGTGCGGTCCACCTTGAACTGCGCTCCGGTGGGCGCGCCATAGTTGCCGTTTGCGTCCACGCCGCGGATATAGACCGTATGCGTGCCGTCCGCAAGCGCGCCCGTCTGGAGCGTGAAGGAGCCGTTGGCGCTGTTGCTGCCTGTGCTCTGCCAGCTCCACGCTGCGGGGTCCTGGACGGACGAGGGATTGACCGCATATTGGATCTGGCCGCCTACCCCCAGCGTGGAGGCATGGGTGGGCAGGTCCGTAACGCCCGCCCATGTGACCGTATGTGCGCTGGCGCTGGTCCAGTCCGCGGGGCTTACGCTCACCGTGACGGGCTTGTTGGGCGGCGTGGTATCGGGCAGGACGGCATTGGCCCTGCCGAAGGTAGAGCCGGTTTGCCCATAGGCGTTGGCGGGCTGAACGGTAAAGTAATAGTTCAGGTCCGACTGGTCCATGCGCGGGATGTTGGGTAGCTCCTGCCCTCCGCCGTTCCAGTGGATGGTGTAGTTTCCGGCGGCCATCTCCGCATCGGTCGGCCAGAGCGCCTTGCCCCGGGTCGAATAGGAGGTGACATTGCCGATATCCAGATACTGATATTCGCTTCCGTTATAGATGCCCAGGCGGTAACCGGCAGCCAGCGGCACCGCGTTCCAGGACAGGTCGATATAGCCGCTTTCCGAATTGACGCCATAGCCGTAGGCGGTCGCCGTAACGGTGGGCGCGGGCAGATCATCGGTGTAATCGGCGGAGAAGGACATGCGGGCCGCACGCGGAAGCACGTCGGAGGAACAGATGCGCGCCCACGAGGTATCGCTGGTAATGGCAAAGCCAAAGTTTTCTTTCTGGTCCGAGGTGTTGAACCAGGCGGAAAAGATGCGCGTAAGGTCTACGGTGTTCCAGCCCGTATGCAGCGTGATGGTCTGGGTGATCTCGCTGGAAAGGGAGGGCCGGGTATTGTAGGTGATGGTGGGCGTGTTCCAGCGGCTGGTGACAAGGCTCACCTGGAAGGTACCGCCGCCCTCGTGGACGTAGACGTCCCATTGGGCGTTGAGAATCATGATGCCGTTCTTGGTATAAAACGGCTCCGATTTGCTATCAAAGCTGGCCGGATCTTCCGAAAGGATATCGTCTCCGTCAATCAGGGCGGGTATGACATAGGCGATGTACCCGTTGCCCGGTTTGTCCCCTCCAGATTTTGGTTTTCCTGCGCTTTCCCGCTTGGCACGGTATGGTCAAAATGCCGGTCCGGCTGGGAGGCGGAAACATAGACGTCCCCGATGCCGGTCGCCAGATCGTTATAGTAATGTCCGCTGGGATCGATAACGACGGGATAGGCGGCCTGCGCCATCCATTCCGCATCCGGCGTATAGGTCAGCCGGTAGCTTTCTCCGCCGCCGCTGATGGACACCGCGATGTTCGTGCTGTAGCGGCCGGAGGCGTCCGTCATGTTGGGCGCTTCCAGCTTGGCCAGCATGTGGCCCTGGGCATCGCTGAGCAGAATCTCCTGTCCGCTGAGGGAGGCGGTCAGGCCGCTGGTATACAATTCATAGGCATAGACATGGTTGCCCGTGAAGGCGCCTACGACGATGTCCTCCTTAAAGCCCGTGGTAAAGGCCGTCAGATGGACATCCGTCACTTCGTCAAACAGGCCGGGGAACGCCACGGAGCTTGCGCCGCCGTTTGCGCTGCGCATTTGGCTGATGGGCTGCGCCGGAATGCTCTCCGGGCGGATGCGGGGTTCCGGCGTCGGCTGCTGGGTCGCGCAGGGGCTTGGGGAGGACTCCGTTAGCGGCGCGGAAGGCGTTTCCGTGGCGGCAGGAAGCGGTTCCGTCGTGGCCCCTGCGGGCGGCTGAGAGGATGTGCCGGACGTTTCGGTAGGAACCACAGGCGATTCCTGCGGGGGTTCTTGGGTTGGGTCAGCCGGCGGATTTTCGGCGGGCGGCGGTTCCTGCGCAGGCTCGGCGGTGGGATCGGCCGGCGGGGTTTCGGCGGCCGGCTCATCCTGCACAGGTTTGTCAATAGGATCGGCAGGCGGGTTTTCAGCGGGCGGCTCATGCGGCGGAGGCGGGTCAGCGTCAGGCGACCCGGCATTTTCCGGTTCCTCCACGGCGGGAGGTTCCAACGCCTCCTGTAGTGTGGGCGGCTGCTGTTCTTCCGCGGCGGCAGCCGTAATGCCAAAGGCCAGATGGAGCAGCTTTGCGCCAATCGCTTCCGGGGACTCCTGCGGATTTTCCGGTTCAGGTGACTGTGGTTCGGCGGGAGGCTCCGGTTTCGCTTCGGCGGGGGCCTCCGGCTGCGGCGCAGGTTCAGGGCAGGCGGCGGCGTATCGTCCGGCATGGCGGAGGGTGGGGAAACCGGCTGCTCCCCAGAATCCTCTGTGATTTCTGGCGCAGGTTCAGGCGTAGTTTCTTCGCCCGTTCCAGAATCAGGCTCAGCCGTAGGAGAGGCGGGTTCCGCCGATGGCTCAGACGTAGTCGATGGTTCCACCGAAACTTCCGGAGATGGTGGAGGCTCTGCGGTGGAGGAAGGAGCAGGGGTCACGGATGGTGCGGGTGTTCCCGCAGGGTCAGGGCTCGCGGAGGGCACAGAAGACTCCCCCGGCGTGGGCGACGGGGGGAACGGTGTGACGGATGCGGAGGCGGATGGTTCCGGCTCCGAGGATGGAGCCGGCGTGGCAGACGGCATGACCGTCGGTTCCTGCGACGGCGTCGCGGATGCGGAGGGCGCAGGCGAGGGGGTAGGTGTCATCGAAGGGGTAGGACTGGGCGTAGGGGTCGGCGTAGGGGTAGGAGTCGGCGTAGGCTCAGGCGTAGCCAGAAAGTATTCCTCCAGCATCAGTGGCGAGAGACTGAAACCGGTATCTCCCCGGCTGGCAGACACAAGGGTGCCGTTCTGATAATACACGCCTTCGATGCGGGTATTGACTTCGCCCTGGGCATTGACGAAATCGCCGCCCTGTCCGACCAGGCTTGTGCCCCGCCGTTCCAGCGGCAGCAGTTGTTCGTCTCCCTCCATCACGCCAAAGCGGACGGTGTGCACCTCCGGCACAGTGGAGCCATGAGTCGGGTGGGCAAGAGCTGCTCCGTTGTTCAAGACGAGAATCACGGTCAGCACGATCGCAACGAGCCTGTTTTTCATGTGTCTACCCCCATCAAGCCATGTTTTGTCTTTTGTTCAAGAAAAAACGGCAATCACGAACAAGCGTTTTGGGATGGACCTGACGCGCGCTTTTACGATTGGATTTCTATCCGCTTATTCACTTTTATCATCAACACGTATGCTGTTTTATCGTATTCTTTCGGGCCATATGTGAGAAGTCTTTATTCAACCAGCTCCCAGTCCCCAACCCATTCCTGTGTTGAGCAGTTATAGAGCCGCCGGTACAGCTTACCATCCACGATTTTGTAGCGCCATTCCAGCGCAGGCGCACGCATAAGAATGGACGTTTCTTCCGCACTTGCGGCAGGTACGAGCAGCGAAGGCGGCAACCAGCCTTCGCTCCACAGGCTGCCCGCCCAGCTGGCCACAACAAGCAGGGAAACAGCGAGTAGCTTCAGTTTCATGGTTTCTCCTCCTTATAATTCTTAATAGGCAAAGACTGTATTTCTTCAGGAATGCTTGTCAACATACCCATATATGCTTCCTTGACATACAAATCATATCCCCCATCTTCCCGCAGCACCAGATAGGCGCCTTCATCTCTTGGTGAAAAGGTTTCAGCCCGGACATCGTCCGGAATGTGATAAGGCTCAAACACAACAAAGAAGGATAACGCCATCATGACAATGCACAGCAGCGCAACGACATGAAACAGCGGACTGGTTCTGGGGTGTTCAAGAACATACCGGAACCTTGCCTTAAGCGAACCCTCCTTGCCGGTCATAAGGCCTACCGCAAACGGGGAGGGGGTTCGCCTGCTGCATTTGGCGACCTTCAGCAGGCATGACAGATATGCAAGCCGCTGGCTTTCATCCAGCTCCTTCGTCACCAGATCGTCCGCACGCAGTTCAAGCGCTGCATTGGTCTGTCTGCTCAGCGCACCGATGAAAGGAATCCACCAGTATACCGCAGATACAATTTCCACAAACAGCTTCAGCGCTATGTCCCCGGAAGCGATATGGGCCAGCTCATGCCGGAGGATCAGGCGCCGCTCCTGCTCGGTAAAAGAAAGTGCCGGCAGCACAATCTGCGGCTTGAACAGGCCAATGGCCAAGGCATTGGAAGCATGCGGGTCCGTAACGCAGCGAACCTTTTGGGTCCGGCCCAGACGATTGACGATGGTAAATGCCTCTGTAACCGGCAGCGAACGCAGGTAGCGCCTATACCGGTACTGGGTCAATGCCAGACCGGCCAGCCGCACCGTTGAAATTACTGCCACGAAGCATAACAAAACCATATATAACGGGCAAGCGGGCAAATAAGGAAGTTGAATCGTCTGATTGAAAAAGCAGGTTACCTCAGGATATATCCGAGATATGTAAATCGTTTTTGTGACTTTCCACTCAAAGGGCAGCAGCATGCGAACGGCCAGCAGCACGCAGCCGGTCATCACCCAGATGCGACCTGGTTTGTCAAGGCATGGCGCAGCATGTGTAAGTGCGCTCATCAGCACCAACAACACACCGCACAGCACAACATGGGTACATATCGTGGAAAGCGAAAAGGTCATCTATTTTCCCTCCCTGGTCAATAGCTCCCTTTTCTGTGCGAGCATTGCCTCCAGCTCCTCGATAACCGCCTGCTGATCCTCTTCGCTGTCAATCAGCCCCGCAAAGATTTTAGGAGCGGGCATGTTTTTGCGCAGGAAGCGAAATCGCGCTGAGAGGTCCTCAAAGGCAGCATTCTTTGCCTTTTCCGTAGGCCGGTAGCTGCGGCACAGCACCTTGCCGCTGTAAACAATCTGCGCAACCTCGATATAACCCCGTTTCAGCAGGGAACGTACGACGCTTTGCACGGTATTGCTGTTGAGCGATTCGCTTCGTGCAACGATCTCCGATGCCGTGAGGGATGTCTCCGCGGTTAACAGCTGGTTCAAATCAGCCTGTTCCTTGTTTGTAAATGAAATGGGCATTTATGATTGTCCTTCCTCTATATCCAGTATATATATAGTATATTTTTATTGTCTCAGTCTGTCAATATCATGTTTGATTTTTTATCATGAATCATTCATAACGAGACAAGCCCCATACTCTCCAGTTATGGATGCAGCTCCCTCATGCGCAAATCAGATTGGCGAAGTATTTTTTGAAGAAAGGCACTTTCGCTTTGCCACACATATTTCCATTTCCGTTTCCTAAAAACAGGCCTCTTAGAAAAGCCCCGAATCCACCCGAAAAATGCGCACGAGCAAAGAGGAATCAGCTATGCTGAAAGTACATAAGACAAGGCATCTGCAGGGAGAAAAAGCTTGCGTTCAGCATGACGCAGACCCGGGTGATTTTTGCAGCTTCTTATAAGAGCTGCCCTGCTTGCTACCACCGTTCTCCAAACACCCGGTCCGTGCCTCCCGCTGAACCATGCGCCGGATCACCCGCGCCTTTCGGTCCCAGTCGATCTCTGACCATGTCAGCGAGCAGGTATCGCTCAAACGCCCCACAACTCAAAAGAGCCAACAGTTCCCCGTCCTATTCAGTGCTGGCGAAAGCTCTATCCGACATTACGCCTCCGTCCCAACGGAATCTTGCCGATGCCATGTCATTCTTCATCGCGTCCGTCTTTTCTCCGGTATGAATATTTAAGGAAGCTTCTCGTAACAGCACCCTTGTTGTCGGCCTGTTTCAGGATGTCTTTTTTCTGATGAGACGTGCCAGAAAAAAGGGGACACAATCCATGATTTGGTTGGCTTTTCCGGTCATTGACAGCAGTTGACATTCCATTTTGATTCGTGTATATTTAACGATGTATGAGTAGGAATGGGTCCAGTTGATCCAGCCCGCTCATGTTGCCACAAAAGGGACTACTTTGGGCAACATTCCCGTTTTTCTTTTCCCTTATGTTCGGAAAAGAAAAACCGCAGAACGGCGGTTTTTCGGGCAGAACGCTCTGCCAAAGAAGCCGCCGTTTCGGCAAAGGACAGCGCCGCGTCAGATGCTGAACCTTTCGCAGTGGCGGGGACTGTCCCACATATTCGCCAGATGCCTCGGCCTGAACGCCGTGGATGGCGAAGCATTTTCTTTTTTCAGTCCAACAAAAGGAAGTGCAGACGATCTATTGATCGAACTCCATGCGCATAACAAAACTGCATATCAGGTGGCAAACGACATGCTTTCTCGTACCGGCAAGGCGGCGCTCCTTCGCTCCACCGCTGCGGGAAAGTCTTTTGTTGCTTTCCAGCTGTGTAGGGAACGGGCTGATGCGCAAATCATGTGGCTGACGCCAGGTGAGTACATCTGGCGAATGCTGCTTACATACCAGAAGTCAGCGGGAAGCCGCGTTCCGGAAAATAACCCCTTTCTGACCCATGCCAGGTCCAGGCTGCTCACGCCTGGGGAAGGCACTGCGAGACGCCGACCGCATGGACGGCTGGATGTCAAAACGGGCCATGTGACCGAACGGAGTAATCCTTTGGGAAGTTGGCCTAATGAGCAAAAGCGGAGCTTATCGGTCGTGTAAGCTGGGGGATGCGCGGCTCCGGGTGCTCAAGCTGATTTATACGCTGTGCTTGGCACCTGCAAAACGGATAGATAAAGGACGAAATTGATGATTCACAGGAACCAAAAAACCCTAAACCGCCTGAACCTATTGTCAGACGGTGTTTTGATTGTGCTGTGTTATCTGTTTGGATCGTGGCTGTGGCTGGATGTAATCAGAAACACAAAAGGCAACATGGCGGCGCTGAGCAGCCTGAACGCAAGAGGCATACTGGCCGCGGTAATCTATGCGATCTGGACAGTTTTCCTGCTTTCGCTGCTCCGCGTCTATCACACCAGCCGCGTACACAGAGCAGGACGGGAGTCCGGGCGCATTGTGGCAGGAAACGCCATCGCATTGGCCACGGCTGCTTCAGCGCTGTTTGTGTTCCGCCTGCAGGACTTTTCGCGCGGCGTGCTGGCTGTATACTTTCTCTCCAGCAGCGCGGTGCTCATCGGCAAGCGCACCACGGTTCGGTGGCTGCTGCGGCGAGTGCGCGCGCGGGGGTACAATCTCAAGCATATGCTGGTGATAGGCAGTGGAAAGTTGGCGCGGCGCTATGTGGAGAATGTGCAGGCCGACCCGACACTGGGCATCCATGTGGAACAATGTCTGGCACCGGCCAAGGGGATGCTGGAGCAACTGGAAAGCCGTCTGCACGATGCGGGCATCGACGAGGTCATCCTGGCACTCGCTCCCGATGAGCTGGGTGTAACGGTGGACGTCATCCAGGTGTGTGAAAAGTGCGGCACGAAGATCAGCGTGGTCCCCTTCTACAACGATGTGATTCCCACCCGGCCCACCATTGACATGGTGGGTAACCTCAAGCTGATTCAGCTGCGCACCACGCCGCTGGATGAGCCGGCCAACGCGTTTATCAAGCGGACGTTTGACATCGTTGTGAGTGGACTTTTGCTGGTCCTCCTGAGTCCCTTGTTTCTTATTCTGGCCATTGCCATCCGGCTTTCCAGCCCCGGACCGGTGTTGTTCCGTCAGGAGCGGATCGGGCTGAACAAAAAGCCGTTCACCATGTACAAGTTCCGCAGCATGCGCGTCAATGACGAGCAGGACACCGCGTGGTCGGGCAGCACAGATGACCGGCGTACGTGGCTGGGAAGTCTGTTGCGAAAAATCAGCTTGGACGAGCTTCCCCAACTTTTTAATGTCTTTCGTGGAGAAATGAGCCTCGTAGGCCCGCGACCGGAGATTCCCTTCTATGTGGAGCGCTTCCGGGAAACGGTGCCCCTCTACATGGTGAAATACCAGGTACGCCCCGGCATGACGGGCTGGGCTCAAATTCACGGTCTGCGCGGAGACACCAGCATCCCGGCGCGTGTGGAGCATGATCTGTGGTACATCGAAAACTGGTCCCTTGGGCTGGATATACGCATTCTGCTGAAAACCGCCTTGGGCGGGATGGTGAATCAGGAGGATATCGGCAGCGCGGCAAACAGCAGGCCGGACGGCGGGGAGGGCATGGCGCAATGAGCGTTTCCGTGATTCTTCCCACGCTCAACGCGGCGGACGAAATTGCCGCGCTGCTTGCTGCGCTCATGGACCAGACGCAGCCGCCGGAGGAAATTCTGGTGGTGGATTCGGGTTCCACGGATGACACCGCGGAACTGGCTCGCGCGCACGGTGCGCGGGTCATGTCCGTTCCCCGCGACCAGTTTGACCACGGCGGCACACGGGACGCAGCCCTGCGGCAGACGGCGGGTGAGTTCGTGCTGTTCCTGACGCAGGATGCCCTTCCGGCGGATGAACGCTACATTGAGCATCTGCTCAAGCCCTTTGCGGATGAGCGCGTTGCGGCGGCCAGCGGCCGTCAGCTCCCCCGGCCGGATGCAAGGCCCTATGTGCGAGCGGTGCAGCAGTACCGCTACCCTGCACAGAGCCGGGTCTGGGGAGCGGAGGACCGTGAGGCGCTGGGAATACGGGCATATCACCTTTCGGATGTTTGCTCGGCCTACCGCCGGAGCGCCTATGAGGCGGTGGGCGGATTCCCCCATCCGCTGCCGACTAATGAGGACATGCTCATTGCCGCGGCGTTTCTGGATTCTGGTTACCGGCTGGCCTACTGCGCCGATGCAGCGGTGGTGCATTCCCACGACCTGACGCTTCGGCAGGAATACCGGCGCAACGTCCTCATCGGGCGCTTCCTGCAGGAATACGGCGAGCGACTGGGCAACCCGCGTGAGACGGGCGAGGGCCTGCGCATGGTGCGGCAGGTGCTTTCGCAGCTGCTGCGAAGCGGTCATCCGCTGGAATGCCCGGCCTTTGCAGCCGACTGTGCGGCACGGCTGTTGGGCAGTCGTGCCGGACGGCGCGCCGGAACGGCCGGCCAAAGGAGGATACGGCATGCAGCCGACGGTTGAAATCCTGCTGGCAGCGTACAACGGCGAGCGGTTTCTGCGCGAGCAGCTGGATTCGCTGCTGGCACAGACGTGGGAGCAATGGCATCTGACCGTTTCCGACGACGGCTCCACAGACGGCACGTCTGCGATTCTGGATGAATACGCTGCCCGCTATCCTGACCGCGTCCGTCGTGTGTGTCACGAAGGCCGCTTCGGAAACGCCCGCGATCATTTCTTCTGGCTGATGAAGGAATGTGGGGCGTCCTACATGATGTTCTGCGATCAGGATGACGTATGGCGCCCCGACAAGGTGGAAAAGACGATGCGCGCGCTGCTGGAAGCGGAAGAGGAGGCGGGGGCAGATACGCCGGTGCTGGTCTTTACGGATCTGACGCCGGTGGACGAAAGTCTGCAACTCATTGCCCCTTCGCTGATGAAAATGCAAAAGCAGTATACGGACGTGATCGACTACCGTGCACTGCTTATGCAAAACATCGTGACCGGCTGCGCGACGGGTATTAACCGAGCGTTGGCCGCGCTGGCCGGGCAATGCACGGACACTTCGCAGGTGATCATGCACGACTGGTGGCTGGGTGTGGTGGCGGCGCGATTTGGAAGGGTTATATACCTGGATGAAAGCACCATGCTTTATCGTCAGCACGGCGGGAACAGCGTGGGGGCGAAGAACGCCGGGAGCGTGAAGGATTCGCTGCAAACCTTCTCTCACATCAACCGGCTGCGCGGGACAATCGCAGCCAAAAAGCGGCAGGCGGATACCTATCTGCAAACCTATGGCGGTGGGCTTAAGCCGGAGGAACTGCCGTTCTTTCATGGTTTTATTCGGAAACGGAGCGGTCCGGCCTTTTACTGGCACCACCGCAGACTGCTCCATCCATTTTTTCGCCTGGCAGGTATGATGCTGCTGGGCTGAGATCACAGAAATGAGGAACCGGGTTTCATGGACTTTAAAAGATCAAAGAGGCTGATGGCCATATGGGCGGCCTGCTATTGGATACTGGCCGTAACCATCTATCTGGTGGCCGGTCAGCAGTTCCATTATACGGCGGTCACGAGCGACGCGCTATCTGCCACCACCACCGTAGGTGAACTGGTGGATGGCATGACCATTACACAGCGTCTTATCGCACCGGCCGAGTCTCTCACCGGCTTCGACCTGATGGCGGCCACCTATGGACGGAGCAACACCGGCACGCTTCACGCGGTTTTTACCAACAATGCAGGAGAAGTGGTCGCCGCAAAGGATATCGATATCGCAACGCTACCGGAAAGCAAATATTTTACCATCTCACTGGACAGCGTGGCACAGGTGCAGGCCGGTGATCCTCTCACGCTGACGCTCACGACAACGGGCTGCATGCCGGGCAACGCCATCACGATCTACTGTGGTGATACGATTGTGGCAGGGCGGTTCGATATTGTACAAAGCATTTCGGAAGCCGACCGTTACACCATCAACGGTGTGCCGGGTGCCGGTAAGCTATGCGTAAAAGTTAACTGTATTCGGACATTGACGTTCTATCGGGATTACTGGTTGATCATTGGCGGTGCGTTCGCAGCGCTCGCACTGCTGTGCCTGTACTGGTGGCGCGGCGCGAAAGACGGGCGCAATAATCCGCTGGTTGCGGTATGCATGCTCTTTACGCGCTATGGTTTTCTGATCCGCCAGCTCGTCTCGCGCGACTTCAAGACGAAATACAAGCGTTCCGCGCTCGGTATGGCATGGAGTTTTCTCAATCCATTGCTTACAATGTCGGTTCAATACGTCGTGTTCTCCACCCTGTTCCAGAGCGACATTCCCAATTATCCGGTATATCTGCTTTCGGGTATTGTATTTTTCAATTTTTTCAGCGAGGCCGTTTCGATGGGCATGACCTCTATCACCGGCAACGCATCGCTGATTAAAAAAGTATACATGCCCAAATACATCTACCCGGTATCGCGCATTCTCTCCTCTTTGGTCAACTTTGCGCTGGCGATCATCCCGCTGCTGCTGGTCATGCTGATCACCGGGACGGCGTTCACTCCGGCGCTGCTGCTGCTCATTTTCGACATGCTGTGTCTGCTGGGCTTCGTCACGGGCATGAGCCTGCTGCTGACCACCGCCATGACCTTCTTTCAGGACACGCAATTTCTCTGGGGCGTAGTCAGCATGATGTGGATGTACCTGACGCCGCTGTTCTATCCGGAGAGCATCATCCCGGCGCAGTTCCTGACGGTCTACCACATGAATCCCATGTACCAGTACATCACGTTTGCCCGTATCTGCATCATCGATGGCGTGTCGCCCGAACCGATGGCCTATCTCTGGTGCATCCTTTCTTCAGTAGTGGTGCTGGGGCTGGGGATTCTGACGTTCAAGCGGCATCAGGACAAGTTTGTGCTGTATCTGTGAGGTGAAGCGGATGGAAACGATGATCGAGGTCAGGGATGTGTCCATGCGCTTTCGCATGGCCAACGACCGCATCAGCAGCATCAAGGAATACGCCATTGCCCGGCTGCGAGGAAAGCTGAAATACAACGAGTTTGAAGCCCTCAAACACGTGAGCTTCGATGTCAAGCGCGGAGAGGTCATGGGGCTGATCGGGCATAACGGCGCGGGCAAGAGCACGCTGCTCAAGGTGATTTCCGGCATTTTGAAGCCCACGGAAGGCAGTGTGATTGTACGTGGAAATGTCGCGCCAATGCTGGAGCTGGGCAGCGGGTTTGATTTCGATATGACCGGCAGGGAGAACATCTTCCTGAACGGCGCGATTCTGGGCTATTCCGAGGAGTTTCTCAAGAGCAAGTACGAGGAGATCGTGGCTTTTTCGGAAATCGGACCGTTCATTGACATGCCGCTACGCAACTATTCGTCAGGCATGGTAGCGAGGCTTGCGTTTTCGGTTGCGACGGTGGTGGTACCGGAGGTGCTGATCGTGGACGAGGTGCTTGCGGTAGGCGATGCGGAGTTTCAGGAGAAGAGCCGAAAACGGATGATGGAACTGATGAGCGGGGGTACGACGGTGCTGTTTGTCAGTCATAGCATGGAGCAGATACGGCAGATGTGCAATCGGGTCGTGTGGCTGGAACGCGGCTCGGTGAGGATCTTCGATAAGACACAGCTGGCCTGTGACGCTTACGAAAACGGTTAAACGGTTGAGGAGGGTACAGGCTTTGCAGGAATATCAACACTGGCTGGAAAAAGCAGCCTCGAATGTAGAAATCTTTCAAGAACTTAAAGCGATTGCTGGCCATGCTGAGGAAATCAGGGATCGCTTCTACCGGGAATTGGAATTCGGCACAGGTGGATTGAGGGGCGTACTCGGCGCAGGCACAAACCGCATGAATGTGTATACCGTCGGCAAGGCGACACAAGGACTGAGCCATTATCTGAAGCGCACTTTTGCTACCCCGTCCGTAGCTATTGCCTATGATAGCAGAATTCATTCGGATTTGTTTGCCGAAACGGCAGCGACAATTTTTGCTGCCAATGGGATTGCTGTTCATCTGTATCCCCGACTGATGCCTACGCCGGCACTCTCCTTTGCCGTACGCGATCTGAAGTGTAGTGGGGGCGTCGTGATTACAGCCAGCCATAATCCTGCGAAATACAACGGCTACAAGGTCTATGGTCCGGACGGGTGCCAAATTACGACGCAGGCAGCAAAGGAAATCCAGAAAGAGATTGACGCCGTTGATCCGTTTGAAGGTGTGTATCGAATGGATTTTGGCACCGCTGTCGCACGGGGACAGATCATCAATATTGATGAGGATACGGTCAACCGTTATCTGGCAGCTGTTGGAACAACTTCTGTCCTGCCCGAAGGCATTGATCAGAGCTTCTCTATTGTGTATACGCCGCTTAACGGCACGGGCGTATCCTGTGTGCCGCGATGCCTGAAGGAACATGGTTTTACCCGGCTCATCATGCCTGAAGAACAGGATCACCCGGATGGTCATTTTCCGACCTGCCCGTACCCGAATCCCGAGATCCGTGAAGCCTTGGATATCGGTCTTCAACTTGCGCAGCGTACGCAAAGCGACCTGTTGCTGGCGACCGACCCTGATTGTGATCGTGTTGGCGCAGCTGTGCGCGAGGATGGCAAATACACCCTGATTACAGGCAACGAAATGGGGGTATTGCTTTTTGATTTTATCTGCAAAATGCGCATGGCGAATGGAACGATGCCGGAAAACCCGATCGCCGTGAAAACGATTGTGACAACACCTATGGCTGCAAAAATCGCAGAGCACTACGGAGTTGAGCTGATCGATGTCCTGACGGGATTTAAATTCATCGGCGAGCAGATTGGCCTGCTTGAAAAAAAGAATGAGGCGGGACGCTACATCTTTGGTTTCGAAGAAAGCTACGGCTATCTGAGCGGCACGTATGTCCGGGATAAGGACGCTGTCAATGCGTCGTTGCTCATCTGCGAAATGTTCGCATGGTACCGGTCGCAGGGAAAGAGCCTTGTTGATGCGCTTCAGGCGCTGTATAGTCAATACGGACATTATCAAAGCCGTCTGCTCTCCTTTGAATTTACGGGGGCGGAGGGGTTTGAGGCGATGCAAAAATTTATGGAGGAGCTGCGGATAAATCCGCCTGCGTACATCCTCGATATGGAGGTAATGGCCGTGGGTGACTATTTGCATTCCTGTATACAGCATCAGAATGGGCAACGGGAGGTCATTAATCTGCCGAGCTCCAATGTGCTGCGTTTCTGGCTGAAAGGAGATTCGCAGGTTGTTGTCCGCCCCTCCGGCACGGAGCCTAAGCTTAAGGTATATGTGACGACGGTTGCGGACACCTACCAAGCAAGCAGCGAGCTTGCAGCGCGACTGGCGAACGATTTTGAAGAAAGGATCCGTCGCAGCGGCGAATCAAGCAT
>OKRW01001739.1_pt1 | contig 17451 bp, 14 predicted proteins | sample 1601151 | NCBI WGS metagenome assembly OKRW01 (sample SAMEA3541471, study PRJEB24748) | human gut metagenome | biome: human gut; feature: human-associated habitat; material: faeces | place: China | collected 2012 | reverse complement strand
CACTGCGAAGCAATAAAACTCGCCGCAGGCGAATATAACTGAAAAGCACTCGTTCTTTGAACGAGAGGTGATTTTATAAACGTTTCTGTTTTAACAACATATCTCTTTGTGATATGCCGCGCTTCGCTCGGCGTGATATTTTTGCTGCACAAAAGTGATATTGCGACTTCGCCGCAGTGGTATTATATTCGCCCCGAAGCTTGCGAAGCAAATATAACTCGGCGTATGCCGAATATCACTGCGAAGCAATAAAACTCGCCGCAGGCGAATATAACTGAAAAGCACTCGTTCAAAGAACGAATGCTTTTCCTGGTGGAGATGGCGGTAATCGAAACCGCGTCCGAAAAGGGCTCCCCACAGCTTTCTACGGGCGTAGCCTGTCTTTTATATTTCCCTCGCCGGAGCGCCGTCAGGCAGGCTCACCGGTTCGGTAGTTCCGTTGTTCATGACGGGTTACGGAGCGCTCACCCGTGCACGTTCACTGCTAATCGACGCCTTATACCGGGCCGCAGTATTCCTGGCAAAGACGGCTGCTATTTAAGCAGCTTGTAAAACTGTTTTGTTGTCGTTTATTATTTAAACGTATGGGTTTTATAGCGGTCCCACACCGCTGCCCGCTTACCGAAGTTCAACCTCCCCGTCGAAATCCTTTCATCCCCGTATGTCAAACGGCTCTCGCCGATTGAATCAGAAGTTTTTCATGCTGCGCTCGATATTCCGCTCGGCGTCCTTTTTTGCGGCGGTCTCGCGCTTGTCATAGAGCTTTTTGCCCTTGCACAGCCCGACCTCGACCTTTGCGCGTCCCTTGAAAAAATATACGCTCAAGGGGATGAGGGTCAAGCCCTCCTGCTTCGTCTGACCGAGCAGGCGCATTATCTCGCGCTTGTGCATCAGCAGGCGGCGAACCCTCAGAGGGTCGCGGTTGAAGATGTTGCCGTGCTCGTAGGGGCTGATGTGCATTCCGTTGACGAACAGCTCGCCGTCAACTATCGAGCACCACGAGTCCTTTAGATTGAGCTTGCCCTGGCGGATTGACTTGACCTCTGTGCCGCAAAGCTCAATTCCCGCTTCGAATCTGTCGAGCACGAAATAGTCGTGAAAAGCCTTTTTATTTTGGGCAACGATTTTCTTTTGTTCTGCGCCCATGGCTTTCACTTCCTTTCCGCACGGGCAGTTTTCGAAAAAATATTATAACGCCCGGCGGAATTTTTGTCAAGGCGATACCGCGCTCAGGCCTTATTCTTGAGTTTTGTCAAAAATATGAGCAGCGAATACATTTTATGCCTGAGAAGCAGGAATTTTATATTTGATGCCCGTGAGGAATATTTGTCTGCCCTGCGGTCTGTACACAGCTTGAAAAGCTCAAGCTCCTCGCTCTGCCGAATGAGCTTTAAGGCCTCTTTTTTCGGCAGTGCGGTCGCGGTGGGATAGAGAAAGCTGCGATATATATATCTGCTCAGGCAACAAAGCAGATCTTCCGTTCTTTCGTCGTAGCAGCCGTCCGACCGAATGAGCGAGCGTATCTCCGCATTTGCGCAGGACGTCAGGCGAAGATCGTTATACGAATATGTCTTAGTCATTTGGGAAGCAAAAATATTATAGTTGTAAAGCGATATCGGCAGATAGCTGAATGAGCTGAGCCGGCTTATCATGTGCGCCGAGAGAAGCTTATCCTCGCCCCGGCTGTAGCCCCGGTAAAACTCCGTATCGAAAGTATAGGCGAACGCGCTTCGTCTTATGCATTTCAGGCACAGAGAGTTGAATCTCGACGAGAGCAGCAGCTCCCAAAGCTCGCGCTTGTTGCTCTTGTCAAAGGTCTTTCTTTCGTCGAAAAGCTTTTCGTGCGCAGAGGTGCCGTCGGAATAGCATTTGCTCAGGTCGAAAAACACCATGTCGCAATGACTTTTCTGAATTTCTTCGTTTATTAGCGTGAAGATTTTCGGGTCCACCGTGTCGTCCGAGTCGAAGAATATGAAGTAGTCGCCCCGCGCGTTTTCAAACGCGGTCCTGCGCGCCAAAAGCAGACCCCGGTTTTCGGTGTGAATGACGCGCACGCGGCTGTCTTTTTCCGCATATTCGTCGCAGACTTTGCCGCTGCCGTCGGTCGAGCCGTCGTCGATAATCAGAAGCTCAATGTTTTCATAGCTCTGAGAGAGAATGGAGTCAAGACAGTCGCGCAGATATTTTTCGGTGTTGTATACGCAAACCGCCGCAGTAAAAAATACAGACATAATTTATCTCCTATATGTCCGCGCAGCAGCATTTAGAGCGGCGTTTTTGCCTGCTGTGCTCATCTTTAAGCGTGCTGTCTATGGCTATTCTGCGGATGATGTCCTTGACGGTTATATCAAGCCCGCTGCCCTCGGAGTAGTCCGCCTCAAAGGCGAAATCAACGCGGTTGTGATATAGCAGGTCGCTTACGCCCTCGAGTTGGCGGGGATTGTTGTTGTGCACGGCTATGGAGCAGCCGCCGTAGGCCTTGACCATCTTCATGCATGGGACGTCCGAAAGCCCGTCGCCGATATAGAGCATATTTGAAAACGGCACGCGACGCTTGCTGTCCGGAGTCGAACGGTTGAGGTCTTTGTCGTTTGACACGTCGAGCACACCCTTGTTTATGCGGTAGACGAACTGTGTCTTTGCAGTATAGTTGACGGCGGTTTTCGGCCAGACTGCCTCACCGTTTTCGCCGTAAAGGAACTCGCAGGCGAAAATCTCCTTGAAGCATTTGCCTATCTCGGAGCCTTCGATAATCTCTTTAAGTCCCGAGGAGAGGACATAGTGCTCGACTGTTACGCCGTTCTCGCGCCCGAAGCGGTTGAGGCGGTCAAACCATTCGGGCAGGCCGTTATAAAGCTCTATCGCGCGCCCGCATTCCATGACGCTTTTGCGAGTCAGGGGAATGCCGCACTCCTGCGACTTCTTTATCATGATATACATATAAGACAGTATCTTGTCCATATGCTCTTCCTCGGCGTAGCTGTTTGCGAGTCCCCAGAAATCCGAGGCCTCCATGCCCACGCTCGGAATGAACTGATACTCCTGCATATCCTTTGTGCAAAGCGTGCGGTCGAAGTCATAGAGTATCGCCGCAACAGGTCTTTTTCCGGCCATTTAAAACACCTCCGCAAGAAGCTTGATATATATCGGAATGCTACACTATGAGTGTACCAAATTTTCACCGAAAATGCAACATATATGTATCGCGGCTTATAATGTGCACAGTATTTTGTGGTAATCTTTGTGCACTTTTTTCGAATGTTTGTGGTGACAAGAACGGTTTTGTGGTATATAATAGATTCACCGGGACGGAAAGACCGACTTATTCCGTCTCGATTTTTATGACTTCAAAAGGGGTGGCGATATGCGCGTTCGAGGGCTGCAAAAACTTACATTACTCGACTTCCCCGGCAAAATGGGCTGTACCGTGTTCCTCGGTGGCTGCAATTTCCGCTGCCCGTTCTGCCAGAATTCGGAGCTCATTCTCCCCGGCGGGGACGAATACGAGATTCCGGAGGAGGATTTCTTTGCGTTTCTCAAGAAGCGTCAGGGTATGCTCGACGGCGTGTGTATAACGGGTGGCGAGCCGCTTGTCAATAAAAACGTCGATGACTTCGCAAGGCGCATAAAAGACATGGGCTATCTCGTAAAGCTCGACACCAACGGCACATTCCCGGATAAGCTGCATGCTCTTATAGACGCGGGGCTTGTCGACTATGTGGCGATGGATATCAAAAATTCCCCCGAAAAATATGCAGAGACCGTAGGACTCGAAAAGTTCGACATGGAACCGATATTCGAGAGCGTGCGCCTGCTTATGGGCGGAGAGACGGACTTCGAGTTCCGCACGACCGTCGTGCGCGAGCTGCACAGCGCCGAGGACTTTGAAAAAATAGGCGAGTGGCTCAAGGGCGACGAAAAATATTTTCTCCAGAGCTTCACCGATTCCGACTTCGTTTTGCAAAAGGGTCTCAGTGCCCACAGCCGCGAAACACTGCGGACTTTTGCCGATATAGTGCGGAAAAATGTTCCGAGGGTTGAGATAAGAGGAGTATAAAAGTCTCAGAATTTTAGAACATCTTGGGGTTCAAAAATAAATTCTACACAATATATTGTATTTTGGTGTTGACATTTGCTGCGGCTGCCTCTATAATTGAAGCAGACACCGCAATTTATGCGTATAACTTGAAATAATGAAGAAAACGGAGGCATGATGATGTACAAGGTAGTCAAAAGAGACGGAGCGGTCGCCGAATTTGATATAGCGAAGATATCCGCGGCTATATCGAAGGCTTTTGATGCGCTCAACAAACAAACCCATCCGACAGTCATCGACCTGCTTGCGCTCAAGGTCACTTCAGACTTCGAGAGCAAGATAAAGGACGGACTTATCGCCGTTGAGGATATTCAGGACAGCGTCGAGTCGGTGCTCAGCCAGGCGGGCTACGCCGATGTCGCAAAGGCGTATATCCTCTACAGAAAGCAGCGCGAGAAGGTCAGAAACATGAAATCGACCATTCTCGATTACAAGGAGCTCGTTGACAGCTACGTCAAGGTATCCGACTGGCGCGTTAAGGAGAACTCGACCGTCACATATTCTGTCGGCGGACTTATTCTCAGCAACTCCGGCGCAATTACGGCTAACTACTGGCTGTCCGAGGTCTACGATGAAGAGATAGCGAACGCCCACAGAAACGGCGATATCCATCTCCACGATCTCTCTATGCTCACCGGTTACTGTGCGGGCTGGTCTTTAAAGCAGCTCATTCAGGAGGGACTCGGCGGCGTTCCCGGAAAGATAACATCTTCTCCCGCAAGCCACCTTGCAACCCTCTGCAACCAGATGGTCAACTTCCTCGGCATTATGCAGAACGAGTGGGCGGGCGCTCAGGCGTTCTCCTCGTTCGACACCTATCTTGCCCCGTTTGTTAAGGCGGACAACCTCTCTTACCGCGAGGTCAAGAAGTGCATAGAGTCGTTCATCTTCGGCGTCAACACCCCCAGCCGTTGGGGCACGCAGGCTCCGTTTTCAAATATAACCCTTGACTGGACGGTTCCCAACGACCTTGCAGAGCTCAACGCCATAGTCGGCGGCAAGGAGATGCCTTTTAAGTACAAGGACTGCAAGAAAGAGATGGATATGGTCAACAAGGCGTTCATCGAGACGATGATCGAGGGCGACGCCAACGGACGCGGCTTCCAGTATCCCATCCCGACTTACTCTATAACCCGCGACTTTGACTGGTCGGATACCGAGAACAACAGACTTCTCTTCGAGATGACCGCCAAGTACGGCACTCCTTATTTCTCAAATTACATCAACAGCGATATGGAGCCGAGCGATGTCCGCTCCATGTGCTGCAGACTGCGCCTCGACCTGCGCGAGCTTCGCAAGAAGTCCGGCGGCTTCTTCGGCAGCGGCGAGAGCACCGGTTCTATAGGCGTTGTTACGATAAATATGCCGAGAATCGCATATCTTGCCGAGGATGAGGCGGACTTCTACCGCAGACTCGACAAGCTTATGGATATCTCCGCCCGTTCGCTCAGCGTCAAGCGCACGGTTATCACAAAGCTTCTCAACGAGGGTCTCTATCCCTACACCAGACGCTATCTCGGCACTTTTGAGAACCACTTCTCGACAATAGGCCTTATCGGCATGAACGAGGTCGGCCTCAACGCCAAGTGGCTCAGAGCGGACATGACCCACGAAAAGACTCAGCAGTTTACAAAGGAAGTTCTTGACCATATGCGTGAGCGTCTCTCCGACTATCAGGAGAAGTACGGCGATCTCTATAACCTCGAGGCAACTCCCGCAGAGTCCACCACTTATCGTTTCGCAAAGCACGATGTCGCTCAGTTCCCGGATATCATCACCGCAGCGAAGGACGGCGGCACTCCCTATTACACCAACAGCTCGCATCTTCCTGTTTCGTTCTCGGAGGATATCTTTGAGGCGCTCGACATTCAGGATGATCTTCAGACGAGATACACCTCCGGCACAGTTTTCCACGCCTTCCTCGGCGAGAAGCTGCCCGACTGGACCTCGACTGCTTCTCTCGTGCGCAAGATAGCCGAGAACTACAAGCTGCCCTATTACACGATCTCCCCGACATATTCCGTGTGCAAGGATCACGGCTATATAGCGGGCGAGCACTTCACCTGCCCCGAGTGCGGCGGCCAGACCGAGGTTTACAGCCGTATAACCGGCTACTATCGCCCCGTCCAGAACTGGAACGACGGAAAGACGCAGGAGTTTAAGGACAGAACCGTCTACAATCTCGGCGCGTCCCACCTCAAGAGCGAGCGCACCGTCAGCCACACCGTGGCGGACGGCAAGCATGAGGCGGCTCCCAAGGCTTCCGACGGCGCAAGGGTCATGCTCTTCACCACAAAGACCTGCCCCAACTGCAAGATAGCCTATACTCTGCTCGACAAGGCGAATGTCGGCTATGAGAAGGTCGATGCGGAGGACGAGAGAGATCTTACGGCGAAATACGGCGTCAGACAGGCTCCCACGCTTATCGTCACCGACGGCGACGGCTACGAGAGCTTCGTCAATCTTTCAAACATCAAAAAGTTCATTGAGCAGTGCTGATGCACTGATAAAAGGCGGAAGATCGGGTGGAGCGCGGCTTCACCCGGTTTTCGGCACATTGAAGAAAACTTTGCCGCTTAGGCGGCGGATATTCAGAGGGAAATGAAATGCAGCAATTTGATATCGTTATCGTCGGCGCCGGCACTGCCGGACTTACGGCGGCAATTTACGCGCTCAGAGCGGGAAAAACAGTGCTCGTGACGGAGAGCGAGTCCTTCGGAGGGCAGATAACCTCGTCTCCGAGAGTTGAAAATTATCCGGGAATCGCGCAGATAAGCGGCAGCGAATTTGCGGATAACTTAGTCTCTCAGGCTATGGAGCTCGGCGCGGACGTTGAGCTCGAGAGGGTCATAAAAATAGTCGACGGAAAGATAAAGACCGTCATCACCGACTCAAACAGCTATCAGTGCAAGTGCGTTATAATCGCCACCGGAGCGCGTCACAGGCCGCTCGGAGCGGACGGCGAAAACGACCTTGCGGGCAGGGGAGTGTCCTACTGCGCTGTATGCGACGGAGCTTTCTATAAGGGTCAAAACGTCGCGGTAGTCGGCGGGGGAGACAGTGCCCTTCAGTCGGCGCTCTTCCTCTCGGCTTACTGCAAGAGCGTCACGCTCATCCACAGGCGCGGCGAGTTCAGGGGCGAGAAGGCGCTTGTCAAAAAGCTCGGCGAGAAGGACAACATAAAGCTTCTGATGAACACGAATGTTGTCAAGCTCATAGGCAGCGACGAGCTCGACGGGATAAAGATATCGACAGACGGCGAGGAGCCCCATGCAATTCCCATGGACGGGCTTTTCGTTGCCGTCGGCCAGATGCCTAACAACGAGAGCTTCAAGGATGTAGCCGACCTCGACGAGCGCGGCTATATTATTGCGGACGAGAGCTGCAGAACAAAGACGCCCGGCATTTTTACCGCCGGCGACTGCCGCACAAAGGAAGTACGTCAGCTGACCACGGCGGCGGCGGACGGCTCCGTAGCGGCGCTTGCGGCTTGCCGCTATATAGATGATATGGAATAAAATACCAAGTGCCGTAATACATGAACACACGGAACAGCCACAGCAGTCCTTCTGCCGTGGCTGTTTTTGTGTGTTTTTGGGATAAACCTGATGATAAATCGGGATTTGCGGCGCAGTTTCAATTATGGCTCCCCTGCAGGGGAGCCGGCTCGGCGAAGCCGGGACTGAGGGGTTATTGCACGGATTCACCCACATTGCACAGACTGTTTTCTCAATGTCTTTGTAAGGTGCTGCGAGTCGCCGACCCCTACAAAGTGAATAGCCGCAAGCTACCGCAAAACCCGCAGGCGGATAATATCCGCCCCTACACGGTTCAATATACGTTAGCCGCTGTGTTTTGCGGGCGAACAAAGTTCGCCACTACGGGTTACCTCTTGAAACGGCTCGCCAAATTTCAATCTGTCGTGAGCACCGACAGATTATTATATCGGTGCGGTGTCCGATCCTTTTCAATCTCCGAAAGATATGATAATATAAAAACATAAATCAGTGCGTTACCCAAAGAACCTTTTTGTTGTCTTTAAGAGTGAGCGGATGTCGTTGGAGAGGAGGTAATTATGGAGGACAAACTGCTTATTGACGGCTTGTTCGCCCGCGACGAGAGGAGCGTGGCGCGGCTCGAGGAAAAATATTCGGGCTACTGTTATACCGTGGCCTATGCCGTTGTGCGCTGCCGCGAGGACGCGCAGGAGTGCGTCGGCGACGCCATGCTCGGCGCGTGGAATTCTATTCCGCCGAACAGGCCGGAGAATCTCGGAGCATATGTCGGCAGGATAGCGAGAAACTCGGCGCTGAATATGCTCAAAGCCCGCCGCTCCAAAAAGCGCGGCGAAAAGAATGTCGCCCTCGCTCTCGATGAGCTGTCGGAGTGTATTCCGAGTGCCGAGAATACCGAGCAGCAGGCGGACACCGTTCTGCTGCGCGAGGCGGTAAACGGATTTTTAGACTCTCTCGAGCGGGAGAGGCGAATAGTTTTTATTCAGCGCTACTGGTATATGCTCGGCATATCGGAGATAGCCGCCGAGCGCGGAATGACCGAGGGCGCGGTAAAAATGTCGCTCAAGCGAACAAGGGACAGCTTAAAGATTTTTCTCGAAAAGGAGGGCTTTACGGTATGAAAAAAGAAGATTTATTGAAGGCCGTAGGCGGCGCTGACGACAGGTTTATAGCCGAGGCCGCGCCGAAAAAAATAAATTTTAAGAACAGAGCGCCGCGCTATCCCATGCGCTTGATGACGGCGGCAGCGTGCCTCTGCATAGTCGCGGCGGTGTTCTTCGGCTATTGGCTGATAAGCCCCGCCAGACTGCAAAAGATATCACTCGGCACAGTGGGCTTTTCCGGCGAGGGAGCCGGCGCTCACACGCCTGTTGTGCGCGACATAAGCGAATATACGACGGGAAACCCGTGGAGCGCGGAGATGAAGCTGAAGCGTCTGCCCGTCTACAAAAACACGCAGTCGCTAAGCTATGACGAGCTGCTCTCGACCGTGCGCAAAACTGCCGAAAAATCAGGCGCGCAGATAAAGTCGGTGACGCAGGAGAATCTCCCGGAATGCGAGTGGGTAGTCAGCGAAAATTCGCTCTACGCCGTCAGAGCCGAGACGGACATCGGGACGGTTTCCGCATATGTGACGGGCGATGTCAATATAGTCTTTTACGAGCCCGTCGCCGGCGAGGGTACAGGGCGCGAGGCGGCCGAATATTTCCTCGGGAAGTACTCCGCGGTCACAGGTTTCAAAGATCCCGTGCTCTGCGTCACTCGGTACTTTGATACGAACGGCGAAGAGCACTCGGAGTACCGATGCTACGACAATGCGGGCGCCGCGCTCAAGCGGGTGGAGAACTATAATTTCGAGAGCGTGTATTTTGATATAAACGAAAACGACGAGCTTGAGTCAATAAGAATAAGCTCCGTTGACGGAGCAAAAAAGCTCGGGGACTATCCGGCGATATCACTCGGGGAGGCGGAAAAATTGCTGCTCGACGGAAAACACATCTCCGGCTCGGCGGACGGGATAAAGGACGGCAGGGTGACGCGCGAGAAAATAAAAAAAACCGAGCTCGTCTATTCGACCGACGCTATGGACAGCTGCTTCGTGCCGTATTACAGATTCTATGTTGAACTGGATCGCTCGCCCGTTCCCGGCCTTAAATGCTACGGCGAGTTTGATGTTCCCGCGATAAAAGGAGAGTATATCTCCGAATAAGCAAATATTTTCGGGGCCGTCCTCAGGGCGGCTCTGTTTTTTTATAATTTGTTTATTGGCTTGCGCGTCAAAAGGTGCTACAATTATATATCGATACAGCGAAGCGTTCGCGGAATGACTTCGCAAAAAATTCCCGAAAAAGCCGGAGACGGCGGGAGGAGTAGACGATGAAAAAAATAACAAACGGCAAAATCTTCGCCCTGTGCCTCGGAGATTTTGCGAGAGGACTCATCAACGGTATAATCACTACGTACCTGCTGACGTTCTTCATCCCCACGAACTCGAACACCACATTGCCGCAGTTCTTTGCGAAAGCCGCGCTGACCATGGCAATAATCCGCGGAATCGGCACCGTTATAGACGCCGTCACCGACCCGTGGGTCGCAAGCCTTTCGGACAACAGCAAGGCAAAGAGCGGCAGACGCATATCCTTTATGCGCTGGTCGGCCATACCCTACGGCCTGTTCTGCCTGCTTATCTTTTTCCCGCCCGTGTCGGGCTCGAGCATTATAAACGCCATATGGGTCGGCGTGATGCTCGCCCTCTATTACCTGTTCTCAACGCTCTATAATATCCCCTACAGCGCGCTGCAGGCCGAGGTAGTCGCGGAGCCGCGCAAGAGAGTTTTCCTCTATTCGATAGTGAGCCTGCTCTATGTCGTATCGTCGGCTATGGTGTTCTGCACCTCGATGATAAAGAGCTTGCTCATGGGAAACGGCGTCCCCGAGATATGGGCGCTTCGCATACCGTTCATCGTGTTCTGCGTGCTCGGCGGAATATCGGCGCTCATCCCGTCGTTCGTCATAAAGGAGAAGGACTATGTCGAGCCCAAGGAGTATCACCAGTCCATCTGGGGCGCTTTAAAGGCTACGGTCTCCTATCCGAACTTCGCCATAATCACAGTGGGATATCTCATTATGTGGATAGCGTTCACCTTCTTCAACACCGCCGAGGTTTATTACATAACCAATCTGCTGAGTCTCGGCGACGAATGGGTGACCTACGTCTCAGTCATCTCTATAGGCGTCGGCATAATGACCTATCCGCTCGTCAATATCCTGGCGCGCAAGGTCGGCAAAAAGCCGCTGCTGCTCGGCGCGTGCATAACCTATGTTCTGCTCTACTGCGCCATTTTCAACTACAAGCTCGTTATCGGCGCGATAGGCGCGAAGCCGTTTGCGATACTCATCGGCCTCGTCATAGCCATGCCGATAGCGATAACCAATATTATCCCCGCGTCTATCTTCGCGGATCTCGCGCAGTATGACTCGATAAAGACCGGTCAGAACAGAGCCGGTATGTTCTTCGCCGCGCGTAACTTTGCCAACAAGATGTGCCAGTCGATAGTCGTTATAGCGTGTTCGCTCCTGCTCGGCATGGGCGCGGACGGCACGGGCGCCGCAACGAGCAAGGGCGTTCGCAACACGGCGCTTGTGGCGATGATATTCGTCGCGGTGTCGGTCGTTGTCTATGTCTTCTATAACGACAAGGAGATAAGCGCCGCGATAAAGGCGCACAACGAGGCGCAGGAAAAAGAGAGCAAAAAAGCCTGATTTCGGCGCAAAGCAAGCAAACAAACATAAAATCAACCGCCCCCGATCGGAGGCGGTTTTGTGTTTTATTTTATCTTTAATTCGGCAGCTGCTCGAGCGAGCGGAATTCATAGCCCTGATTTCGCGCCCAGTCGATTATATCGGCGAGGGCGGCTGCATTGTCGGGCGAGACGGAGTGGAGCAGTATGACTGCGCCCGGATGCAGGCGCGAGGTCACCGTGTCGAAAGCGTACTGCTTGCCCTTTGTGTCGTTGACATCCCAATCGGCGTAGGCCACCGACCAGAACACCGATTTATATCCGAGCGAGGAGACGAGGTCGAGCGACGACGCGGAATAAGAGCCCATGGGGAAGCGGAAAAACGGCGAGGAATAGCCGAATTTTTCGCGCAGGTAGTTGTCGCAGTTCTCTATCTCCGCCGCCATCTTCTCGCGGCTTATCTTCGAAAAATCCGGGTGGGTAGTCGAGTGGTTTCCGACTATGTGCCCCTCCTTTATCATCCTTGCTGTGAGTCCGGGCTCGGCCTTGATATTCGAAAGTGTGCAGAAAAACGCGGCAGGCACTTTCTTCTGCTTCAGGGTGTCGAGCACGCTCGAGGTGTACCCGTTCTCCCAGCCGCAGTCGAAGGTGAGATAGAGCACCTTTTCTTTAGTCTTTGTGTCTATCGAGACGGCGTTGAAGCCGTTAGAGTCAAAATATTTCTGGGCGTTCATCGAGTTCTGATGCGGCACGCCGTTTTTCGATACGCCGAAGCTGTATCCCACGGTAGCGGTCGAAAGCCCGCGCGTGTTCTGCGGGTCGGATACGGTGAACTTCGCTTTCGGCAGAGGGGAGAGCCCCGTATAAGTGCCGGTGTTCGGGTCAAGCTTGCCCTTCTCCGTCCTGCGCTGCGGCGCTGTCACGCGCTCCGCGGAGGTAGTTTTAGGTGCCTCCGTCGTCTGCGTTGCCTCAGTCGTCTGTACAGGCTCGGTCGTTGTCTCGCCGCGAGTCTCCCCCGTCACGGGCGCATTGCCTTGAGTGGTGTCGTCATCGACTATCTTCGTTTTGCACGCGCACAGCGAGAGCAAAAGCGTCAGCGCGAGCGCAAGGCTTAAAAATCTTCGTCTCTTCATTTAACACAGTCCTTTCACAGATATTCGTGATTATTGTGTGCCGAAAAAGGCGATTTTAAAAGGCTGATGATATCAGACTCCAAAAAACATTTTATGTTTGTGCTACACCAATTTACATTATATCACAATAACCAATAAAATCAATCGGGAATCCCCAAAATTCGCTTTCTTTAGGGGGAACGGTGCATTGACACCGGGCGGGCGATAATATATAATTAAGTGTATTTGATTTTTCGGAGGTGCGTTTAAGTATGGTCAGAGCAATTGTGGGTGCCAACTGGGGCGATGAGGGTAAAGGTAAAATTACCGATATGTTCGCGGCTCAGGCGGATATGGTCGTGCGTTTCCAGGGCGGCGCCAATGCGGGACATACGATAATCAACGACTACGGCAAGTTCGCGCTCCATCTTCTGCCGTCAGGCGTGTGCCAGCCCGGCACGGTCAACATCATCGGCAACGGCGTGGCTCTCGATATCGAGAAGCTCGTCAAGGAGATAGAGCACGTCACTTCGGCAGGCGTACCGCAGCCCAACATCCTCGTTTCCGAGCGTGCGCAGATCATGATGCCTTATCATGTTATGCTCGACACCTATGAGGAGGAACGCCTCAAGGATAAAAAATTCGGCTCGACAAAGAGCGGCATAGCTCCGTTTTATTCGGACAAGTATGCGAAGATAGGCTTCCAGGTCTGCGAGCTGTTTGACGACGAGTATCTCAAAGAAAAGCTCGAGAGAGTTTGCGAAGTAAAGAATCTTCTGCTCGAGCACGTCTATCACAAGCCTGCGCTCGCTGTGGACGAGCTGTTCGCGCATATGTTAAAGCTCCGCGAGCTTGTCAGACCCTATGTCGCGGACACCGGCAAAATTATCCGTCAGGCCGTCAGGGACGGCAAGAACATCCTGCTCGAGGGTCAGTTAGGCTCTCTGAAGGATCCCGATTTCGGCATCTATCCCATGGTCACATCGTCGTCTACCCTCGCGGGCTTCGGCGCTGTCGGCGCAGGCATCGCGCCCTATGAGATAAAAGAGATAATAACCGTCACCAAGGCGTATTCGAGCGCTGTGGGAGCGGGAGAGTTCGTCAGCGAGATTTTCGGCGAAGAGGCGGACAAGATGAGAAACCACGGCGGCGACGCCGGAGAATACGGAGCGACGACCGGCAGACCGCGCCGCATGGGCTGGTTTGACTGCGTCGCTACCCGCTACGGCTGCGAGGCTCAGGGCGCAACCGCAGTAGCGCTCACAGCTCTCGACTGCCTGTCCTATCTCGACGAGATAAAGCTCTGCGTCGGCTATGAGATAGACGGCGAGGTTACAAAGGATTTCCCCGTCACCCCGCTGCTTAAAAAGGCAAAGCCCGTCTATGCCACACTGCCCGGATTCAAGTGCGATATCCGCGGCATAAGAGATTTTGACAAGCTTCCCAAGGAGGCCCGCGACTATGTTCTCTTCATCGAGAAGGAGATAGGCGTGCCGATTAAGCTCGTCTCCAACGGACCGAGAAGAGAAGAAATAATAGTCAGATAAAAAGGGTGATATAATGCAGGACGACCATGAAAAAGTGCTTGTGCTCGATTTCGGCGGTCAGTACAATCAGCTCATCGCGCGCCGCGTGCGTGAGCACAATGTCTATGCCGAGATAAAACCGTACAGCCGCATAACCGTCGAGGAGATAAAGTCGGCGGGCTATGTCGGAATAATATTTACAGGCGGACCGAACAGCGTCTACGACTCCGCTTCGCCCCACTTTTCGCCCGAGATACTCGACGCGGGTATCCCCGTGCTCGGCATCTGCTACGGCGCTCAGCTCATAGCATATATGGCGGGCGGCACGGTTAAGACGAGCGGCTCAAAGAGCGAATACGGCAAGATAGCCATGACCCGCAGCAAGGACAGCCGACTGCTCGGGAACATCCCCGAGGATACGAGCGTCTGCTGGATGAGCCATACCGACTATATAAGCGCTCTGCCCGAGGGCTATAGGGTGACAGCCGTCACGCGCGACTGCCCGTGCGCCGCGATGGAAAACGACGAAAAGAAAATCTACGCCGTTCAGTTTCATCCCGAGGTCATGCACACGCAGTACGGCGAGGAGATATTCAAAACTTTTCTCTTTGATATCTGCTCCTGCAAGGGCGATTGGGTCATGTCGAGCTTCGTCGACGAGCAGGTAAAGAGCCTGCGCGAGAAGATAGGCGACAAGACGGTGCTCTGCGCCATGTCCGGCGGAGTGGACAGCTCCGTTGCGGCAGTGCTGCTGCACAGGGCGGTCGGCAAGCAGCTGACCTGTGTCTTCGTCGACCACGGTCTGCTCAGAAAGAATGAGGGCGACGAGGTTGAGCATATATTCCGCGAGCGCTTTGACATGAAGCTCGTCAGAGTCAATGCCCAGGAGCGTTTCCTCACCAAGCTCGCAGGCGTGACCGAGCCCGAGAAGAAGAGAAAAATTATCGGCGAGGAGTTCATCCGTGTCTTTGAAGACGAGAGCAAGAAGCTCGGCAGGATGAATTTCTTCGTTCAGGGCACAATATATCCCGATGTTATCGAGAGCGGCGTGGGCGACGCGGCGGTCATCAAGAGCCACCACAATGTCGGCGGACTGCCCGACCACATCGATTTTGACGAGCTCATAGAGCCTCTGCGCGACCTGTTCAAGGACGAGGTGCGCAAGGTAGGACTCGAGCTCGGAATACCCGAGGACCTTGTATGGCGTCAGCCGTTCCCCGGCCCCGGACTTGCCGTGCGTATCCTCGGCGACATAACGGAGGAGAAGTTAAGCATCCTCAAGGATGCGGACGCCATCTTCCGCGAGGAGATTAAGCTCGCCGGCATCGACCGCGACATCAACCAGTATTTCGCGGTGCTCACCAACGTCCACAGCGTCGGCGTCATGGGCGACGCGAGAACTTACGACAGCCTTATCGCGCTTCGCGCGGTGACTACCGACGACTTTATGACGGCGGACTGGGCGCGAATCCCGTTCGAGGTGCTTGCAAAGGTCTCGAACCGAATCACCAACGAGGTCAAGGGAGTCAACCGCGTAGTCTACGATATTACAACAAAGCCCCCGGCAACGGTGGAATGGGAATAAATTCATAAGGAGAGAATTTCATGAGCAGCAATGTGCGTCCCGAGTCCATGGAAAGAATAACCACATCCGAGCTTGCAAATAAATTTATCGAAGAGCAGGTTGCTGCCGTACGCGAGCAGGTCGGCGACAAGAGAGTCCTGCTGGCTCTGTCTGGCGGAGTCGACTCGTCCGTAGTCGCGGCTCTGCTTATCCGCGCGATAGGCAAGCAGCTGGTCTGCGTCCACGTCAACCACGGACTTATGCGCAAGGGAGAGAGCGAGCAGGTCATCGAGGTTTTCAGAAACCAAATGGACGCGAACCTCGTCTATATAGACGCTGCCGACCGCTTTCTTGATCTCCTTGCCGGAGTCAGCGACCCCGAGCAGAAGAGAAAGATAATCGGCGGCGAATTCATAAAAGTATTTGACGAGGAGGCCTCGAAGCTTGAGGGCATCGAGTTCCTCGCGCAGGGAACGATATATCCCGACATCCTCGAATCTCACGGCGTAAAGGCTCATCACAACGTCGGCGGTCTGCCGGAGGACATGAAGATGGAGCTTGTCGAGCCCGTAAAGCTGCTCTACAAGGACGAAGTCCGCGTTGTCGGCGAGGCGCTCGGCCTGCCGCACAGCATGGTCTACCGTCAGCCGTTCCCGGGACCCGGACTTGGAGTGCGCTGCCTCGGCGCGATAACGAGAGACCGTCTGAATGCCCTGAGAGAGGCGGACGCCATACTCAGAGAGGAGTTCGACAAGAACGGGCTCGCAGGCAAGGTCTGGCAGTATTTCATCGCCGTGCCCGACTTCAAGAGCGTCGGCGTGCGCGACGGCAAGCGCTATGAGGGCTGGCCGGCAATCATCCGCGCGGTGAACACCACCGACGCCATGACCGCCACAATAGAGGAGCTACCCTATCCCCTCCTGCACCATATCACCGACCGCATTACCCACGAGGTCGAAGGCATCAACCGTGTCGTAATGGACCTCACCCCAAAGCCGATCGGAACGATTGAGTGGGAATGAGGAAAACGTGAACATGAGGGGCTGTAAAGCCTTGAAAATGCTCACTTTTTGAAAATCTCATTCCTCATTTGATAGCAAAATGATAGCAGATACCAAAGCCATTTTGTTTGTTCTTATTTTGGCGAGCGAATGGTTTGCAGGTTTGCTATCGCATCCAATCCTATATTGAGAGCGAAAAAGGCTCTGCTGACTTTCTGTAAAAGAAGGTCGGCAGAGCCTTTTGTTATTCTTCGCTATGTTCCTTGAGATCAGCAAGGAGCAGGTCACTCAGCTCCTGCGATGGCGTGATCTTGTGCCACTGACCGGAGGTGTCAAGTTCAGGGTAGCGGTAGCGCCAGCGGTCATATTCTTCTTTGGTAATCTCCCCCGCTTTCAGCTTGGCGGCAACCGCACCCCACGCGGCAAGCATTTTGTGAAGCTCCGCTGCGTCGCGTCCTTTGTGGATATGAACGCGCAGATGCACCTCATCCTCACAGTCGCAGACCTCAAGACCATAGCGGTCCTCCAGCGTGAACAGCGTGTGCATCAGCCCCACATAGGAGTCAATGTCCGGTACATCCAGCGCCTTGGGCGAAACGTCAAGCGCCTGTGCCAGCGCAGCGGTCACGTCCGCTTTGGGCGTTCTGGAACCATTCTCGTACTGCGCAAGGCGAACATCTGCGGATTTCTCCGGAAAACCCAGCGTCATGCCAAGGTATTTCTGTGTCATGCCCCGCATCATGCGGAAAAAGTGGATGCGTTCACCAATCGCCATAATAGTCATCTCCTGTGTCGGTCGTCTTTGATAACGAGTATAGCAGATATGTTTAATTTCGTCAAGGAAAATCTAAGCAAATTTATTTAATATTTTCCTGCAAACCGGCTTGACTTAAACTT
>OKRW01001738.1_pt1 | contig 17465 bp, 10 predicted proteins | sample 1601151 | NCBI WGS metagenome assembly OKRW01 (sample SAMEA3541471, study PRJEB24748) | human gut metagenome | biome: human gut; feature: human-associated habitat; material: faeces | place: China | collected 2012 | reverse complement strand
CGTCGGGGCAGCGGGCTGCGGCGCGGGCTGCGGCGGGGCAACGGGCTGCTGCGCCGCCTGCTGGGCTGCCTGCTGCTGACCCATGGCGTAGAGATTCTGGGCGTTGATGCCGCCCATCTGACCGGCCATGCCCATGCCCATGAACGCCATGGCCGGGCCCGTGGCCGTGTTGGACGCGGCGGCCTTCATCGCCTCGCCCTGCGAGCGCGAGAGCATCGCGGCGGCGCGCGTCGGGTCCATGTAGGCGGCCTCGCGCTGCATCTCCTTGATCATCTGCTCGTCTTCCTCGTTCGCCTTCACGGACGAGACGCCGAAGGCCACGATCTCCAGACCGCGGCGGTCGCGCCACTGCGCAGAGAGCTCCTCGTTGAGCGCCTCGGCGATCTCGCGTGTGTGACCGGGCAGCGACGAGTAGCGGATGCCCATGTCGCTGATGCGCGCGAACGCCGGCTGCAGCGCCGTGAGCAGCTCGCTCTTGAGCTGACCGTCGATCGTGTCGCGGGTATAGGCCTCGGTGACGTTGCCGCAGACGTTGGTGTAAAACAGCAGGGGGTTCGTGATGCGGTAGCTGTACTCGCCGAAGCAGCGGATGGCGATGTCGATGTCGATGCCGGCGCGCTGATCGACCACGCGGAACGGCACCGGGCTCGGCGTGCCGTACTTGTTGCCGGTCAGCTCCTTGGTGTTGAAATAGTAGATGCGCTGATCCTTGGGTGCCTCGCCGCCAAAGGTGAAGCGCTTGCCGATATTCTGGAATACCGCGCCGATGTTCTGGCTCAAGCTGCCGGTGAACAGGGAGGGCTCGGTAGAGAAATCATAGGTATACTCGCCCGGCTCGGCGCACACGTCTACCACCTTCCCCTGCTCTACGATCATCATACACTGGCCATCGGCCACGGCGATGACAGAGCCGTTGGAGATGATGTTGTCGCTGCCGTGCTTGTTGGAGGAGCGGCCGGAGACTCGCTTCTGTCCCTTTACCGCCAGCACCTCTGCCGGAATCGCATCGCAATAGAAGAATTCCTTCCACTGATCTGCCATGACGCCGCCTGCTGCGCCCATTGCTGCTTTAATCAATCCCATTCTGTAATACTCCTTTCAGATGTTTGAAAATCTATGTATTTTGTCTGTCTGTACGGTCATTGGTGCCCTGTCCATTGCCCTGAACTGCGTTCTGACATGACACTGCGCACTAATTTATCATAGTATATCAAATGTCGCAGACAATTGCATTACCCAAAGGCAGTATTTTTTCAGAAATCGCTCAACTGGCTCCCTTGTGTAAAGGGAGCTGTCAGCCGCAACGGCTGACTGAGGGATTGTCGACCACGCAGCACAAACCAGAAGGCGCACATTCCCCACGTCCTATGCTCGACGGACAACCCCTCCGGCACTGCGTGCCACCTCCCCTTACACAGGGGAGGCTTCCAGGTTCTGTAAAATCATCCCCTTGGAGGACACGCCCAAGGGCGCAGCGCAAAACAAAAGAACCACGCAGTGCAGCGTGGTTCTTTTCAACCGAATCAGGACGCTCACTCCTTCGTCCAAGTAGAAGGCGACAGCGCCAACAGCATGGGGTAGATCTCCAACCGCCCAAAGAGCATGGCGATGGTCAGGACGAACTTGGAAATGGCGTTGTAATAGGAGTAGTTGGACGCCGGCCCCGCAACGCCGAAGCCGGGGCCGATATTGTTGAAGCAGGAGGCAGCGGCGGCCAGGTTTGTCTCAATGCTGAAAGGGTTGATGCAGAGAAAGAGGGTGAGCACCACCAGAATGATGACGTAGAGGACGAAATACATACAGACGCTGTTCAAGGTGGCATCGCTGACCCGCTTCCCCTCGAACTGGACAGTGCCCACGGAACGGGGGTGGATCATCCGTTTCATCTCCCGCCGAGCCATCTTCACCAGCAGGATGGCACGGGAAACTTTCAGCCCGCCGCCGGTGGAGCCGGCGCAGGCGCCCAGGAACATCAGGATGAGCAGCACGTTCTTGGCCAGCTCCGGCCACAGGTCGAAATTGGTGGAAGCGTAGCCGGTGGTGGTGATGATGGAAGTGACCTGGAAGGCGGACTGGCGGATGATCTCCTCCAGGGTGTCGTACTCGGTGGAGATGCTGATGCTCACCAGGACGATGGACACCAGGATGATGCCCAGGTATGCCCACAGCTCGGTGCTGCGCAAGATTTCCTTGAGCTTTTTGCGCAGTGCCAAATAGTACACATTGAAGTTGACCCCAAAGAGGGTCATAAAGATGGCGGTGACCCACTGTAGGTAGGGGGAATAGCTGGTAAAGCAATCTGCCTTTACACTAAATCCACCTGTACCGGCGGTGGCCATGGCGTGGGTGACGCTCTCGAAGGGGGGCATACCGCCGGCCATGAGCAGGACGATCTGCACCACCGTCAGCACCACATACATCAGGTACAAGATCTGCGCCGTGTCCTTGATGCGGGGCATGAGCTTGCCCACGATGGGGCCGGGCATTTCCGCCCGCATAATGTGGATGGAACGGCCGGTCTCGGTGGGCACGATGGCCATGATGAGCACCAGAACCCCCATGCCGCCGATCCAATGGGTGAAGCTCCGCCAGAACAGCAGTCCGTGACTCATGGCCTCCACGTTGGTGAGGATGGAGGCGCCGGTGGTGGTAAAGCCACTGACCGTTTCAAAGAAGGCATCCACCCAGAACGGGATCTCTCCGCTGAATAGAAAAGGGAGCATCCCGATGAGAGACATCAGCACCCAGGCCAGCGCCACGATGACAAAGCCCTCTCGGGCGAAAAAGGTCTGGCTGGTGGGCTTGCTCAGCCGGGTCATGGCCCGCCCCACCACCAGGGCGATGGCGGCGGACGCCAGCAGATCCCAGGCGCAGGACTCCCCGTACCAGAGCGCCACCGCCATGGGCAGCAGCAGCAGGCCGGCCTCCAGGGTGATGATGCGACCGACGGTATAAAAAATCATTCTCCGATTCATAACGCAAGCCCTCTCCTCACAAAATCACATCAGAAAGGTCGTTCAACCGGTGGTCTGCCGCCAAAACGATCACTTTATCGCCCGGTAAAATCTCATCGCTGCCTCCCGGCACGATGGTCTGGCGACCACGGATGATGCCGGCGATGAGGATGTTGGACTTGAAGCGCAGATCCTTCAGCGGAATGCGCACCAGTCGAGCGTCCTCCCGAACGTTGAACTCCAATGCCTCCGCTTTGCCGTCCACGAGCTTATAAAGGGTTTCCACATTGCTCCCCTTGGAGTTCTCCAGTGCTCGGGCGTACTGCACCAGAATATTGGCAACCGTTTTCTTGGGGGACACGATCATGTCCAGCCCTAGGTTCTCCGCAATGGCTACCATCTCGTCCCGATTGACCTTGGAGATGACGGTGGGCACATTCAGGGAGGAGGCGAAGATGGAGATGAGGATGTTCACCTCGTCGATACCGGTCAAGGCCACAAAGGCATCCTGTCCCCGGATGCCTTCCTCCAGCAGCAGCTCCTGTTGGGTGCCGTTGCCGTGGATGACCGTGGCCTTTGGCAGCGCATCGCACAATTCCAGGCAGCGTTCCTCCTTCTCCTCGATGATCTTGACCGTGTTCCCCATGTCGGTCAGCAGCTTTGCCAGATAATAGGCGGTCTTGCTGCCGCCCAGGATCATGATCTTTCTAGCCCGCTTCTGTAAAATGCCCAGCGTCCACAGGAACTTTTCGATCTCCTCCGGAGAGGCGGTGACGCCGATGCGGTCGCCGCTCTGCAACTGAAAATTGCCGTCTGGGATGTAGACCTGCTCCTTACGCTGGACGACACAGATGAGGACTTTGGCCTGAAATTTCTTTGACAAGTCTTTGAGCTTTACACCGTTCAGCATGGAACCTTCCTTGATGCGCAGCTCGATCATTTCAAAATTCCGGCGAGAAAAGGTCTCTATTTTGACCGCCGCCGGCAGCTTCAGCAGGTCGGACAATTCTTGTGCCGCCAGCAGCTCTGGGTTGATGGACATGGACAAGTCCAGCTGCTGCCGAACGAAGCTCAAGCTGCTGTCATTGTACTCCGGATTGCGGATACGGGCGATGGTCTGCTTGGCGCCCATCTTCTTGGCTAAGAAGCAGCTGAGCATATTCAGCTCATCCGACTTGGTGGACGCCACGAACAGTTCCGCCTGCTCCACCTGAGCTTCCTCCAACGTCTCGTAGTCCACTCCGTTGCCGCAGACGCCCATCACATCGTACACATTGGTCAGCTCCTCGATGACCTCGGCGCTGCTGTCCACGGCGGTCACATCATGGCCTTCCGCCACCAGGCTGGATAGGATGGACACGCCCACCTTGCCGCAGCCCACAATGATGATATTCATTTGACCAACTTCCTTTTCTCCCACCGGATGATGGCGGGGTTGTTCTCGATTTCCAACGCGTTTCCTACACGCATCACCATAGTATAGCACAGCCGAGACGGGAATACAAAACCTTTCCGCCCTGCGTAACCCTTACCCCGTCACGCTCCGACGCACCGTCTCCACCGGCACGCCGTGGGTCTGTGCCGCCTGGGCGAGATCTGCAAACTCCGGCTTGGTCTTGTCCACCCCGTAGCCGTCGTAGTGCTTCACCCGAACGGCGCCGTAGGGGGTCTCGGTCTGGGTGAAGTGGGTCTGTAGGACATAGCGTTCCACGGTGTGACAGCGGACACCGGCGGTGGTGGTGTGGGTCAGAAGGAGACGGGCGAAATGGCTCTGTTCCTCCGGCCGGCAGAGGACATGGAGCACCACCCCAGGCCGGTTCTTTTTCATCTGCGCCGCCACCGTCCACACATCAAGAGGCTGTGCCTCCCACAGTCGTTCCAGGGCATAGCCCAGATCCTCTCCGGTCATGTCGTCCAGGTTGCAGCACAGCTCCATGGCCTGGGGCAGGGCGTCGGTGTGGGCGCTGTCCTCGCCCAGGAACGCACGGAGGATGTTGGGGAATTGGGGAAAGTCCTTGTGTCCGGCTCCCACGCCCATGTGCTCCACCGTCATGGCGGGCATCCCGCCGAAGGACTGGACGAAACGCTTCAGCAGCGCCGCGCCGGTTGGGGTACATAGCTCGCTTTGGATGGTGCCACTGTACCAGGGGATGCCCCGCAGCAGCTCCGCCGTGGCCGGAGCGGGCACGGGCAGGGTGCCATGGGCGCAGCGCACCGTGCCGGAACCGGCCGCCACCGGAGACGCCAAAATCTGCTCCACCTGCAATTCCTCCAGCAACCAGCACACGCCCACGATGTCCGCCACGGCGTCCAGACTGCCCACCTCATGGAAATGCACCTGCTCCACCGGCTGGCCGTGTACCTGACCCTCCGCCTGCGCCAGCAACGTGTATACCTCCAACGCATTCTCCCGCACCCTCTTTGGGATGTCTAGCGAGGCAATCAGTTCCCGCACATCCCCTAGACAATGATGGGCCTCGTCCCCATTCGGGAGCGCTTCTTCTTCCAGCTGCCCATCAATCTGAACGGACAGTTGGACGGCACGGATGCCGCACCTCTCACAGGTTTCCGCCGCTAGGCGCACCCGTGGAATGCCCGCCTGGGCGAACCGTGCCAGCCAGGCGGAACGGTCTGGCAGCAGCTCCAACAGCGCTCCCAAAAGCATATCGCCGGAACAACCAGAGGTACACTGTAAATATAATGTTTTCATATCTCTTTCCCTCCTTGGAACGCAGAGCCCCACGACACGAGTTTCATTTCCTCCTAGTGTACTTGATTTTAGGACATTGCGCAAGGACAATGCGCACCCATCACGCCCATTGTGACAGGCAAGCGACCCGCTTCCTCCACCGTTCCGGTGCTGTTTTGGGCGCCTTGCGCCTTGCCAGTTCATTGTTCACAAACTTCCCCTTGACATCTAACCCGTTCTCTTTATAATGGTTATAGATAAGAACTATCTCTCCTAACTCGTAACATTATTTAGAAAGGAGGCACCCAGCCATTGGAACACACTATGCTGGTGTGGGCGCAAAGCGTGAAGCAGCTGTGCAGCAAGAGTATGGAGCCGATCATTGAGGAGTTTGATCTGACCATGATCGAGATCGGCATCATCCTCTTCCTGGCGGAAAGTCCTGCCTGCGACACCTGTCGGGACATTGCCGACAACCTGCTCTTAGCCAAGTCCAACGTGTCCACCGCAGTGGATCACCTGGTGCAGAAGGGTCTGGTCGGTCGAGAGCCAGACCAGGCCGACCGGCGCAAAGTACACCTCTCCCTCCGCCCCTCTGCCCGCGCTTTGGTGCGGAAGGGACAGAGCGCCCGTGACACACTCTTACAGGAGCTGATGAGCGGATTCACGCCGGAGGAGATCGGTCAGATGGAGCATCTGGAACAGAAGCTGCTGGAGCAGATCCGGCTGGTCTTAAAGAAGCTGTAGCGCCGCCCACACCCACACATTCTGGAGGAAACAGAACAAAACTATGTCAAAATTTTGTGTGAAAAAACCTTTTACCGTCCTGGTAGCGGTGATCATCGTGCTGACCCTCAGCGCAGTCAGCCTGACCAAGATGACCACTGACCTGCTGCCGGAGATCGACCTGCCCTACATGATGGTCGTCACCACTGACCCAGGGGCCAGCCCCGAAAAGGTGGAGAACGATGTGACCAAGCCGTTGGAGTCTGCCCTGGGCACCGTCACCGGCGTCACCAAGGTCACCAGCTCCAGCCGAGAGAATGTGAGCATCGTCCTGCTGGAATTCGCCGATGGCACCAATATGGACTCCACCATGGTCAAGGTCAACACCGCCCTGAACCAGGTGAAAGAATCCCTGCCGGACACCTGCGGGGCATCCAACGTGATGGAGCTGTCCATTGATATGGTGGCCACCATGTATACCTCGGTGAACTACGAGGGCAAGGACATCTACGAGCTGTCCGACTTCGTCTCCGACACCCTCCTGCCCCGTCTGGAACGCCTGGACGGCGTGGCCAGCGTCAGCACCATGGGGCTGGTGGAACAGACGGTAGAGGTGCGCTTAGACCAATCTAAGATCGACGAGCTCAATGACAAGCTGCTGGTGAAGGTCAGCAGCAAGCTGGATAAGGCGAAGAAAGAATTGAACAGCGCCAAGGGCAAGCTGGACAAGGCGCAGGCGCAGCTGGAAGCCCAGCAGGAGAGCACCAGCGGCCAGCTGGGACAGGCATCCCAGGCCACTGATCAGATGTCCTCCTATGAGACTCAGCTGACCAACCAGCAGGCCAGCCTGAGCGCCCTCCAGCAGGCGCGGCAGGCCATTGTAGACCAGCTGGCAGACAACGGCGTGAAGCTGGATGAGGTGGACGACACGGTGAATACCATGATGGCATCCTCCAAGCAGCTCAGCCAGCTCTACCGCACCCTCCACAACGCCGGCATGGAGGACAGTATGCCCCTGGAGGATTTGAAGGCCGCCGCCGAAGTGGCCGGTCTGGACGAGGAGACTGTGGCCGCCATCGACCAGCTCATCGCCCAGGGCAACACCACCGTGGGCAGTATCCAGACCTCTGCCGAGACCCTGGAGCGCACGGCAAAGGGGCTCCAGCAGGCCAAGAAATCCGCCGACAGCTTTGACAGCCAGATCACCTCCCTGCAAGTGCAGATCCAGGTGACCGAAGGCATTTTGGAGCAGTATAAGAAGGCCATGAAGGGCAAAAACTACGCCGACATCGAATCCGCCAAGATCCAGGCTGCCGCCGGCTTCGGCAGCGGAACCGCACAGCTCCAGAGCGCCCAGGACAAGCTGGCGGAGGCGGAGAAAACCTATCAGACCTCCCGGGAAGAAGCCCTGAAAAACGCCAACCTCAATTCCCTTTTGAGCATGGACACCCTGTCCTCCCTCATCTACGCCCAGAACTTCGAGATGCCCGCCGGATATGTGGACGACAAGAGCGACCATCAGTGGCTCTTAAAGGTGGGCTCCGCCTTTGACAGCACCAAGGATCTGGAAAAGATGCTCCTCTGCCATGTGGACGGCATTGGGGACGTGCGTCTGGGGGACGTGGCCAAGGTGACGGTGGTGGACAACGCTGGGGAGACTTACGCCAAGGTCAACGGCCAGGACGCTATTGTGCTGTCCATCTTCAAGGCCAGCACCGCCGGCACCAGCGATGTATCCAAAACCTGCAACAAGGCCATCGCCGACCTGGAAAAGGAGTATGACGGCCTGGATTTCACCATGCTCAGCGACCAGGGCGACTACATCAAACAGTTTATCGACAACATCTTCAGCAGTATGCTCTGGGGCGCAGCCCTGGCGATTTTGGTGCTGGCCGCCTTCCTGAAGAACGTGAAGCCCACTCTGGTGGTGGCCTTCTCCATCCCCTTCAGCGTGCTGGTGGCCGCCCTGATGATGTATTTCAGCGGCATCACCCTAAACATCATGTCTCTGGCCGGTCTGGCTCTGGGCATCGGTATGCTGGTGGATAACTCCATCGTGGTCATTGAGAACATTTACCGTCTCCGAGGGCGGGGCATTGATCCGGCACGCGCTTCGGTGCAGGGCGCACGGCAGGTGCAGGGGCCTATCTTGGCGTCCACCCTCACCACCGTCTGCGTCTTTCTGCCCATGATCTTCACCACCGGCTACACCCGTCAGCTCATGCTCCCCTTCGCCATGACCATCACCTACGCCCTGGTGGCCTCCCTGCTGGTCTCCCTGACCGTGGTGCCCACCATGAGCTCGGTGATGCTGCGCAAGACCAAGGAGCGCTCTCACCGGTTCTTTGACGCCCTGCTGCGTCTCTATGAAAAGGTGCTGTCCTTCTGCCTGCGGGTGAAGCTCGTGCCCCTGCTGGTGTCCATCCTGCTGCTGGCCTTCTCTGTGGTGGAGGTCATCCGGATGGGCGTGGTCATGATTCCGGACATCGGCGCCGACCAGATCACGGTGAGCATGAAGCTGGATGATGACATCAAGGAGCAGGACGCCTACAAGAAGGCAGACGAAGTGATGGACGCCATGCTGAAGGTGAACCATGTGGACAAGGTAGGCGTCCTGGCTGGCGGCGGTGCGTCCATCATGACCAGCTCCATGGGCACCCAGCAGGACTTCACCACCTATCAGTTCATGATCCTCCCAGACGAGACGGTTACCAAGGAGGAGCAGGTGGACGCCATCTGCGACGGCCTGGAAGCAGTGGGCAAGAAGCTGGGCTGTGACCTGACCGTTTCCGCCTCCGCCATGGGGGATATGTCCACCCTGATGGGCAGCGGCCTGGAGGTGGACGTGTACGGCAATGACCTGGACAAGCTCATGGAGGTGAGCCAGGACATTGAGAAACTCATCGGTCAGGTGGAAGGCTTTGAAAACATCACCAACGGCCAGGAAAAGGGCGATGATGTCCTCCGCCTGGTCATCGACAAGGACAAGGCCATGCGGAAAAACCTCACCGTGGCGCAGATCTACTCTGTCATCTCCGCTGGTCTGACCACCGAGAAAAAGGCCGCCACCGTGACCATAGACGGACAGGAGATGCAGGTGGACATCCTGGATGAGGAGGACAAGCTGACCCGTGAAAACCTGATGAACCTGGAATTGGAGTCCAACACCACGGACGATGAAGGCAAGTCGGTGACCAAGAAATATAAGCTGAAGGACTTCGCCAAGGTGAAGGAGACCCGCGGCGTGGCCACCATTTCCCGCGAAAACAACACCCGCATGATCCAGGTGAAAGCGGACACCAAGGACGGCTATAACACCACCAAGCTATCCGATCAGGTGCAGAAGCTCCTGGACGAGTACGAGATGCCCCAGGGCTACAGCGCCGAGATCAGCGGTGAGACGGAGAACACCCGTGATATGTTGGAGCAGATGGTCAAGATGCTGGCATTGGGTCTGCTGTTCATCTACCTGGTCATGGTGGCTCAGTTCCAGAGCCTGCTCAGCCCCTTCATCATCCTCTTTACCGTCCCTCTGGCCTTCACCGGCGGCCTCATCGGCCTGCTCATCGGCCAGGAACAGCTGTCCATCATGAGCCTCATTGGCTTCCTGGTGCTCATGGGCACCGTGGTCAACAATGGCATTGTGTTCGTGGACTACGTCAATCAGCTGCGCATTGCGGGCTTTGAGAAGCGGGAAGCGCTGCTCATCACAGGCAAGACCCGTATGCGCCCCATCCTCATGACGGCGCTGACCACGATTTTGTCCATGTGTACCCTGGTTTTCAGCCAGGACACCATGGCCGGCGCCAGCCGCGGCATGGCCATTGTGGTGGCCGGCGGCCTCCTCTACGCCACCTTCATGACCCTTTTCATCGTTCCTGTCATGTACGACATCCTGTACCGGAAAAAACCGCTGGTGGTCGAATTCGACGAAGCGGAGCTGGACGATGATAGCGATCTGTTGAAGGTGTGAGCGTCCAAACAACCGCATAACGGAAAAGACCGGAAGCTATGCTTCCGGTCTTTTTCGCGATACTATTTTTTGCTTGTCAGCTCCTGATACCGTTTCATCAGCTCAGCTACGCAAATACTCTCTGTTGTTCCCTTGATCGGCATACCATATGCTTGCATCACCGCTCGGTCGTTGTTTTGGTGTGCCCTGCGCAATTCTGGCGGCATGGTGACCTCATCATACAAATCTGCAAGGCTGCTGTCCGGATAAAGCGCACGGGCATCCAAAATCCCCCGCGCAGTCTGGGTGATCTTTTCCTTTTGCGCCTCTGTCGGTTCCGGCCAGGGGAAGTTGTTGTAGACAATATCTTTGGAATATCTGTAATCACTCTTTAACCGCCCACAAACAGCACGCATCCATGCCATGTGGACATTGGATGTGAGAACACCCAGGTGATAAACGGTAGCATTCGGAATAATTTTCACAAGATTACTGCACAAAATATCTGGCGTAAAGAAACCCATAGGGACATATCGACGCCTTTCAGATGATGCTTCCGGAATAACAATATAGTTTCCTTTTGGCATATTCTCAACGTGAAAGCGAGTCGGCTTATCCGCAAGTTTTATTGTTCCAGCACTCGGGCTAGCAAGTCGGTATTCTCTTACTTGTGCAACACGCTCCCTGCATAGGGGCATTTTACGCAGCTCCGCAGGCGAACATTCCCCCAACCACAAACAATAGCGAGGTTTGCAGTTTATAAATTCTCTTGCACCATACCAAGGACGGAAATACTTCTTTGATGCAGGCTCTTTTTTTATAAATTCTTCCATTGCATCTTTTTCAAATAGATAAAAGCCCCCGTCAATCGGCTTATTGCCGATTCCAATCTCCGGGACATCACAAATTGGTTTCTTTCTGCTTCCGATAAACACATTCTCCGCATTCAGAAGATATCCATTGATATTAGATACTTCTTGATACCTTCCATCCGTAAAGAGCAACCTCGCCTTTGCATTAGGTGAAACACTAAATCCTATGATGACGCAATGCACATGAGCTTTTATTTTTGCCTCACTGTCCCAACGGAATGTACGGTGCGCAAAGTCAATATGTATCCCTGTGTCAAAAAGCGGCTTCCACAGATTCGCAACGCTTTCGCCCTGGGAAACGGAGTTCGTAGATACCAATGCACTGCGAATCGCTGTGCCAGCCATCATATCAGTGCATTTTTTATGCCAACAGCAAACATAGTCGAGATTTCCAGCATTTTTCCACCCAGCAAAAATATTGTTCACATCCGCTTTTTGATTTTTACTCATCAGTCGAGCACCAAGAAACGGCGGATTCCCCATAATATAAGACAACTTCCCCTTCGGCACCACGCTCTCCCAGTCCAGGCGCAAGGCATTTCCCTCTACAATGGAGGCATTCGTCTTTAACGGAAGGAAGTCAAGATGCATCAGGACGATTGCTTCGGTCTCCTTCATCATCTGGCTTTCCGCAATCCATAACGCCGTCTTCGCAACTGTCACCGCAAAATCGTTGATCTCAATTCCATAGAATTGGGCGATGGACACCTCTATGGGATTGTTCTTTGCGTCCCCGATCATAATCTGATCGTATTCCAACTCACGGAGCACCTCATTTTCCAACCGGCGCAGGCTGATATAAGTCTCCGTCAAAAAATTGCCGCTGCCGCAGGCAGGATCCAAAAAGCGCAAGGACGCCAGCTTCTTTTGGAAGCCTCGTAGCTGCCGGTTACGCTCTTTCTCCACTGCAATCTCACAAATATGCCGTAGTTCCCCTTTCAGCTCCTCTAAAAACAACGGATCGATCACCTTATGAATATTTTCGATGGATGTATAATGCATTCCACCCGAACGCCGGGTCTCCGGGTTCAGCGTACTTTCAAATACAGCGCCGAAAATCGTCGGACTGATCTCAGACCAGTCAAACTCAGCACTAGCTTTGGATAAAAGCAAGTCACGAATCTCATCCGTCACCGGCGGAATTTCAATCTCCTCATCCTGGAACAAGCCGCCGTTGACATAGGGGAATGCTGCCAATTCTGGAAAATCTTCTTTCAGATACGGGTCACGCTGCTCTGGAGGGGTATCTAAAACCTTAAAAAGCTCAATCAGTGCCCGGCGCATTTTTCTCGCTTCAAGCTCTGCCAAATAGTCATGAAACATCCCATGCCGTCCAAATATCCCTGCATCTTCCGCATACAGGCAGAATACCAAACGTACGCATAGAATATTCAAGCTTTTTAATGCCCGCTCACTACTGGGATCTGCATACTGCTTATAAAACGCATCATACAGCAACCCCACAATTTCACCAGCTGCTATGGAAACTTCCATTTCTCGTTGCAAGTGTTCATTTCCCTTATCCACCAAAAATTGCAAACGATAATATTCTTTCTCCAGATTGGCCAAAAGCAGTTTCTCCGGTTCTCCGCCTGGGCGTTCCATATCGTATATATAAAATTCAGAAAAATTACAAGTGACGACCCAACGCGGATGTTTGGATACCGGCAGTTCCGTAATATAACGTTTTGCCTGTTGGAACGGATTTAAATAGGTTCCATCTGACTGTCTGATCGCCTTATTCAAGTCTTTTCCCAAACCTTTTTGCTCAATCAGCACCTTTGTTGAGGGAATAAACCCATCCATAAAGCTAGTGTGATCTAGATGCACCTGCTCTTCAAACGAAATAAACTGTTCCGGGTGCTCTACTCCATAAACTTCTCGAAGCAGGGAAAGCCAAAACGATTGGCTTTCCCCCTTTTCATATCCTCTTTCTTTCCAATAAGAGGCAAACTGCTTCGCCGCCTCCCTCTGCTGTATGTCCGTCATGTGCCTTTCCCTCCTAAAACGTTCCTTCATTTCCTTTTATTTTAGCATATCGCAAAAAGAATCTCAATCCACTCTATTCTGTATAAAAAACGACCTGGAACCCACCGTTCCAGGTCGTTTTCCATTATTTCCGATTTCTGTAGGGGCAAATTTCCAACCAATACCCATCCGGATCATTGATAAAATAAACCCCCATGGCCTCGTTGCCGTAGCAGACACAGCCCATCTTGCTGTGCTTCTCGTAGGCGGCGGGGTAGTCATCTACTCGGAAGGCCAGGTGGAACTCGCACTCGCCCAGGTCGTACTTCTGGGGGTGATCCCGCATCCAGGTCAGCTCCAGCTGGAAGTTGGAGACCTCGTTGCCCATGTAGACGATCTTGTAGGACCCGTCCGCCGCCTCGTTCCGACGCACCTCGTGCAGCCCCAAAGCCTCCTGGTAGAATGCAATGGACTTGTCCAGATCTGCCACGTTGAAATTCTGATGATCCATCTTAAATTCCATCTCGATACCTCCTACATTATAATATAAATAAATTTGTCTCACAGAGTTCCGTCACCATGTGACGGAATAAAATGCAATCTGTTTTTTCGAATGAATTATAGCATACGCACAACGGTCGCCACAACCGTAATGGTCACGATGGAGCACACTGTACTCAGCACGATGCCCCCCGTCAGGGTGTCTGTTTCCATGTCGTACTCCTGTGCCATCATCAGCGGCATATTGGCCGCCGGCATGGCCATCAGCAGCACGAACACATTCAGCAGCAGTTCGTTGCTCACCACCCGTTTCAGCGCCAGCCCCAGCAGGATAGGCACCAGCAGGTAGCGCAGCGCCACGAACAGGTAGAGCTTCTTGTTCTCCAGCACCACCTTCCAGGACGTCCGCGCCAAACTGTGACCGATGATGGCAGAGGCAAAGAAGGTCATGGCATTGCCCATGTAGCTCAGGCAGCTCACCACCGGCGTGGGCACCGTCCAACGGGTCAGCAGCAGCAGGATGGCCAAGAGGGCGGAGAGGGTGCCGGCGTTGAGGAAGGTCTTCCAGTTCACCCGAACCTGCCCCTGCCGGAGCAGGACGATGCCGTAGGTAAAGAGGAGCAGGTTAAAGCCCAGGTTGAACAGCGCCGCAAAGCCCATCCCCTCCGGCCCGATGACCGCATTGACCACCGGATAGCCGATGAAGCCCATATTGTTGAAGATGGTCATGAGCTGGTAGAATTTCCGCTCCGGCTTGGGGACACGCAGCAGCGGCCCCATAAGCATCCCGATCAGGATCAGGATGATGTAGATGACCACCGAAGCGATACCACCCTCCAACAGTTCCCATCCCGTCATGGCCGGAGCATTGAAAATGCCCGCTAGGAGCATGGAGGGACAGCAGATGTTGGAGATGACAAAGGACAGATCTCGACTGGTGTCCACCGAAAAATGCCCCCGCTTGGTCAAGCCGTAGCCGATGAATAAGAACAGAAACATAATGGCAATTTGGGTGGCAACGACCCCTGTGCTCATTTTTCCTCACCTCAGATTTTTTCAAAAATGCTCTTTCGGTTATAACACAATCGACCCCTTTCGTCAAGTTCACCTGCCCCGCCCTCTCCCCTCCTCAGCCATTTGCATAAATTTCCGGTTTTCCACCGATTCCCTTGCATACGGTTGCCGGTGGGCGTATAATAACCCTATTATTCGTTATGTTTATGACATCGGGCGCTGGGATACTGCCCGTTGAGACGTTGACAGGAGGCTAGGAATGATGAACCTGAAAGGCAGAAACTTTTTGAAACTGTTGGACTTCACCCCGGACGAGATTCAGTCCCTGCTGGACTTGGCCGCCGAGCTGAAGGCGAAGAAAAAACAGGGCATCCGCCACGATGATTTTTGTGGCAAGAACATCGCCCTGATCTTCGAAAAAACCTCCACCCGCACCCGCTGCTCCTTTGAGGTGGCCGCCCACGACCTGGGGATGCACGCCACCTACCTGGATCCCTCCGGTTCCCAGATCGGCAAGAAGGAATCCATCGCCGACACCGCACGGGTTCTGGGTCGAATGTTCGATGGCATTGAGTACCGTGGCTACGGTCAGAGCATCGTAGAGGAGCTGGCACAGTATGCCGGCGTGCCTGTGTGGAACGGCTTGACCAACGAGTTCCACCCCACCCAGATCTTGGCCGACTTCCTGACCATTCAGGAGCACTTCGGCCACCTGAAGGGCATCAACTTCGTCTACATGGGCGACGCCCGTTATAACATGGGCAACTCCCTCATGGTGGGCTGCGCCAAGATGGGCGTCAACTTCACCGCCTGCGCCCCGGCGAAATATTGGCCCTCCGCCGACCTGATGGAAATTTGCGGCAAGCTGGCCGATGAGAGCGGCGCCACCCTGACCTTCACCGAAGACCCCATCGAGGGCACCAAGGGCGCAGACGTGATCTATACCGATGTGTGGGTGTCCATGGGCGAGCCGGTGGAAGTGTGGGAGGAACGTCTGAACGACCTGTCTCCCTACCAGGTGAACCAGAAACTGATGGACAACGCCGGCCCCCAGGCCAAATTCATGCACTGCCTGCCCGCCTACCACGACCATAAGACCGCCATCGGCAAGGAGATGGGCGAACGGTTCCAGCGGGACGCCATGGAAGTCACCGATGAGGTGTTCGAAGGCCCCGCATCCATCGTGTTCGATGAGGCGGAGAATCGGATGCATACCATTAAGGCCGTGATGGCAGCGACGCTGTAATGAGAGGCTGTCACTAACGGAATACAAGCTGCGCCTGTCAACAGGCGGGGAGACGGTTCGGGTAGGAGTAGCAGGAAGAGCAACTACGCTAACCTACCCCTGGGGGTTCGCCCTTTTGTGGTGCTGCCACCCCACAAATTTTCCCCCCACATCCCCCCGTCTTCCACGCATTTCAGTTGCCGTCCCCTCACCGCTATGATATAATGAAATGATGTAACGAAAGATAAGCCCGAAGGCTGGAGGTTAGAGATATATGAACGAAAAAATCAAAGTGACCGTGGCAGAACGTACCTTCCTGCTCACCAGTTCCGATGAAGAATCCTACGTCCAGAAGGTCGCAGAATCCGTGGATGAACAGATCAGACAGGCCGCTGAAGCGTCCCACGCTTCCACCCTGGACGCCGCCATCATGTGCGCTATGAACCTGGCGGATAACTTCTTCAAGGAGCAGGAGAAATCCGAGCACCTGCGCCAGCAGGTCAAGCAGTACCTGGACGAGGCCAACCAGATGAAGCAGGAGCTGTCCGAAGCCAAGCGGGAGATCTTCCGCCTCCAGCAGGGCGGGAAGTAACCCTCCCCTCAGCCACACGAACCAATCCACACAGCGCCCCCAGAGAGCACTGCGCTCTCTGGGGCTAGTACATACAGGAGCAGAGAGAGATGTTAGAACTTTTATCCCCCGCCGGTTCCCCAGAGGCCGTCCGTGCCGCTGTCCAGAGCGGCGCTGACGCCGTCTACCTGGGATACGGCAACTTTAACGCCCGACGCAATGCAGTGAATTTCGACGAAGCCGCCCTCCAGGAGGCCGTCCAGTACTGCCACCTCCGCGGGGTCAAGGTCTATCTCACCCTCAATACCCTCCTCAACGACCGAGAATTGACCCAAGCCGCCAAGCTGGTGGATCAGGTCAGCCAGATGGGCGTAGATGCCCTGCTGGTACAGGATCTGGGCGTGGCGCGGATGTGCCGCCAGGTGGCGCCTGACCTGCCCCTCCACGCCAGCACCCAAATGACCATCCACTCCCTGGACGGCGCCAAAGCCGCCGCCGACCTGGGGATGACCCGAGTGGTGGTCAGTCGAGAGCTGAGCCGAGATCAGATCGCCTATCTGTGCGACCGTTCCCCAGTGGAGATCGAGTGCTTCGTCCACGGCGCCCTGTGTATGTGCTACTCCGGCCAGTGCTTCTTCTCCTCCGTCATCGGCGGCCGCAGCGGCAACCGGGGGATGTGCGCCCAGCCCTGCCGCTTGAACTACGGCTGGGGACAGACGGCGGACAAGCCGTTGCTCTCCCTGAAAGATATGTCCCTGGCCAAGCATTTGCAGGAGCTGGAGGAGATGGGGGTAGCCTGCGCCAAGATCGAAGGTCGTATGAAGCGTCCGGAGTATGTGGCGGTGGTCACAAAGGTCTACGCCACTGCCATCCGAGAGCATCGTGACCCCACCCCAGGGGAGCAGCAAGCGCTGGCTCACGCCTTCTCCCGACAGGGGTTCACGGACGGGTACTTTATGGACAAGACCGGCCGCCATATGTTTGGCATCCGAG
>OKRW01001736.1_pt1 | contig 17472 bp, 15 predicted proteins | sample 1601151 | NCBI WGS metagenome assembly OKRW01 (sample SAMEA3541471, study PRJEB24748) | human gut metagenome | biome: human gut; feature: human-associated habitat; material: faeces | place: China | collected 2012 | reverse complement strand
GTCTTGTTGTTGATGACGCCGATGGCCATCTCGTCGGCGATGATGCCGGCGATGGCCTCGACGGGCGTGTCGCCGGGAACCGCGATCATATCGAGGCCCACCGAGCACACGCAGGTCATGGCCTCGAGCTTCTCGAGCGAGAGGGCGCCCGCCTCGGCCGCCTCGATCATGCCCGCGTCCTCGGACACCGGGATGAAGGCGCCCGACAGGCCGCCCACGCTGGAGCTCGCCATGACACCGCCCTTCTTGACGGCGTCGTTGAGCATGGCCAGAGCGCACGTGGTGCCGGGGCCGCCACAGGTGCCCACGCCAATGATCTCGAGGATGCGGGCCACGGAGTCGCCGATGGCGGGGGTGGGGGCCAGCGACAGGTCGACGATGCCCTTCTCCTTGCCCAGGCGAAGCGCGGCCTCGCGGCTCATGAGCTCGCCGGCGCGCGTGATCTTGAACGCGGTCTGCTTGATGCGCTCGGCGACCTCCATCATGCTGGCCGTCTCGGGCAGCTCCTCGAGGGCGGCGGCCATGACGCCGGGGCCCGAGACGCCCACGTTGATCACGGCGTCGGCCTCACCCGAGCCGTGCGTGGCGCCGGCCATGAAGGGCGAGTCCTCGACCATGTTGGAGAAGACGACGAACTTGCTTGCGCCGATGGAGTCCTGGTCGGCGGTGAGGCGGGCGCAGTCGAGCACCGTCTGGGCCACCATGAGCACGGCGTCCATGTTGATGCCGGCGCGCAGACTCGCGACGTTGACGCTCGAGCACACGCGGCTCGTGCTCGCCAGGGCCTCGGGGATGCAGCGGATGAGCCTGCGGTCGGCGTCGCCGATGCCCTTGTGGACGAGCGCGGAGTAGCCGCCCAGGTAGTCGATGCCAAGCGTGGCGGCGGCGCGGTCGAGCGCGTGGGCGAGCGGCACGAGGTCCGCGTCGGGGCAGGCCGCGGCGATCTGGGCGATGGGCGTCACGGAGACGCGCTTGTTGACGATGGGGATGCCGTACTCGCGCTCGAGGCTCTCGGCGACGGGCACGAGGTTCTCGGCGGTCTTGGTGATGTGGTCGTAGACCTTGGTGCACATGCGGTCCATGTTCTCGTCCGCGCAGCCCATGAGCGAGATGCCCATCGTGATGGTGCGGATGTCGAGGTGCTGCTCGGTGACCATGTTGAGTGTCTCGGTGACCTCTTCTGCGGTGATTGACACAGTGTCCCCTTAGCTGTCGAGCCTACGGTATCGCTCCATTATGCACGTAACGCCGACTGGCCCGCAGGTCAGTCGGCGCATCTGTAGCGCTCTGTTTACAGCGGCGACGAATATGTCATCACATGCGCTGGGACATGTAATGCTACGGGCTGTAGTGTCCCAGGTGGGCTAGCGCCAGCAGGGTTGGACGGCCATGCCCACGAGGCTCGCGCCGGTGTGGACGATGAGGTCGGGCGAAATGCCGCTGCGCACCACGTCGACGACGTTGGGGATGGTCTCGCGGATCTTGGCCGTGAGCTCGTCGAGCCTGTCCTCGGCCTTGGTGCAGCACACGGCGCAGACAACGCGCTCGTAGCGCTTGGCCTGCTCCTGGACAAACGCCAGCTCTGCGGCGAGGGCCTTCTCCCAGCCGCGGGCCTTCTTGACCGTGGCGTACTTGCCCTCGGCGTCGCAGTAGAAGACGGGCTTGATGTTGAGGACGCTGCCCAGGCGATACGTCGCCTCGTTGATGCGGCCGCCGTGGCGCAGGTACTTGAGCTCGCGCACCGTGAAGTAGACGCGCGTGTGCTCGGAGAGGTCTGCGAGCCTAGGTCCCAGCTCCTCGAAGGGAACGCCCGCCTCGATCATCTCGACCGCGGCCATGACCACGAGGCCCGCGGCGACGCCGATGCTCTTGGTGTCGACCACGGTGACGGGGAAGCCCTCCATCTGCCTGGCGACGAGCTCGGCGGTCTGGCAGGTGGCCGAGAGCCCCGAGCTGATCGTCACGAGCACGGCGCGCTCGTAGCCGTCGGCGCGTGCGGCCTCGAGGGCGGCCTGGATGTCTGCGGGGCTCGGCAGGCTCGTGGTGGGAATCTCGGTGGCGAAGCGGTCGATGACCTCGTCGGTGGTGATGTCGACGCCCGAGCGGTACGAGCCGTCCGCGTAGTTCACCACCAGGGGGATGTTGCGCACGTCATGGGCCTCGCAGAAGTCTGCGGGGGTGTTGGTGCCCGTGTCCGTGAGGACGGCGATGCGCTGGTCGTTCATGGTCTCTCCTCGCTGGCGTTCCGCGGCCGTGCCGTTAACTCATGAGCGGCAGTATAGCCTATGAATATGGAGGATTAGCACATCTAGTATTTAAAACTAGATGTGCTGCTTTTCATAATGTGTAAACTAGCGTGGACGAGAAGAACGCCGGCGTACAGGTGCCGGCGACGCCGCGGCCGAGAAGGTCGGGCGTGGCGGACACGCGAGGGGAGGGTGGCCCATGACGCTCGACGACGACGAGGCACGCGAGCTGGCGCGTCGCATGGCCTGCGCCCACATCATGCGCATTGACGAGATGCCCTGCATCGAGCTCTACCTCGACCAGGTGCTTGCGCTCGTGTCGCAGAGTCTGTCGTTCATGGCCCTTCCCGGCGAGGAGCTGCTCACCGGCTCGATGGTCAACAACTACGTGAAGCAGCGCGTCGTGCCCGCGCCGCAGCGCCGCCGCTACACGCGCCGTCACGTGGCGACCCTCATCTTCGTGTGCTCGTTCAAGCGCGTGTTCTCGATCTCGCAGATTCGTGACCTGTACCAGGTCTGCGTCGACCGCGGGGTCAACGTGGCGGCCACCTATGACGCGCTGGCGGGCTCGCTCGAGGACGCGCTTGCCCAGCGCTTCGACGGAACCGTGCCCCTCTCGACGCCCACCGTCGAGCTCACCGACGCCGAGGGCGCGCCCGTTGCCCCCGACCTCGCCCGCGTGATGGAGGCTGGCGTCGAGGCGGTGGCCGACAAGGTCTTCGTGGAGCAGACACTGCTGCTGGGTCGCTAGGCGCGGCCGGCGCGTGGTATTGCTCGTGTTCAACCCGTAGGGACGCGCCGCGGTCGCGCACGTGTGCAGGCGGCGCGGTTACAATAAAAACGTTGTGCATATTCCGGGCGCGCAGGCGTCCGCAGGTGTCCGCGCGAGGGTGCGGGCAAGGATAGAAGGAGAGTCCATGAGCACGGTCTACGTCTTTGGTCACAAGAACCCCGACAACGACGCCATCATGTCGGCCGTCGTGCTGTCGCAGCTGCTCAACCAGGTCAACTACGACGGCAACACCTACGTTGCCCGCCGCCTGGGCTCGCTGCCCGCCGAGTCTGCCAAGCTCCTCGCCGACAACGGCGTGGCCGAGCCCGAGCTGCTCGAGGTCATCGAGGCCGCCGACGAGCCCCAGCAGGTCGTTCTCACCGACCACAACGAGGATGGCCAGACCGTCGACGGCATCGACAACGCCGTCGTCACCGGCGTTGTCGACCACCACCGCATCGGCGGCTTCACCACGGCCGCCCCGCTGCACTACATCGCCCTGCCCTGGGGCTCCAGCTGCACCATCGTCGCCAAGCTCTTCGAGGTCCTGGGCGTTGAGCCCACGCGCGAGCAGGCCACGCTGCTGCTCTCGGCCATGATGACCGACACGCTCATGCTCAAGAGCCCCACCACCACCGACGTCGACCGCGCCATGGCCGCCAAGCTGGGCGAGCAGGTGGGCGTCGACCCGGTCAAGTTTGGCATGGAGGTCTTCCTCAGCCGTCCGTCCGGCTCCTTCACGGCCGCCGAGATGGTGGGCAACGACATCAAGCTGTTCGAGGTGGGCGGCCAGCAGCTGCTCATCGGCCAGTACGAGACCGTCGACAAGACCCGTGCCCTGGGCATGATTGACGAGATCCGCGAGGCCATGCGCGCCTACCAGGCCGAGAAGGGCGCCGATGGCATCGTGCTGTGCGTCACCGACATCATGGAGGAGGGCTCGCAGGTCCTCTTCGAGGGTGCCACCGAGGTTGCCCAGAAGGGCCTGGGCATCGCCGACGAGCACGACGGCGTCTGGATGCCGGGCGTCCTCTCCCGCAAGAAGCAGGTCGCCGCTCCGATCCTGGCTGCCGCCGAGTAGGGACTCGTGGAGTTCCCGTGGGGCGCACGCTGGGCTGACGCCGGGCGCGAGGCCGTGCGGGTAGATAGATTGAGACTGGGCCGCCGGCGCATGCGCCGGCGGCCTTCTTGAGACGCGGGCACCAACCCGCACGTTCGGGCCACGCGCCCAGAAGAAGGATGTGACATGCCCCAGACCCCAGAGTCCGTCATCGACGAGGAGATCATCCGCGTCGACGCAGTGGCGCAGCGCATTGAGAAGCGAGACTCGCGCCACAAGATCACGTCGAACGGCACCATTGCCGCCGCGGTCATGGTGCTCGCGGCGATCCTCGCCGTCATCGTGGCCAACACCCCCGCCTACGAGACGGTCCACCACTTCTTTGAGACGGGCCTCACGCTTGGCATCGGCGATTGGTCTGCCACGATCACCCTCGAGCAGTTCGTCAATGACTTCCTCATGGCGATTTTCTTCCTGCTCGTGGGCATCGAGCTCAAGTACGAGATGACCGTGGGCCAACTGAGGCGCCCGCGCCAGGCTGCCCTGCCGATGCTCGCCGCCGTGGGCGGCGTGGCCGTGCCGTCGATCATCTACATGGCGCTGAACCTGGGCGAGGGCGGCGCGCCCCACGGCTGGGCCGTGCCGATGGCCACCGACATCGCCTTCGCGCTGGGCATCATGTCGCTTCTGGGCGACCGCGTGGCGCCCGCCACCAAGGTGTTCTTCTCGACCCTCGCCATCGCAGACGACATCCTGGCCATCATCGTGATCGCGGTGTTCTACGGCCAGACGCCGAGCATCCCGTGGCTCGCCGCGTCGCTTGGCTGCGTCGTGGTGCTTGCGGCCCTGCATCACTGCCACGTCTACAGCTCGCGCTGGTACATCCTCGTGGGCCTCGTGCTGTGGGTGTGCATGTTCAACTCGGGCATCCACGCCACGCTCGCGGGCGTCGTGCTCGCGCTGTTCCTTCCGGCCCGCTCCGACATCCAGCTCGATGCCCTGCGTGACTGGCTCTCCGACAAGGCCAACCTGCTCGATGACGCCTACGATGCCGAGTCCCACGTGCTGGGCCAGCACGACTTCACGGTTGCGGCCGAGGGCGTCGAGCAGGTCATGCACCACGTGACCCCGCCGCTCGAGCGCGTCGAGAACGCCATCTCGGTGTTCGTGAACTTCTTCGTGCTGCCGCTCTTTGCCTTCGTGAACGCCCAGGTGTGCCTCGTGGGCGCGGATCCCGCGGCCATCATCGCCGACCCGGTGACCCGCGGCGTGTTCCTGGGCGCCTTTCTCGGCAAGCCCATCGGCATCATCGGCGTGACGTTCATGCTAGTGAAGATTGGCTTTGCCAAGCTGCCGCGCGGTGTCGACTGGAAGCAGGTCGTGGGCGTGGGCCTCATGGGTGGCCTGGGCTTCACGATGTCGATACTCATCGCGGGCCTGGCCTTCGCCGTCGAGAGCGAGGTGCTGGCCGCCAAGTGCGCCATCCTCGCCGGCTCGGTCGTCGCGGCCGTGGTGGGCAGCGTGTTCATTCTCGTTGCCACCAAGAAGCCCGAGGGTCCCGAGCAGCCCGTGGAGGAGTAGGGCGGCCGCGACCTTCTCGCGCACGCTGTAGCGCTGCAAGACAAGGGACGCCCCGTCACGCATTGGTCGTGGCGGGGCGTCTTTGTGTGTATGCAGATTGGTGTGCCTGGGCTGGCCAGGCGGGCGCGGACGGCCGCGGGGCCGTGGATGGCGTTGCCGTCCTGGTTGGCGGGTGCGGGCCGCAGTCTGCGGGGACGGTGCCTCTTGCGCTACTCGACCGTGCCGAAGCGCTGGGTCCAGCCGTGGGCGGCCAGCGCCGAGTTGAGCTGGTCTGCGAGACGGGCGCGCTCGTAGACGCCGCTGGGCAGGCAGGAGACAATCTCGAGCAGGTCGTAGTCGAGGTCGTACGTCTCGGCCATGACCTGGGCGTCGAGGTTGTCCACAAACTCGGCGGAGGCATAGAGCGAGTCGACGAAGCGCTGCAGCTCGCCAAACTCGTCTGAGTTGGGAATGTAGGGCGGTTTATCCATGCGACACATGGTAACGCATATACTCACAGTGCAGGGGCGCGCCGACGCCTGAGATGTGCGAATGGAGACGACCATGGCTAACGTCTACGAGAGCATGACCACCGAGGAGCTGGACGAGCAGATCAAGGGACTCGAGGCCGACGTCGAGGAGCTGCGCAGCCGCGGCCTCGCGCTCGACATGGCCCGCGGCAAGCCGTCGCCCGAGCAGGTCGACTTGGCCCGCCCGATGCTCGACGTGCTGACCTCCTCCTCCGACCTCACCGACGATGGCGTCGACGCCGCCAACTACGGCTGCCCCGACGGCGTGCCCTCGGCCCGCCGCCTCATGGCCCAGATCTTGGGCGTGAACCCGGAAAACCTCGTGTTGGGCGGCTCGTCGAGCCTCAACATCATGCACGACGCCGTGCTCCACGGCTGGGTCAAGGGCGTCGCCGGCTGCGAGCCGCAGTGCCAACAGGCCGCGCGCGGCACGCTCAGGTGGCTGTGCCCGAGCCCCGGCTACGACCGCCACTTTGGCGTGACGGCCAACGTGGGCTTTGAGAACGTGCCCGTCGCCATGGGCCCGGACGGCCCCGACATGGACGAGGTCCGGCGCCTCGTCGAGGGCGACCCGTCGATCAAGGGCATCTGGTGCGTGCCCAAGTACTCCAACCCCACGGGCATCACCTTCTCCGATGAGGTCGTGCGCCGCATGGCCGCGCTCAAGCCCGCCGCGCCCGACTTCCGCATCTACTGGGACAACGCCTACATCGTCCACGAGCTCACCGACGAGCCCGACGAGCTGCTCGAGGTCTTTGGCGCCGTGGCCGAGGCCGGTGGCGATAACCTCGTCTATGAGTTCGCCTCGACCAGCAAGGTGACCTTCCCGGGCAGCGGCATCGCCGCCGTGGCCGCGAGCGCCGCCGACATCGCTGACCTCAGGGCCTGGTTTGGCGTGGAGCGCGTGTGCTCCGACAAGCTCGCCCAGCTCATGCACGCCCGCTGGCTGCCCAACGCCGACGCCGTGCGCACCCATATGGCCGGGCAGGCCAAGGTGCTTCGCCCCCGCTTTGACCTGGTGGAGCGCAAGCTCACCGAGGGCCTGGGCGAGCTTGGCTGCGCCACGTGGTCGCACCCCAAGGGCGGCTACTTCGTCTCGTTCGACGGCCCCGAGGGCTCGGCCAAGGCAATCGTTGCCCTGGCGGCAGATCTGGGCGTCAAGATGACCGGTGCCGGCGCCACCTGGCCCTACGGCAAGGACCCGCGCGACACCAACATCCGCATTGCCCCCTCGTACCCCACGCTCGACGACCTTGGCGCCGCGCTCGACGTGTTCGTCGCCTGCGTGAAGCTCGTCTCGGCACGCCTTGCCCGCGCCGCCCGCTAGCGCCCTGGGACAAAATAGCCCGGAGCTTTTTTGTCCCAGTTCCCTGCGGCTTTGAGGGCAAGACCCCGCGCTCGACAGTTCTTTGACGAGGAGAGGGCGGTGGCGCGCGCAGCGTCGCCGCCCGCTCTGCTATCCTTGCGGGATGGTAATTTGGTGGCTTGGGGTAGAATGAGCCGCACGTGTCCTTCTTGGCCCTAGGGTTGACGCGGGGACGTACATATATGTAGGTGGCCCCGCGAGGCTATGGCAGGAGGATCGTATGGCATCGAAGAAGCACGAGCAGGTCGAGGAGAAGCCCGAGAGCGTAGACCTGGGGGCGACGGGCCGCGGCCACCACGCCAGCGAGGAGTCCGAGCCCAACCGCACAGTCAAGCCCTCGAGCCGCCGCCCGCTGGTGCTCGTTGCCGTCATTCTCGTGTCCATCATCATGGTGGGCTCCATCCTGCTGCCGTCGCTGTCGGCGATTGTCTCGGGCATGCAGGCCTCGAGCTCGAGTTCGAGCACGGATGCCGCGCAGACGAGCGCGACCGCGGCCACGACCAACTCCTACATGGACCAGCTCGACAGTCGCTACCAGTCCACGGCAGACTCGCTCGAGGCCAAGCTCGAGAGCAACCCCAACGACGCGGCGGCTCTCATCAACCTCGCCAACACCTACCTCACCTGGGGCGATATGGCAAAGAACTACGCCAGCACCGACGAGGAGAACGCCCACGTCACCGACCTTCTCCAGAAGGCCGAGGGCTACTATGACACCTACCTCGAGAGCAACGACGCCGCCGCCGCGCACGTGAACCGCGCGCTGTGCCGGTACTACCTGGGCGACTCGGCCGGCGCCATCTCCGCGCTCGAGAAGTTCGTCGCCGCCACGCCCGACTACGCGCCCGCCTGGGCCAACCTCGGCATGATCTATCAGGAGACGGGCGACACCAACAAGGCCGAGGACGCCTACAACAAGGCGCTCGAGGTCGACCCGAACGACGAGAACGGCATGAAGAGCTACGTCACCTCGCAGCTCCAGTCAATCACCAGCTCGGCCGACGCCGCCACCACCGGTCACGCGTCCGCAGACGCCGAGTAGCAAAGGGGGGATGGGCATGGACCTTTCCATTACCACGACTTCCAACGACGCGACGCGCCTCGTGAGCGTCGCCGGCGAGGTCGACGTCTCGAACGCCGACAAGCTCCGCGAGGCCGTCGACGAGGCACTGGGCGCAAAGCCCGCCCGCGTCGAGGTCGACCTTGCCGAGACCAGCTACATCGACTCGACTGGCATTGGCGTGCTGGTTGGTGCCGCCACCCGCGCGGGCGAGGACGGCATCGGCTTCGAGGTCGCCAACCCGCAGCACAACGTGCGCCGCGTGCTGGGGCTTCTGGGCGTTGAGAAAGCGCTGAACGTACAGGACTAGCAGACTTGTGCGCACCCCTCGAGGCGCGCGCAATCGCCCAAGGAGGCTTACGTGTTCGGCATCGGAGATACAGAGTTCATACTCATTCTCGTGTTTGCGTTCCTGCTGTTTGGCCCGGACAAGCTGCCGGGCATGGGCCGCACCATTGGTCGCGCCCTCAGGCAGTTCCGCACCGCGCAGGAGGGCGTGACCAAGGTCGTCCAGTCCGAGATCATCGACCCCATCCAGGACGCCGCCAACTCGCCCATGGGCAAGGCCGCGGCCAAGGCCCAGGAGGAGGACGCCGACCTCACCGAGGAGGAGGTCGCAGCCGCCAAGCCGGCCGAGACCTTCGCTGAGCGCCGCGCGCGCCTGGCCGCCGAGAAGGCTGCAGCTGCCGAGAAGGCCACCAAGGCCGATGACGGTGAGGTCCCCGCAGCGCCGGCCGACCCCGATGCCGACGACGACGCCGCCCCGGCCGAGCAGGCAGACCCCGAGCCTGAGCCCGCCCCCACCTCCGTCGCAGCCCTCTATGGCCTCGACGACGATGATGTCGATGACGACCTCAACGACGAGGAGGACGCATAATGCCCGTCGGACCCGCAAGAATGCCGCTGCTCGATCACCTGAGCGAGCTGAGGCGGCGCCTCACCATCATCATCGTGTGCGTGCTCGTGACGACGGTCGTTGTCTACATGGCCACGCCCACGCTCATCCAGGTTCTCATCGACCCGATTCGCCAGTTCATGCCCGACGGCGGCAAGCTCTACGTCACTACGGCGCTCGGCGGCTTTACCCTGCGCTTTAAGGTGGCCATGTTCTTTGCCGTGATCGTGTGCTGCCCCATTATCATCTTCCAGACGCTCGGCTTCTTCATGCCGGCGCTCAAGCCCTCCGAGCAGAAGTGGGTTGGCCCCACGGTGGCCGCCCTCGTCTTTCTGTTCTTTTTTGGCATGATCTTCTGCTACCTGGTAATCCTTCAGGCGACCTTTGGCTGGATGCTCGACCAGACCAACGACTTCGCGGCCGCCTTTGCCAACGCCGAGGACTACATCAACATGATCACCCTGCTCGAGCTTGGCTTTGGCTGCGCATTCGAGCTGCCTCTGGTGATCTTCTACCTGCTCATTTTCCACCTCGTGCCCTACAAGACCATGCGCGAGCAGTGGCGCTTCATCTACGTTGGCCTGCTCGTCGCCAGCGCCGTCGTGACGCCCGACGCAAGCCCCGTCACGATGTTCCTGATGTTCGCCGCGGTCATCGTGCTGTACGAGGCCTCCCTGTTCCTGGCTCGCCGCGTGCTCGTGGCCCGCGACGGCAAGGCGTCGCTCAAGTGGTCGCGCGATGAGTACCAGGAGCACAAGCTCAACGAGGATTAACGCATGAAGCTCGTCATCACCGAGAAGAACGATGCCGCCGAGAAGATCGCGGCCCTGCTCTCAGAGGCTGGTAAGCCCAAGAAGGACAAGGTCTACGACACTCCCGTCTACCGCTTTACGCGCGGCGGCGAGGAGTGGGTCACGATTGGCCTGCGCGGTCACATCCTGGCGCCGGATTTTCCCACCGAGCTCAAGTTCAGCGACAGCCAGGGCTGGTATGCCGTCTCGGCCGAGGGCGAGGTCCTTCCCGCCGACGTCCCCGACGGCCTGCCCCGTCCTCCGTTCAAAAAGAAGAAGCCGTTCCTCGAGGACGGCGTCGACATCAAGGGCTGGAAGGTCCCGAGCCTGCCCTACCTTGTGTGGGCGCCCGTCGAGAAGCTTCCCGCCGAGAAGGGCATCATCCGCTCGCTGAAGAACCTCGCCAAGAAAGCCGACTCGGTTGTCATTGGCACGGACTTCGACCGCGAGGGCGAGCTCATCGGCTCCGACGCGCTGGCCCAGGTGCTCGAGGTCAACCCCGGCGTGCCCGTCTCGCGTGCCCGCTACTCCGCCTACACCCGCGCCGAGATCGAGCATGCCTTCGCCAACCTCGTCGACCTCGATCAGAACCTGGCCGACGCCGGCGAGAGCCGCCAGTACATCGACCTCATCTGGGGCGCCGCCCTCACGCGCTACCTCACGATGGCGCGCTTCGGAGGCTTTGGCAACGTCCGCAGCGTCGGCCGCGTGCAGACGCCCACACTTGCCCTCGTGGTGGAGCGCGAGCGCGAGCGCCTCGCCTTCGTGCCGCAGGACTACTGGGTCATCAACGGCCGTGCCGCCGGTCCCGGTGAGCTCGACGACGCCGCCTTCAGGATTGCCCACGCGCAGGGCCGCTTCACCGACCACGATGCCGCCACCACGGCCTTTGGCCACGTCGATGGTGCCACCGAGGGCACCGTCACCGCGGTGACCAAGCGCTCGCGCACCCAGCGCCCGCCCGCGCCGTTCAACACCACGAGCCTGCAGGCCGCAGCCGCCGCGGAGGGCCTCTCGCCTGCCCGCACGATGCGCCTTGCCGAGAGCCTCTACATGGACGGTCTCATCTCGTACCCACGCGTCGACAACACGGTCTACCCCGACTCGCTCGACCTGCGCGCCACGGCCAAGATGCTCGCCGGCGTGCCGCAGTACGCGCCCTACGTGAATAAGCTCGTGGCCGCCCCCGAGCTCCATGCCACGCGCGGCAAGCAGTTCGACACCGATCACCCGCCCATCTACCCCACGGGCGTGGGCTCGCCGGACAAGCTGCAGCCCGCTGAGTGGAAGCTCTACAACCTCATCGCGCGGCGCTTCCTCGCCACGCTCTCCGACCCTGCGACCATCGAGGGCACCAAGCTTTCGATCGACATCGCGGGCGAGCCCTTCTCCGCCTCGGGCGACGTGCTCAAGGTGCCAGGGTTCCGTGCCATCTACCCGTTTGGCCTCAAGCGCGACGACCAGCTGCCCTCCCTGTCTGAGGGCGATAAGGTCGACGTGGCCGACCTCAAGCTCGAGGCCAAGCAGACCGAGCCTCCCGCGCGCTACAGCCAGGGCAAGCTGATCCAGGAGATGGAGAAGCGCGGTCTTGGCACCAAGTCGACGCGCGCGAGCATCATCGAGCGCCTCTACACGGTCAAGTACCTCAAGAACGACCCCGTCGAGCCCAGCCAGCTGGGCATGGCCATCATCGACGCCCTGCACACCTACGCGCCGCGCATCACCTCGGCCGAGATGACCAGCGAGCTCGAGCAGGACATGACCAAGGTGGCCCAGGGCCAGGACTCCCAGGACCAGGTGGTCTACCACTCCCGCGCGCTGCTCGCCGGCATGCTCGACGCCCTCATCGAGCACAAGGACGACCTGGGCGAGGCCATCGCCGATGCCGTTACGGCCGACGCCCGCGTGGGCACCTGCCCCAAGTGCGGCAAAGACCTCGTGGTGAAGTCGAGCGCCAAGACCCGCGGCAGCTTCGTGGGCTGCATGGGCTGGCCCGACTGCGACGTGACCTATCCGCTGCCGAGCGGCGTGCGTTACGAGGCCATCGAGGGCGAGGCCGGCGTGTGCCCCGAGTGCGGCGCGCCGCGCATCAAGTGCAAGCCGTTCCGCTCTAAGGCCTACGAGATGTGCGTCAACCCCAAATGCCCCACCAACTACGAGCCCGACCTCAAGGTGGGCGAGTGCAAGGTGTGCGCCGAGGCGGGCCGTCATGGCGATCTTATCGCGCACAAGTCAGAGCGCTCGGGCAAGCGCTTCATCCGCTGCACCAACTACGACGACTGCGGCGTGAGCTACCCGCTGCCTGCGCGCGGTAAGCTCACCGCCACCGACGAGACGTGCCCCGAGTGCGGCGCGCCCATGATCATCGTTGAGACGGCCCGCGGCCCGTGGAAGAAGTGCGTGAACATGGACTGCCCCACCAACGAGCGCAAGACGCCCGCGCGCGTCCGCGCCGGCGCCGCGAGAGGTGGGGCCAAGACGGCCGCGAAGACCACCATCAAGAAGACAACCACCAAGAAGACGACCAAGCGTGCCACCTCGAAGAAGTCCGGAGAGGCGGCCGAGTAGGGGGAAGCATGTTCGAGTCTAGTCCGCAGCCAGAGGGCCTCGAGAACGTCCGTCTCGTCCTGACCGACATGGACGGGTCGCTGCTGCTCGAGGACAGCACCATTCCCGATGGCCTCGAGGAGCGCATTGACGCGCTCGAGAGCGTGGGGGCCGAGCTTGCCGTGGCGAGCGGCAGGCCCATGTACACCCTGCGCGACAACCTGGGGCCGCTCTTCGACAAGATGATGGTCATCGCCGACAACGGCGGCCTCGTCTTCGACCGTGGCAAGCTGCTCTTCCAGACCAACCTCAAGGTCGAGGACTACCGCCGCATGGCCTGCGTGACGCGCGAGCGCGGCGACTTTGGTTTTGTCTGCGGCATTGAGGGCTGCTACGTCGACAGGCGCGCGCTCGCCTGGGAGGACTTCATTCGCAACTTCTACAGCAAGTGCACCTTCGTCGACGACCTCACGACGCTCGACGTCGAGGCCGACAAGTACACGGTGCTCTTTCCCAACAACGACGCGATGGACAAGATCGACTCCTACCGTGCCGAGATCGGCGACGAGTTCTCCTATGCCTGCGGTGGCATCATGTGGGTCGACATCGTGCCTGACGGCGTGAGCAAGGGCACGGCCATCAACAAGATCTCTGAGCTCACGGGCATTGGCACGGACGAGATGGCCGCCTTTGGCGACGCGCCCAACGACGCCACGATGCTCGAGAACGTGGGCTTTGGCTACATGATGGCCAATGCCGTGCCCGAGATGCGGCGCCACGCGGACCTCGTGGCCCCCAGCAACGAGGAGCGTGGCGTGCTGCAGGTCATCGACCAGATCGTCGCCGCCCACAAGGCCGTGAGGTAGGGTTTCTCGCGGCAGTCGCGGCTTTTGGCGCCCATCTGCTTTGACTGTAGGCCTGTGCCAGCTAGCTGGCACAGGCCTCTATTCATATTTTGGGTGCTTCTGCATTCGTATTTTGTGTACGTCACCATTCGGAATTTGTGTGCGTAGACATTCGTATTTTGTGATGGCGCGCAGTTTACCAGCGAGTTTGCTGAGGTTGCCTACCAGCTGCCTGATGGCGTTTATGTCATCCCCATTCGGTCTTTGGGTGCCTGAAGCCCTGCCTGCCTGGGGGCGAGTAGGATAGAAGAACTGGTCAAAGAGATGATTGGGGAGGTCATATGGCGCGTCGCGGTACGTTCATCACGCTCGAGGGCGTCGATGGGGCGGGCAAGTCGACCCAGGTGTTGATGCTGGTCGAGCGCCTGCGCGCGGCCGGCGCCGAGGTCGTGAGCCTGCGCGAGCCGGGCAGCACCCCCATCTCCGAGAAGATCCGCTCGCTCATCCTCGACCGCGCCAACGCCGAGATGGCCCCCGAGTGCGAGCTGCTCCTGTTCGAGGCGGCTCGCGCCCAGCTCGTGTGCGAGGTCATCGAGCCTGCCCTCGAGCGCGGGGCCACCGTCGTGTGCGACCGCTTCTACGACTCGACCCACGCCTACCAGGCCGGCGCCCGCGGCATGGACGACGCCCTCGTGACCCGTGCGAACGAGCTGGGCAGCTGCGGCGTTGTGCCCGACATCACCATCGTGCTCGACATGGAACCCGAGCGCGCCTTCATGCGCGCCGAGGGCCGCGGCGAGCACGACCGCATGGAGGCCGAGGGCCTTGCCTTCCAGCAGCGCGTGTGTGAGGACTACCGTGCGCTCGCCAAGCGCGAGCCCGCCCGCGTGAGGCTTGTCGACGCGATGGGCACAGCAGACGAGGTGGCCCTGCGCATTGACGCCGAGCTCGTGGCCGCAGGGACTGGCGCGGCCCATGAGTAGCGTGCGAGAGACGGCGACGCGGGAGGTGCCGCGAGCCCTCGACCGCATTGCGGGCCAGCCGCGCGTCCGCGACTTCTTTGCCGCGGTGGCGAGCTCGCGCAAGTTCAGCCACGCCTACCTGTTCGTGGGCGCCCCCGGCAGCGGCCAGCAGGACGCCGCCCTGGCGCTTGCCCAGTGCGTCATCTGCGAGCAGGGCGGCTGCGACGCCTGCGACGAGTGCATCCGCGTGGCGCACCGCACCCACCCCGATGTGCACTGGATCGAGCCCGAGGGCGCAAGCGGCTACGTCGTGGAGCAGGTGCGCAACCTCATCGCTGACGTCTCGTTGTCGCCCGTGCGCGCCTCCTCCAAGGTCTACATCCTCGACCGCGTGGACACCCTGCGCGACTCCTCGGCAAACGCCCTGCTCAAGACCATCGAGGAGCCTCCCGAGGGCGTCGTGTTCGTGCTGATGGCCCGCGCGACCGACGCCGTGCTGCCCACAATCGTCTCGCGTTGCCAGCTCGTGCCGTTTCGCCTGAGCAACCCCGCCGAGGCGGCACGCCGCGTGGCCGAGGCGAGCGGCGTTGGGGCGGGTGACGCCATCGCGCGCATAGCCCTCGACGTCACGATGACGCCGCAGCGCGCAGTCGAGTTCATCGCCTCGCACAAGCGTCGCGACGCCCGCCTGCTCATGGTGCGCACGCTCGACGGTCTTGCCCGCGACGACGCCTGGGATGTGCTCTGCGCGGCCCGCGACCTCACCCTGGCCGCCCAGGCTCCGCTCGACGACGTGAAGAGCCGCCAGGCCGAGGAGCTCGAGCGCGGCGCCGACTACCTCTCCACCAAGGCCGAGAAGCTCATCGAGCAGCGCAACAAGCGCGAGCTTACGGCTCGTGAGCGTTCGGGTATCATGGAACTTCTAGCAGCGGCGAGCTCGCTGCTGCGCGACGTGCTCATGCGCCTCGAGGGCGTGGACGAGCCCGTCGTCAACTCCGACTCTACCGATGTCGTCGAGCGCCTCGCCTCTCGGGCGACGAGCGCTGGCGTGCTCGCGGCCCTGCGTGCCGTAGACCAGGCCAATGACGACCTCGCCCATAACGTATCCCCCCAGCTGGTCCTCGAGACCATGCTGTGCACCTGCAAGGAGGCACTATGCCCACCGTCATTCCGGTGAAGTTTGCCTACGCCGCGCGCGACCTGTGGTTTGACCCTGCCGGCGCCGACGCCGTCGAGGGCGACCACGTGATCTGCGCCACCGAGCGCGGAACCGAAATGGGTCTGGCCACGGGCGACCCGTTCGAGGTCGACCAAGCCGAGTACAACCGCAAGACCGACGGCGCCAAGCTCAAGAGCGTCATTCGCGTGGCAACCGACGAGGACTACGACCGCGCCGACAAGCTTGCCGAGCGCAGCGACCGCGCCTTCCCGACGTTCCGCCGCCTCGTCTCCAAGAGCGGCCTCGACATGAAGCCCGTTGCCGTCGAGTACCTCTTTGGCGGCGAGAAGGTCGTGTGCTACTTTTCCGCCGACGATCGCATCGACTTCCGCCAGCTCGTCCGCGACCTCTCGCGCGAGTTGCACGAGCGCGTTGACATGCGCCAGATCGGTGTGCGCGAGGAGGCCGCCCTCATGGGTGGCTTTGGCCACTGCGGCCAGGAGCTGTGCTGCACGCGCTTTGGCAGCGGCTTCGAGCCCGTCTCGATTCGCATGGCCAAGGAGCAGGACCTGCCGCTCAACTCCAACAAGATCAGCGGCGCGTGCGGGCGCCTCATGTGTTGCCTGCGCTATGAGTTCGAGGCCTACCGCGACTTCAAGCAGCGCGCGCCCAAGAAGAACGCCGTGATCCAGACACCGCTGGGCACCGCCAAGATCGTCGAGTACGACACGCCCAAGGAGCAGCTGGCCCTGCGCCTCGAGAACGGCAAGCAGATCCGCGTGCCGCTCGCCGAGATGGAGGCGAGCGATGCCGCCAAGAAGAAGAGCGAGGAGCTGGGCTGCCCGTGCCGCCCCGACACGGTGCTGCGCTCCACGATGGACCGCCTCGCGAGTCCCGAGGTCCGTGCCGCGCTCGAGGAGATCGACCGCAAGAACGGTCTGATTCCCGAGGAGACGGTGGCCGCCGAGGACCTCTTCGTGACCGAGGGCCGCTCGGGCCGTCGCCGCCGCAACAAGGGCGGCAACAAGGGCGGCCGCTCCGAGGCCGCCGAGACCGCGCAGGCGCCGTCTGCCGAGGGCGAGACCACGAGGCGTCGCCGCAGGCACAAGACCGTCGAGGTTGCCGTCGAGGACGCCCAGAACCTTCCGGGCCAGTCCGACTCCACCTCTGCCAAGAAGAGCGCGCCTGGTGAGGGCAGACGCTCGAGGCGTCGTCATCACAGCGAGCAGGAGGCGGGCGAGCAGCGCGAGGAGCAGCAGCCTACGAGCCGCCGCGAGCGTCGCCACAACGTGCAGAAGGGCGAGGGTGAGCAGTCTCAGCGGCCCCAGCGCGAGCAACGGGCCAGGCAGGAGCAGGCCGAGGGCGGCGAGCAGCGCAGCTCGAGGCGTCGCCGCCGTCGCCCGGGTGACAAGGGTGGTGCGGCCGCCCAGGCCCAGCAGCAGCGTCGCGACGAGGCGGGCGAGCAGCGCAAGCCCAGGCAGAAGCCCAAGCACATGGCCTCCGAGGGCGGCGGCGCCCCGGCCGAGGGCAACGCGAGCGCGGGCGAGGGCGCGCCCAAGCGCCGTCGCCGCAGGCACCGCCGCGGTGGTGGCAACGGTGGCGAGCAGGGCGGCAAGCCCGAGATGCCGTCTGCCGAGTAGCATCGCGGGACATAACCAACCAGCAAACAACGAGGCGGG
>OKRW01001733.1_pt1 | contig 17501 bp, 10 predicted proteins | sample 1601151 | NCBI WGS metagenome assembly OKRW01 (sample SAMEA3541471, study PRJEB24748) | human gut metagenome | biome: human gut; feature: human-associated habitat; material: faeces | place: China | collected 2012 | reverse complement strand
CATAATATTCAATTATTCTATTTTTTCTAAATTATTCAAACTTGTTTTTAAGTTTGTCTTTTTTTATACGTTTTGATTGATTTTTGTTTCACACTTTACTCTTAAAGATACCTTTAATCAAATATTTGTATTAGATAGTATTTTTATTGTATTTAATGTTTATTATTGATATTCTACTAAGAATATTTTATTTATACTCCCAAAAAAAAGAAGAGTGATAAACACTCTTCTTAAACACGCTGTCCATTAACCACTTTATATTGAGGTCCTTTATTATTCACCTGGGCATAACCATTATAATCCCAGTTGATTTTACCATTCTCTACATAGTAATATCCACCACAATGATAAACAAGACCCTTATAAGAATAATCAATAGTCGCTTTCTTTACATAGTACCATGTACCTTCATAAAGAACTAAATCTGTAAAGTTCCAATCAATCTGACCATTCTTTACATAATACCATGTACCATTATAAAGAACTAAGTTTGAATAATTCCAATAAATCTTACCATGATTCACATAATACCATGTTTTATTATAGTAAGTGAGATTACAGTAATCCCAGTTAATATGTCCATGATCGATATAGAACCATTCTTTATTGTAGTAAATAAGGCCTGAATGATTCCAGTCTAACTTTCCTTTAGAAACATAGTACCACTCACCAGCATGATAAACTAAACCTGTATACTTAAAATCAATAATACCATTGACTACATAATACCAAGTACCATTATAAAGAACTAAGTCTGTAAAATTCCAATTAATATATCCATGATCAATATAGAACCAGGCATTATTGTAGTAGATTGGATTACTGTAATTCCAGTTAATATAACCATGATCAATATAATACCATTGATTGTTGTAGTAGATGAGACCTGAATAGTTCCAGTCTAACTTTCCTTTAGAAACATAGAACCATCCACCAGCATGATAAACTAAACCAGTATAATTAAAATCAATAATACCATTAACTACATAATACCAGGTATCATTGTAGTAGATTGGGTTACTGTAATCCCAGTTAACTGAACCTTTTTCAAAATAATACCAAGTATTCTTATAATAAGTTAATTGTGTATAGCTTTCATCTACAACACCTTTTTTAACATAAAGAAGGTCCTTTCCACTTTCTACAACACCTGTATATTGCGGATCTACAACACCTTTTGTCACATAATAATTCTTACCATTATACTTACAAGTACCATTGTAGTTCTTATTAACCTGACCATTTTCTACATAGTAATATTTACTATTATATTCATAAAGACCCTTGTATTGATAATCAACCATACTATTTGAAACATAATAAAGTGTACCATCTTTTTCTACAAGACCCTTATAATCCCATCTCACCATACTACGGTCTACGTAATACATAGCACCATTGTATTTAACTAGATTTGTATATTTCCAGGTAATTGTTCCATTTTCAATATAATACCAAGTGTTATTGTAGTAATAGAGGTCATTATAACTTGTATCTACTTTACCATCTTTAATGTAATACCAAGTATTTCCAGTATAGAATAAATCATTAAATTCATAATCTACCTGACTCTTACAGAAATAATACTTTGTACCTTTATATTCAGCAACATTATTATATGTCCATGAAATAGTACTACCTTCTACATAATAAAGATTATTGTTGTGGGATACGACACCATTAAATGTCCAATCTAATACTCCATTCACAATATAGTACCAGTTATTATTGTAGTAATATAAATCAGTAAAGTCCTTATTAAGCTTACCATTAGTTAACATGTACCAATTAGAACCGCATTGTACTAGTCCTGATTGAGACTTATCTACTTTGCCTTTTGTAACAAGATATGTATCTCCCTTATAAGTAGCGAGTCCACTATATGATGTATCAATACGATTATTCTTAAAGTAGTATAATTCTCCTTGAATTTCATTTAATCCATCAGAATACTTAGTATTAGTTCCACCATTGTTTGTATTACCACCATATGAATTTTCAAATGGACTATAAGAGTAATTTAAATCTACATTAGTTGAGATACCAGATATTTTTCCAGTACAAGAGCACTGCCACATATCATATTTACCCTGATAATTACAAACTGTATTATATTGTGCAACCCACTTAGTCCAGTTATTAAAACAACTATCAGTTAAATAATTAGTAAACCAATCTTTGTTCGCATAAATACCAACAGTATATCCCTTTGCAGATAACTTATTACAGAATGTCTTCGCAATATTCGCAATTTCAGTTTTACTTAATTTCTTACGTATTGCATCTTCTTCTAAATCATAATAAACAGGATACTTGAACTTCTTACCTTCTAATAAGCGAATCGCATGATCTGCTTCACTAGATGCTTTCTCTACAGTATCAGCATAAGAATATAGGTAAACACCATAAGGAATATTGTTGTCTGTACATCCCTTTACATTTTCTTCCCATTTCTTATCATCCTGACTCTTATCATCTATACCATAACCACATCTGATAATCGCATATTCTACTTCTGACTGTTTGACTTTCTTCCAGTCAATAGTGCCATTATGATAGCTTACATCAATTCCCTTACAAATTGCTTTTGGATCATCAGGCCATCCTGAATTCACAGAAGCACGTGCAGCATAATTTGCACGACCTCTTTCCTTCACTTGCCCATTTAAATATCTAAAGCTGTTTGCTATATCATTCTTTTCATTATAGTTAATATCTTCACCAAATGCTGGAAGAGTAGTACTACTTACAACCATCAGGAAAGATAAAACTGTGACACATAATCTCTTAAATATTTTTTTCATCAATGTGTCCTCCTTCGTATTAAATCATTTTAACATGTGCATTATGAATCATCAATTTGCATCAATAATTTCACATAATTTATTCTGATGTGAAAATAATAAAATCAATAAGTACAAAATAAATGCGCTTCCATGCATTTAATAATATAACATCTAAATTAAAGATTAGCAAACATTATCACACGTTTTAATGCTCAAATAATCATGATATTTACAATAAAAAAAAGTTTGTAAATAAAAAAACTGATTCATAGAGAATCAGCCTTATTCTTATACAGCAATATCATAATACATAAACTTTCTATCGCAGCTATAACCCATACAGATATATTTGTATCATCACCTGTTTTTACATGTAGTTTATTGGGTTTAGAAGGTATAGGCTGTTCTGGTTTTACCCATTCAGCCTTAGGTTCTATAGTAACATTATATTCTACACTTCCATCCACAAGAGAAGGAATCTCAACTAGAAAAGGTGCAGATTCAAACTGACTTTTACCACTTTCTACATATCCCTCTTGTGCAATCAAATAAATACCTTGCGTTAAATTACTAAATGTTGTACGACCTAATGTATTAGTTTCTTTTAGTGAACAAGATATATCTTTCTTTTGTGCATATTTATATAATTGTTTGGCTTGTTTTTCTCTTGCCTCTGCACTAGTATCTACTAATGATATATGTGAATCTTTAAAGTTATCCTTCCATGTCAATGTATCATTACTCATATATTGAACCTGATAGATTGAAAACTTAGCATCTGAAAGATTCACTTCCTGATTCAATTCATTTCTACCCTTATATACAATCTGTATACTTCCTTTTTTAGAACCACTCTCTGCATGAATAGTTGAAACATTCATGAACGTACTCATAAGAAAAACAATCATAAATACAATAATATTTCTTACCTTCATGTTAGTTTCCTCCTTTTCTTATCCCTTATACAGTAAATAATTGCGATAATTAAACTTATCAAAATCACAATTACTGCCATAATTAATACCTTAGACGTAAATGATAATTCTGGTTTAATATCTGTATCAGGCACTTTCTTTGTAGCTTCTTGATATGGTATACGATGTCCTCTTACTAATAATCTATGTGTATTAATCGCATAAGGTGTACATGTCACTAATGTGGCATAATCTTTACCAGGTTCTATAGACAAGCCTTTTGTATCTTCTGGTAATACTGTTTGTATTTGATCTATCTCATAAGCCAATGTTTCATCTAAGACCTTGATATAGAATATATCTCCTTCTTCTAGCTTATCCATATTCGTAAATAGAGTCTTAGTAGGTAACCCTCTATGACCCGTTAATACAGTATGTGTACTTTCTCCTCCAACAGGCAAAGAAGTACCCCAGAAATGTCCTACACCTGCCTGTAAGACTGTTTCACTTGTACCATGATAAATAGGTAGTTCTATATGAATCTTAGGAATACGTATATATCCCATCATTCCAGAACCATCTACATTTAATAAACTCTCATAACGTGCATCTAACTTTGTATCTTTCTGTGAAAATGGATCTATAAGATCTATATTTCCTAACATCTCTCTATTATAAGCACGTGCATCTTCCAACATTCTTATCTTATCTGCCTTAGAGAGTTCTACACTCTCTTTATCATAATAAGAGATAGCCTTAGAACCATTCTTCTCATTCAGATAACTACTAAAACTAGGATATAACAACACGGAGAATGCAATCAAAAGTACAAATAAACGAATAATATCATTTTTAGTAATCTTAATCCTCATACACTTCATTTCATTCTCCCTATTAATATATAAATAATTGGAATTGCGGTTATCTTTTAAGAAAGACAACCGCTCATTCCATTAAAAACTATTTCTTAGTTTTCTTTTTTTCTATCACGGATAAAGCTTACTGCAACACCTAATACAAGAAGGGCTGCAACAACAGTAAATGCGATAGTACCCATACCACCTGTTGATGGAAGGATAGAACCAGTACTGTTTTCTACATCGATGATTTTATCTGTTTCTTCTGTACCATCTTTTGAGATAGTCCACTTATTTACATCTTTATCTGTGCTCTTTGTGATTTTAATTACGATTGGAGCAGTTAACTTATTGAATCCGTCTGGTGCCTTTGTTTCTACTAAATAGTAAGTTCCTTCTGCAAGACCATTGACACGGAGGTTGTAACCTTTACCATCAATTGACTTAACTGATTCAAATTCTGTAGTAGTAGATTCTGGATCTACAACATAATTTCCATTGCTTCCTGTAACTTTAATAGGATTTGTTCCATTTTTTGCATCGGTTTCTGATGTGTAAAGACTAAACTTTGCTCCTTCTAACTTTTCTTTAGATCCTGTTTTAACCTTGTTGATATCAAGAGAATATGTAGGTGTTTTTGCTTCACTTGGTGTAGTAGTTGTTGTTTCACCTGGTTTATTACCATATTCTAAAGTGGCACTGTTCTTTTCTGTTACAACTGCATTTTTATTCACTTTAGCATAGTAAGTTACAGTGAATTCTTTACCTTTGTTTTCCTGGTTAGCTTTTACCCACGCTGAAAGGTCAAGACTCATTTTTTTACTGTTATCTGTATCAATTATTGCTGTTTTAGGTGCTGTTCCTTCATCAGTAGTACCTTTTCCAAATGCAACAGTTACGTTTACTGTATTACCATTGACAGCTGTTCCGTTTGCATCATTTACAAAATCAAGACCGTTTGATAATGTATCGTGAATCTTATATACATATTCAGAATATCCAGTTGTATCTGGTACTGAACCTGTAACTGTATATTTAACAACCTGGCCAATACTTACAGTGTCTGTATTAGCTGTTTTTGTAATGCTTGGAGCTTCTGTTTTTAACTTTACTTCATTTGTTCCATCTACTGTAACTAATGAAGACTGAATTTCTTTTCCACCTGTTACATATACTAAATAGTAACCAGGTTTTAAGTTTTTAAATTCATAAGAATTTTTAGATGTCCCAATTTTTCCAGATGTTTCAGTAGCACCTAACTTTTCAGTTAAAGCTGTAGCTGTGAAATCATTTGCAAACTTCTGAACTCCAGTTTTATCAAGTTCACTAACCTTTTTCACAAAATCTTCATTCTTTGAAGTTTCGGGAATACTTAATGTAGTTGCTAATGCTGCTTTATAAGTATCATTTACTGTATAAGCATAGTTTGTTTTTCCATCAGAATTTGATGTAGTAACATCAAATAACTTATATAAGTTAATTGTCTGTCCCTTTAAATCCTGTCCACCTTTTACATTTACAGTAAGACTACAGTTAGGACTTGCTGCAAATGCTGTTACGGACATAGTCATTGTCATAACCGCAGTTAATAACAATGCGATAATGCGTTTAATACTTTTCATAACTTTTTCTCCTTTTTTTCATTTCTCTTTATAGTTTTTCTGCTTTATTTTCCTTATTCTTTCTGTATCTCATAACGAAATAAACAAGGAAAAGCAGAATTGCTATCGCATAAAATAAGTAGTTTCCAAATCCTCCAGTATTAGGAAGACATGGGAAATGCTTGTTGGTTATCGTAAACGTAAAGCCATCATCTGATGTCTTAATAGTTGTTGTATAACCATTAATTTCCGCTTCTGTTACGGAATATTTATAATAACGAACAGTTCCATCACTCTCTGTCATATAGGCAGGAAGATCTTTAATCACTTCTTGCCATGTTGATTTGTTAATAGAACCCGTTATTGTGTAACTCTCATAACCTGAAACGACTTCTGTCTTTTCTACATTGTTTTCATCCTTCCAAGTACGAGAAATTGTTACCGTAATTCTGTCTGGTCGTTTATGATCGAAGTTATCGAAATCCTTCCAGACTTTATTTATAGTGAGTTTAACCAGCTTATCACATGGATCCTGTGACTCAGATGGTTCTGGTGTATCACTTTCACCAGTATTTAGAGTTGTCTTTGTATCGGACATTAATACTGCTTTGGCAGATGATTCATATGCCTTCAAATTAGCTGTCTCACTACCATTTGATAGAACCGCATTCTCTAGATTATTAAAGGCTTTAACTATATCCATATGTTTGATTGTATAAATATTCCAATCACCATTGTTTTCATAATCACTATTTAACTTCTGATTATTACCTTTGATTTCATTGAAAGATTTATCTAATTTTCTATAGATACGGTAGTTGTTTTCTTCACCTTCTACCTTTTCTAATTTATTGAAGTCGTAAACTGAATTTAATTGACTCTTACCACTAAAAGGTCCTACAAGATTGCTAGTACCTCTAACTACGTCACAGTAGTACATATTGTTATTCTTTAATAAACCTTCATCATTAAATCCTACAAAACCACCACTGCGTCCATCAGTTGCAGTACCATCAGTATTGTTGTTGGCACCACCAGCATAAACATCATATCCATAGCTCACACCATACACATTACTATCAGTAATCTTTGTACGGTTTGCTTTAATAAGACTGACACTGATATTTGACTTTGCATCATTATCATTTAATAAACCATTCTCATCACATGGGAGTTTTATAGATGAATCACCAATAGTAATAATTGCAAGATCTGTCTGTTGGCTGTTATCTGTTGATTTCTTAGAAAGACCTACAGATATATCTAAACCTAGAAGATTGACATGAAGAAGTTTTCCTTTATATAACGCTTCTACTTTTATAATTCCTAGATTAATCTTTAGAAAATCTGAATTCTGCACTTTATCTAGATAGAGTGCTTTTATAAGTTCATTCACAAGCTTAAATATGACATTGACTGGTCCAGAATCTAGTTTTAGATCTGCAAGATATGCAAAGCTTGTTCTACCTGCAAATCCTCCAGCGGTTCCACCAGATGCAACCTGTTTCAATCCCTTATTTAGATCATCAACACTTCCTGCTGTACACTTAGACATTCTTGCAAGGTTTGCATAACCAATAAATCCACCTGCAATCTGTTCCTCACCATTCTGACTCTGTACTGTATAGCCATCACTTGTACCACTTACACTACAATTATCAATATGAGAACCAAATATATCCATGACACCTAAGGCACCACCAAGAAGCTGTCCTGTATTATCTCCTAGGACATCAATCTTATCAGCTTTCACAACACCACTCTTACCAGAGTAACCAACGAATCCACCTACACTATTTAAGCCTCTTACATTGCTTAATTGTGTAACTGTACTATTCTTTACAGAACCATTTAGAAGGGAACCACCAAAACCACCGGCTGTTCCACTGTATGTGACTTGATTGTTCTGTCCAGATTTAATTGCTTTATTGGCACTGACACTTAGTCCTGCATCCTTACTTCCAATTACATTTCCGTTATATACATAACTTCTAAAAGCATCTAGTACATCTGTTCTTCCTAGTTTTAATAACTTATCTAATAGGGATGTTTCATCTCCTGCACTGATATTTGCAACTCCTGCCACATCTGCTACACCAAAACATCCACCAGCATATTCACCTGCAATAACAGAACGGATATTCGTTACACTAATACCAGCTTCAGAAGTATCCTTTTTACCAAGAACTGTTCCTTCCAGCATTCCTGCAAAACCCCCTGCAGTTTTCGCATAAGAGGTATTCTTATTACCTGTTGTATAAGCACCATTTACGATAAATCCCCAATCATCCCAGGATTCAACGTCTGCATAATTGATTGTTGCGACTGTCGCATTAAGTACTTTAATGAGGTCTGAAGGGGTACTAAGTAGTTTATTAAGAAGTTTGCTTAATAATCCTTCACCAGCAGTAGGGTTAAGTGTTGCTACACTACCAGGTCTAGAACTTCCTACAAAACCACCTACGTAGCTTCTACCATCTACTCGTCTAAGTTTCTTTACCTGACAATGTGCGGTATTCTCTCCCCAGATTTGTCCACCAATGAGTTTACCTACATAACCACCAGCATAACCGCAGTTATCCTTGTCATTAATTCCTGTAGATTCAACCATTAATCCACTCTGATAGCCTTCTACTGAAGACTGCTTAATTACTGGGACAAATACATTCAGCACATCAATCATTCGTCCTAACTGAAGATTAAGACCAAGAATATTGACACCACCAAGATTTGCAGCACCACCGTTGATCATTTCTCCTGCAAAACCACCTGCAGTTCTCATACCAGTGACACGTTTTGTCTGATATGCCTGACCATTTGTGATAGTACCTGTCTGCATAGAGCCAACATAACCTCCTGCAGCACCACCATTGGCTAATTTAATCTCATCTCGATAAATTACTCTACCTGCTACAACATTATATCCATAAGCATATTTATGAATAATCGCATCTAATTCTGCTTGGTCTTTTACCTTACCATGATCTACAAGATCACTTCCGTAACCACCATACTTACCAACGAATTCAACCCATTTATTCCATGTTTCATAATCCATTAAAGCAAGTGGTCCATATACTGCAGTATTCTCTTCTGTAGGATAAACAACACTTAAAGCACCTAGTATGTTATCTACCTTTACTAATCCCCATAATAGAGATAAGTTACCAGTACTTGCAGTATCTGCAGATTCCATTAAACCAGTAAATCCACCAGCAATCTCTTCACCATAAACAGAACGTATTCTTACTGCTTTACAAATACTTGTTGGTCCAGTATAGTCTTTACCTTTCCATTTCTTTGTATTATTACCCCAGATATGACCACCTTCGTTATGTCCTACATAACCACCAGCCATACCTCTTTGTACCTGTGTTGTAGAAGATGCCTGTGCACGTACTGCACCACCACAAGGAACACATGTAGTAGAACTATTTCTAATAGTAGGTACAAAATCTTCTGCAACAGAAGCAAGTATATCCTCTGCTTTTACTAATCCATCTAAAATACTTGTATCGCCTAGTACATTCGCAATATTACCTGGCTGTAAGTCTCCCACATAACCACCAGCTGTTAACTGACCAATAATATAAGAGAAGTTATTCGCATTAGAATCCTGAATATGTCCACCAGAAATCTTTCCTGCAAATCCACCTGCATCTCCAAGTACATCATTTTCTGATGCATCAGAAGCTGTATTCTTATAAGATGCTTTAACCGTAAATCCACCAACATTTCCAGTAACATGAGAATGTTCAATAGTAGATACCACTACATTTAATGCATCTAATACATTATTAATTCCTATAGATGTACCTAGAACACTTAGTCATTTACCTACAGAAGCTGCAGAACCAATATCCATATAACCAATATATCCACCAGCATATCTTGCACCAGTGACTGCATAGTGGCTTTCATCATTAAAGTATGTAGGTGCTTCTGTAGATTCTAAATCTTTTGGAGGTGTTACCTCTGTATGTTTTAAATGTGTCACATCACAATAACTTACTTGAACACCACTACCATAACCAATGAATCCTCCTGCGCTTCCTGCATGAGTATCATCTGATTTTAATTTGTTTGCGATGACTGTAAATCCTTGATCTGACTTCACACCAGCATATTGCACATATGGGATATAGGCGTTAATAAGATTGAGTAATTCACCCACATTAACATTTAGTCCCTTAAGACCACCAAGGATACTAATACCTTTACCAGCATCAGCAAGTGCACCAGAGTAAACATTACCTCCAAAGCCACCTGCATAAGACTGTCCATTGACATGATCTAAGTTATATACAGAATAGTAGTTTCCTTGTCCTGCATCTTGGTTATTAAGAGTACCACTCTGGAAGTTTCCTACGAAGCCCCCAGCCGTATCTGCAGAAACACCACCACCATTTACATAAGTAACTGTACATACTGTGTAAGAAGGGATGAGATACTTAACAGCAGTTAATAAACCATTGATATCTAAAACACTTGTATCTTTACTGATCCAGCCTTTAAGATCTTCTTCAGATGCAACATCAGCTAGTCCACCTGTTTGTGATGTTCCAATAAATCCACCTGCATAACCATCTATATCATTTGCGGATACTTCTTTAAGGTTCTTTACATCTGAATGATTGATTTCACAACTATGACTTTTTCCTACAAATCCACCTGCAACATAATCAACAACACCACCATCACTATTGGTACCTGTTGCTTTGACTGTTAAACCAGTTTCTACTCCAATAACATGAGAATCATTAATGGTTACACGTACACCAGAAGCTACCTTTAATAGGTTCTTTACCTGTAAAACGTGATTTAATCCAAGAAGGTTAACTGTTAAACCTCCTGTATCTGCAAGATCTCCTGGACCAGCTAAACCAATCATTCCCCCTACACGGTTATTGCCTATGACAGACTTTAAATTCTTTATTGTGACTGTATTAACTGAACCACCAATTGCATCACCAAAACCACCACCAATATGCTGTTCACCTGTAATAGATAAACCAATAGTAGGTCCTGTAACTGTTACTTTATCTACAGTAAATCCAAGATATGAAGCCAGTCCAAGAGTATCATTTAATAATCCAGCAACTTTTGCGGTTCCTAAAGAGCCTGCAATACCACCTACAAAGTTCTTACCTGTAATATTTTGAACACCTGAGAGTTCTACATCTTTCACTGAGACAGATGCTGTATCATATACTTTATTTCTCCAATAAGAGACTTTATTTAAATAATCTGCACTCGATGATGCAATGTAAGCACCATTACCTCTACCAGTGATACCACCCACATAATCAGCGCCACTTAAATTAAGTGGACCACTAACAGTAGCACCTAAAATATATGATGGATTAACACCAACTAAAGAGAGCAGGGAAGAAACATCCTTATTACTACTTAACAATTGTTCTAATAGACCTACAACACCACCAAGCAAATTATCCTTTGTATCAGATTTTCCTAAATCTGTAGCCCATCCCAGAGATGCAATACCTGCAAAGCCTCCGGCATAATGACTAGTTGCACTTACTTCAAATCTATCAGCACTCTTAACAGTACAATTGACTGTAGCAGTATTCGCAAGACCGCCTGCAAACCCACCAGCGTAAGTTTCACTTGATACTGTAAGTCCTTTATTGTCTATTGAACAGTTTAAAAGTAAACTTTCTGGATTCATTTTTGGAAGTTTTGTCTCAATATCCAATGCACCAGAAAGTGTACCTTCAATGACATCATCACGTGCTAATCCTACAAAACCACCTGCAAATGATTTTCCATTAATTGTATAGTCACTATTAGTAATAGAACAGCTTTCTACAATTGTTCCTTTCTGTTGTCCAATAAATCCACCTGCATAGTCTTTTTCACTTGAAGTAGAAATACTTAAACCATTAATAGAACAATTCTTTATTTTCGCATTAATATAACCAGTAGGAATCAATTTACTTACTGGAATAGCATTTCCAAGAAGAATCGTGATTAAATCACCCAAACCTAATCCTGGAATTAAGTTCAATAAACCAGCAAGGAGTTTTGTTATTCCTCCTAATGCATTAGATAAACCTTCGTATTCTGTTTTTCCTGTAGTGTATCCTACGAATCCTCCAGTATAGTTATTTGGGCTTTTAACTGATACATTTCCCTTCATTTCACATCCAGAAATTTCAACATTTCCAACAACACGTCCAGCTAAAGAACCTGTTGCAAGGGCAGTTGGATCTTTTTTACGAGCATTTAACACATCAGTTAGTGTTTTTCGTAATCCTGCATCCACACTACCAAAAGTCAATAGCCAAGTGAGAAGATCTACAACTCCTCCTAGAAGTGAACCTAAACCAGAAACTAATCCATTGACTAAAGTTTGATCATATTTTGTTTCTGTACTTTGATTATTAACATCAATATTTTTAAAATCTAAATTAGATACAAGTACAGTTCCTTTACTAAGTCCAACATCATCAGCGCTCGCTTCATCAGATAGTGTAGAGAAGAACCCAACACCCATCTGTACTCCAACATCTAGTTTACCTTCCTGAAGAACCTTCACATTAGAAATAACTGGTTTCTCTATCTTTGCACCTACATCCCAAATCTTATTTTCAGTGCTCTTAGCACCAACCATTGTGCCTTGAAAGTTAAGAGGTTTCCAATTTGAACTACTTAAATCTATATCACGGAAGATAATATAATTTGCATTAGCACTATATTTCTGATTTGCAGCTTTATCAATATTGAGATTAGGATCAATTTCACCTGTGGTCTGATTAACACCACATCTACCTCTTGATTTTAGACTAGATTCAACACTTAAGCTGTTGTCTGTTTCTTTAATTCCTCCAAAAGTATAATTATCGACTCCATTTTGGTCTTTCTTTAAATCGGCGTCACCACCATAAAGCATAATCGGTTTGCCGTTTCTATCCTTATCAACTTTCCATGTTACAACATCTAAATAAGCCTGATAAACTGCGCCATATACCTGTGTATCAGTTCCTATCTTTCTAAGCTGTGTTTCATTACCAATCAGGATATAAGTCTTATCCCCAATAGTCTTAACAACCTGACCCTTAAAGTCACGGCCTTCCGCATTTTCTGTACTTACATTTTCTCTTAATTGATTCTCAGCTAATTCTGGCTTACTAGAATCAAAACTTTGAGATAATACATACTTATGTGTTTTGCTGTAAGTTAAGTAGGGCTGGTTCTCTCCATTAGGATATACCATCTGTCCCATACCAAACTGAGGTGCATCATAATCCAATGACATTACTGGTTCTGTTTCTGAATTATCCTGTGCAAGAACCATTAACTGATAGGGGTTATAGATAGTAATTGTATCTGTTTCTTTATTATAAAGAGATGTACTTTCTCTAGTAGTACCTGTAATGCTACCAGTAAAGTTATTTGGAAGTGTCCAGATATAATCAGTACTCATCTCAATATCACTCATTAATACATATTGAGCATCTGATGTATATCTCAATTCAGTTCCTTCATTTTTTACTACTTCTCCAGAACCAATTGATCCATCCTTATCACCTGTATAAACATAAGCATCAGAACCAATCTGTTTTAGCTGATTGTAGTTATAAATGCAAATCTTATCGTTTTGGTAATATGTTTCTATATTCTCAGTTGTTTCAGTTGTATTTGTATTATTATCATAAACTGTCTCTTGAGGTATATTATCAGTTTGATTAAAGTTGACTATACCTGCTGCATTTACCTGCGTACAAACAAGCGCAATACATAGTATGAGTAGTATCCATTTATTGAGTAGTGTTTTTATTTTATTCATACAAGACCTTTTCCCTTCCTATAATATTCTGAGTTACTATTCAGAAAACATGTCGCAATTGTTCTAAAAGGCCCCATATTGTTGATATTTTCTATATATACACACTTTTTTTACATCTTTTTTCATTATAGACTTATAAAACTGTTAATATAATGTGCAAAAAGAGAAAAGTTTTTAACAGTTTTTGTTCAAAGTGTACCAAATAATATTACAAAATTAATAATGAGCCACATACGTGACTCATCATTAATTACAACAGTTCTAATATTTTAAGTATTATAATTCCATTTCTTACTGCAAGTATTTCCGGAATATTATCAAAATCTATATCTGTGAGATCTACAATCTTAGATAGACGATAGGAAACAGTTCTAGTATGAATATTCATCAACTCTGAAGTTTTTCTAATACTCTGTTTATTATTCAAATAACATTCCAAAGTACTGATCAACTCACTATTTTTCTTTTTATCCTGTTCATTTAGCTTATTGACTGAATCAGGTATATATTGTCTCAATTCTTCCTTATCATTAATATTTATAAATATCTGGAAGAAACCTAATTTAGCACAATCCACAATAGCTTTACTTCTATCACCCATAACTTCTCTAATTAAATCAATATACTCTAACGCTACTTTAGAATCTTTGAAAGAATCTTTTAATCCATGATATCCCTTCACACTTTTTCCAACCCCAATAAGAAGTTCAAACTTCTTATTTCTTTTAGTTAAAGAGTCTTGTATATCCTTGTGAATCTTTTTTAGTGTATTTCTAAAGTCTTTTTTTACTTCCCAATCTTTTTCGTTATAAAGGTATAAGACAAGATTCCCACTATAATAAACATTTTCTTTAGAAAAATAGCTAAACAATGCCTCTGCCACATACTTACTCTCATTCTTCTGAGTAATACTGAAGTTCTCTTTTCTATCCTCAGGTTTTAAATAGAAGGTAACAACCCTATATTCATCTTTAACACTTAGATTAAGTAAGTTTGCAACATCATCTTCTTCTGCATTAGACATTGAACCGTTCATTAGTCTATAACTTAAATCTCGATAGTATTTGATTTCCAGTTCCCTCTTTGTGACATCTTGGGTTAAAAGATAAAATAAAACTGTAATTGTATTATCCAATGTGATAAAGTCTAATTCACTCAATGGTTCATTCTCTTCTGTAATCACTAGATAATAATGATAATACTCAAGAATATTAATCTTTTGAATATATTCTACATACTCTCTCTTTTGACGTATATACTCATGCTTAGTAATAATAGGGGGTACATACTTTTCACTATCATCTATGATAGTAAAATCTTTTTGTCCTGTAAAAGGGTGGATACAACGGAAATTCTCATCATATAAAGAGATTGGATTTCCTACAATGGTCTCTAAACTTTGAAAGAATCTTTCTTTTGTATGTTTATCCTGTTGTTGATTAAATAAAAAATTATTAATCTGATCATGTACCATTTTAGAATACATATACTTCGCAATAACTATATCACATGACTGATATAATAAATATTTCACCACGGACCAATAACTAATATTCTGTGGAAGTTCTAATACAGGTATATTATGTTCTTCACAGAAGTACATAAAAAGTTCAAATAATTTTTTCTGCTTTAATGTTTCCTCTCTTCTTTTTACTATAAATCCACAAATTTTCTTCTTATTTAATTTTTCTAGATGGTAGATCACTGTATTCTTATCAAAATTATCATAAGCTCTTAAAGAGGTTAGTAATAACTGACCCCCCCCGCCAAATTTTCAATATCAATCATCGAAATAATTTGTGCACCTGTTATTTCTCTATCTAATTCAGCATGATTTATTAATTTTAATCCTTCAAATTGATTCGATTCTACAAAATCTTTAATTGTATATCCCACTGTTATTGATCCTCCATATTATATGATTGTTACATCATGCATCAGAAATATGTAATATGATGATAATGTCAATTATTTCACATGTCCGATATAAAAGTAATGTAATATGTGCTTTTTGTACTTTATCATAACAATTATAGTATAATTTGGTGCTTTATACTACTTGTTCAAATCCTATTTAATACAGTCTACTCTTTTAATTATAGGAGAGCATTTGTCTTTTACTTCTATTTGATGTATATTAAAAACTCAAGAAAGGGGAGAAACAATATGACTAAAAAGAAGAAATTACGTATACTGCTTACTCTATTAATCGTGTTCTGGATGGGGGTTATATTCTGTTTTTCTAATCAAACAGGGCCTAAAAGTTCCTCTTCTTCTCAATCAGTGATCTATCTTATAGGACATATTTCTAAGACTGTTACAGGACATAATATAGTGAATACATTATCTACAGAAGCTTTTAGCTTCTTAGAATTCATTATTCGTAAATGTGCACATATGTTTGTATATTTCGTTTTAAGTATTCTTACAATGTTGCTGATGTTTACTTATGAAACTTGTCCCTTACGCAATAAATGCTTTATATCTCTACTAGTGAGTTTCCTCTATGCCTGTTCAGATGAACTTCATCAGTTCTTTGTAGGAGGACGTAGTGCAAGCTTTAGAGATGTACTTATAGATTCTACTGGTGCATGTATTGGGATATTACTTACTCTTATCATTTATACTCTAATTAAAAAGGCACAGCGTCATTATTAGCTGTGTCTTTCATTTGGCTTAAATTCTACATAGTCATAAGAATCTTCATCTGTATAATGCCACCATTCACCCTCGTATCCTATAAGACCATACTTCTCCATTGTTTCTTCTAGTAATAGAACATGTTTAAGAGGATCACCTGTTAACCATGAATAATCTCTACTTGCTTGACTCGTAAAATCATCAAACTCTGTAGGCATCTCAATTTCACTTCCATCACTCTTTACAAGAGTCACATCAACTACATTTCCAAAATTATGTGTCTTAGGACCATTTGTCGGATCAGCAACAAATTCATCATCATGAATTAGTTCCCAGAAGTATTTTTGTGCAGTAAATGGTCTATAGGCATCCCAGATTTTTAGACTATAGCCTATTTCTTTTAATTCTTCCTGAACCTTCTTTAGTTTAAGTGTAGTTCCTTTTCTTAAATACGCTTCATCAAAATCATATACTTTAGTATGTGTAAAATTACGTTCTGTTGCATAATGTAGTTCCACATATATATCAGGTATATAATCTTTCACTCTCACATATTCTCTCTTCATAATTTCTCCAAAAGAAAATCCAGGGAATAACCCTGGATCCTAGTAATTGTTTTTGACATGAATACGTGTAATAGCCTTCTTTAACGCAATTTCAGCACGCTGATAATCGACATCTGGATTCTTTGATCTTAATCTCTCTTCAGCTCTTGCCTTTGCTTCTTCAGCTCTACGTAGGTCGATTTCTTCTGGTGATTCAATATCATTCACAATAAGTGTAACAGTGTTATCACCATCTACATAAACAAATCCACCACCAACAGCGAATTCATATTTGTCTTTATCAATCCTATAATTCATTTCGGCGATTTCCACACCACTCGCCAATGG
>OKRW01001730.1_pt1 | contig 17532 bp, 21 predicted proteins | sample 1601151 | NCBI WGS metagenome assembly OKRW01 (sample SAMEA3541471, study PRJEB24748) | human gut metagenome | biome: human gut; feature: human-associated habitat; material: faeces | place: China | collected 2012 | reverse complement strand
CGCTTGGTTTTCAAAAGAAATCAGGCGGCTATTTCTATTTTGAAGGAGGTGTTCGTTATGAACGAAACAGATTACAACGCTCGCCTTTATGAGAAAATGAAAGCCGAACAGGACAAATACCGGGGCTGGCTACTGCATCAGGAGCCGTCCGAAATTCTCAATCATACCTACGAATATATCGTCGGTCACAATGATGGCAATGTTTACCCAAATGGACTGATCTCCCGTGCGGAGACCGCCACCGTTTTCTTCCGGCTTTTGAAAGATGAGGTGCGTGACGGCAATCTTCTGACCAGCAATACCTATTCCGATGTTCCGGATGACTATTGGGCAAATACCGCCATCTCCACCATGACGGGTCTGGGCATCGTGCAGGGTCATAGCGGTACTACCTTTGATCCCGAGGCCCCCATCACGCGGGCTCAGTTTGCCGCCATTTGCGCCCGGTTCCACACCGGCGAGAGCAGCGATACGCAAGCTTTCTCCGACATTGATGGGCATTGGGCGGAGCAGTATATCGCGTGCGCCACCGAGCTTGGGTGGATCAAGGGCTTCGAGGACGGCACCTTCCGCCCAGATGCCTACATCACCCGTGCCCAGGCTATGACCATGATCAACCGGGTGCTGAACCGCATCCCCGAGGAGAACAGCGACCTGCCGGCAGGCATGAACACCTGGCCGGACTGCAACCCCGGCGACTGGTTCTACCTGGCGGTCCAGGAGGCCACCAACTCCCATGCGTTCAAGCACAAGACTGGAAACTATGAGACCTGGACCGGCATGAACAAAAACCCCGACTGGACCCGGTATGAGCACTGATATTGGGCAAAATTTCAGAAATACACATATCGGTTGCTGCTCCTAAATAAAAGCACAAGCGGCGCACCAAATCTGGTGCGTCGCTTGTGCTTTTGCCTTGCTCTAAACGATTCTTTTAAATGTTGCCCTTATGCGAGGGTGGCTATGGGCCAGCCTCTCTTTTTTGAAGTCATAATAGCATCGTGACCCCATTATCTTCGATCCCGATCTCCACGACCGGCGCGCCGGGGTCGTACTCGCCGTCGAGCGTCCAGGGAATGTCCTCGGCCGTCTCCGCCGTCACGTGCTTGACGTGGCGGAAGATGAGCCCCTCGGAGTCGTAGTAGTCCTTGTTGATGAGCGCTAAAATGAGCGCCTGCATCGCCGCGGGCGTTCTCGGCACGGGCACGAGCAGCAGCTCGAACTTGCCGTCGTCGAACGACACCTCGTCGGGCGAGAGCTTCATCAGCCCCGCGATCGACGTCGAATTGCTGATCGCACCGAAGAGGTATTCCCCGTCGAAGACCTCGCCGTCCGCCGTGATCTTCATGCGGTACGGGCAGAGCGTGTCGAGATTCTTGACGCCCTCGAGTAAGTAGGCAAAGTGCCCGAACATATTCTTGATATCCTGCTGGACGGTGTAGGTCGTTTTTGTGAACGCGCCGAACGACGCGACATAGACGAAGTTCCGCTCGCCGAATTTGCCCACATCGAGAGATCTCGGCTTCATGCGCATGGCGGAGGCCGCCGCCTCGGCGGGATTCGACGAGATATTCAGGCTCGCGGCAAAGTCGTTCGTGCTGCCGCCGGGCAGATAGCTCACGAGCGGGCGGTATTCTCGCGGAATGCGCATCACGCCGTTCACCGTTTCGTTGAGCGTGCCGTCGCCGCCGTGGCAGACGACGACGTCGAATTCCGGCCCGAGCGATTCGGCGAGCTCCGTCGCTTCTCCGCGGTGCGTGGTCTTGCGCACGGAGACGAGATAGCCCGCCTCGGAGTAGATCGCGGCGGCGTCAAACAGTGGTGCGAGGGATTTGGTCTTTCCCGCGCGGGGATTGACGATAAAGAGCAGCTTTTTGTCGTCCATGGGTTCCTCCTCGTTTGCTCTTCACAGCATCAGACCAGCAAAGCACCCTGCGCCCTGTCGGTCAAAATCCCCCTCTGCCAAAAAAGTCAAGTTCTGTTCATCTTCATTAACAGAGAGTAAAGATTATCATAACACACGAAATGAGCGGTTGCAATTCCCAGCAAAAAATAGTAAGCTGTTTTTGGTATCTTTTTAGCAGTCATTTAACGCCTTTTGCCCAAAAAAAGGGGGAGCCCATGAAGCAGAACAAAACCTATCTTCACCTCGGCGTAACGCTGATCGTCTCGGCCTGCGCGGTGCTGATGTTTTACGACACGTTTTTCCAGTCCCGCGTGCTGCTGGACTTTTTCGACAAGCTGATGAGCGTGCTCTCGCCGGTCATCTACGGCCTTGTGTTCGCGTACCTTCTCGCCCCCATCGTCGACTTTTTCGACCGGTATATCCAAAAGGGGCTGCCGAAGGTCAAGTCCTCGCTCGTCCGGGGGCTGAGCATCCTCGTCACGTGGATCTGCGTCATCGCCCTCATCTACCTGATGTTCAGCATCCTCATCCCCGAGCTGGTCGACAGCACGAAGACACTGGCCGACAACTTTGAAAGCTATTATAAAACCGTCTACAACTGGGTCAACAGCCTTGTGGAGAATCAGACGATCTTCTCCGACGACATCTACTCCGACCAACTGCTCTCCGCACTCAACGGCTACTACGATAAGCTCGTCAAGTGGGTCACCGACACGGTCATCCCGCAGGCGCAGGTCGCAATCGTCGCCGTGACGGGCGGCATCTGGAGCGTCGTCATCTTCCTCAAGAACATTCTCATCGGCATGATGATCTCGGTCTATCTGCTCGCGCGCAAGGAGAGCTTTGCCAAGCAGTCGAAGAAGATCCTCTACGCCATTCTGCCCGAAACGCCGTACCGCCGCACGCTGCGCGCCGTGGCCGAGGCTGACCGTATCTTCAGCGGCTTCGTGCGCGGAAAGCTGCTCGACTCGCTCATCATCGGCATCCTCTGCTTCATCTGCTGCTCGATCTTCAAGTTCCCGTATACGCCAATTATTTCGGTGTTTGTGGGCGTGACGAACATCATTCCGATCTTCGGCCCGTTCCTCGGCGCCATTCCGAGCGCGTTTCTCATCCTGCTCGTCAGCCCCAAGCAGTGCCTTTATTTCATTCTCTTCATCATCGCATTGCAGCAGTTTGACGGCAATATTCTGGGGCCGAAGATCCTCGGCAAATCCACCGGCATTTCGAGCTTCTGGGTCATCGTGGCCATCGTGGTCGGCGGCGGCTTCGGCGGCGTGCTCGGCATGTTCCTCGGCGTTCCGATCTTCGCGTGCATCAGCTCGCTTGTGAACTGGTTCACGAACCGCAGCCTCACGAAAAAGGGCGTGACGGACGACGCGATGTTCGCCCCCGCGCCGCTCGCCTCTCCGGATGAAAAAAAGGACTGATCTCCCCATGAAAACCCTGTACCGTGACAACAAAGGACTGCACCGCTGGCTTTTCGCCTGCGGCGCAGTCCTTGTGCTTTTCTATCTTATCCGCGGAAACCGCGCGGCCGTCAATTTCTGGGTCTATTCGGTCACGCTGCCCTTCGAGCAATTCTTAGGCCGCGCGTGCGCGGCGCTGCCGTTTTCGGTCGCGGAGCTTCTGTATGTGCTCGCGGCGGTCACGGCGGTCGTGCTGCTCGTGCTGATGGTGCGCTATCTTATAAAGTCGCGCCAAAAAGGGCGCGCCGCGTACCGCTGCGCGCTCTTCATGCTCGATTTGTTTCTCACGGTCTGCGCCGCGTTCTCGCTTCTCTGGGGCGCGAACTATTACGCGGACGACTTCTGCGACAGAAGCGGCCTTTCGCCCGAGCCCGTCGCGTATGATGATCTGGTCCGCGTCACGCAGTATTTCGCGGACCATCTCGCCGAGGCGTCGACGCACATCGCGCGCAACGAAAACGGCCTCTTCACCGCCGACCGGCAGGAGATTTTAGACTACGCCGACACGGTGTATGACTGCCTGTACGACGAATTTCCATTCCTCGACATGCCGGACCAGAAGCCCAAGGGCATTTTCTTTTCGAAGATCATGAGCGCGATGAACTTCACGGGCTTCTACTTTCCGTTCACGGGCGAGTCAAACGTAAACATGGACTCGCCCGCGATGCTGCTGGCCTCAACCTGCGCGCACGAGCTCTCGCATCAGCGAGGCATCACGTCCGAGCAGCAGAGCAACTTCCTCGCGGTCCTCGCCTGCACGCGCTGCGACGACGCAAACTACAACTATGCGGGCTGGATGCTCGGCTACATTCACCTCGGTAACGCGCTGTACCGCGTCGACCCCGACGCTTGGCAGCAGATTCGCGATTCGCTTCCCGACGAGATCGTGCTCGATCTGCGCTACAACAGCGCCTACTGGGCGCAGTACAAGGGCCTCACGGCCACCGTCACCCAGTCGCTCAACGATAAGATGATCAAATCCTACGGCGATGAACTCGGCACGCAGAGCTACGGTGCGGTCGTCGACCTGCTCGTGAATTACTACGCCTGAGCGCTGCTCGTCTCGCGGTAAGACTGCAAGAATTCCTTGGTCCGCTCCTGCTGCGGATTTTCGAAGACCTGCTCGGGGCTGCCCTGCTCCACGATGACGCCGCCGTCTAAAAACACGACGCGGTCGCTCACGGCGCGGGCAAAGGGCATCTCGTGCGTCACGATGACCATCGTCATGTGCTCGTCGGCAAGAGAGCGGATCACGCGCAGCACCTCGCCCGTGAGCAGCGGGTCGAGCGCGGAGGTCGGCTCGTCGAAAAAGAGGATTTCCGGCTTCATCGCGAGCGCGCGGGCGATGGCCACGCGCTGCTGCTGCCCGCCCGAGAGCTGATAGGGATAGGCGTTTTCCTTGCCTTTTAGTCCCATTTTGTCGAGCAGCGCCATCGCCTCGGCCTCGACCTCGGCTCTATCACGCTTCTGCACCGAGATCGGCGCGTCGCAGACGTTTTTCAGCACTGTGTAGTGCGGGAAGAGGTCAAACTGCTGGAACACCAGCCCGAACTGCCGCCGCACCTGCGCGAGCGCGGCTTTTCCGGCGTAGACGCTTTTGCCGTTTTCCTCGCGCGCGGCGACGTTTTCGCCATACGCGAGCGTGCCGGAGTCCATCGTTTCAAGCAGCGTCGCGCAGCGCAGCATCGTCGACTTGCCGCCGCCCGAGGGGCCGATGATCGACACGACCTCGCCTTTTTCCACCTTGAGCGACACGTCCTTTAAGACTTCGAGCGCGCCGAACGCCTTTCTGGCGTTCCGCATTTCAAAAACTGCCATTGCTCTCCCCTCCCTTTAGCGGTAATAGCGCAGCGCCTGCTCCCATTTTTCCATGGCGAAGGCGACCACATAGTTGAAGACATAGTAGAAGACACCCGCCGCCACCAGCGCCAGCATGCCCGGCGTATTCGGCGAGGCAACGATCTGCTTGGCGCGCGTGAACATCTCCACCGTGCCGATGACGGACGCGAGCGACGTGTCCTTGACGAGCGTGATGACCTCGTTCGTCACCGCAGGGATGACGCGCTTGACCATCTGCGGCAGGATGATCTTGAAAAACGTCTGTGCCTTGGTATAGCCGAGCACCTGCGCGGCCTCATACTGCCCGCGCGGGATGGATTCAAGTCCGCCGCGGTAGATCTCGGCAAAATACGCCGCGTAGTTGATGACGAACGCGACGATGACCGCCGTGAAGCGCCAGTTGCCCGGCACCGTGACGCCAAGCAGGAGCTTCGGCCCGTAGAAGACGACCATCAGCTGCAGCATCAGCGGCGTTCCGCGCATGATGGAGATATACGCCTTGATGAAGCCGCGCAGCGGCGTCAATCTGCTGCGGCGGCCAAACATCACCGCAAGGCCCAGCGGCATCGAGAATAGCAGCGTCAGCGCAAAGATCAAAAGCGATGTGACAAAGCCCTCGGATAATAGCGAAAGCATCGTGGATACAGTCATGGAATGATTCTCCCTTATTCGGTCATAAGCGGGAAAAAGCGGGGGCTTTCGCCCCCGCTCCCTCCCTGAGAAGAGGATGGGCACCTATGAGTTATAATTGGTTTTTACAGTCGCCCGAGGTAAACGTTTTTACTTGTTGATAAGGCACAGGCTGTCGAGCACGAGACCCTGATCGACGTACTTCTGCGCGATCTCCAGCATGGTGCCGTCCTCGGCCATCTTGAGAAGCTCGGCGTTCACCGCGTCGCGCAGCTCGGTGTTGCCCTTGAGGAAGCCGATGGCGTACTGCTCGGTGGAGAGGGGCTCGTCGAGGATGACGTAGTCGCCGTCGTTGTTCGCGATCTGATACTGCGCAACGCCGAGGTCAGCGGCCACGGCGTCCACCGTGCCCTGGGCGAGGTCCATAAAGCCCATGTTGTAATCGCCGAGCTCCACGACCTCCTTGAGCGACGCCTTGAAGTCCTCATTTTCGTTGATCGCGTCGACCGCGGAGGACGCGGCCTGCGCCATCACGCTCTTACCGGCGAGGTCCGCGAGCGAGGTGATGCCGCTGTCGGCCTTCACGACCATCACGATGGAGTTATCCACATAGGGGTCGGAGAACGTGTAGTCATTTTCGCGGCCGGTGTAGGTAAAGCCGTTCCAGATGCAGTTGATCGTGCCGCTGGAGAGCTCGGCGTCCTTGCTGTTCCAGTCGATGGCCACGGCCTCGTACTCCCAGCTGAGGCGCGCACACAGCTCCTTGGCCATTGCGAGGTCAAAGCCGTCATACGTGCCGTCGGCGGCGATGAAGCCGAACGGCGGAAACTCGGCATCAAAGCCGACGATCAGCTTTTGCGTCTCGCCGCCCTGCGCGTCCTGCGTATCACCGGTATCGTCGGCGGTGTCGTTCTTGCTGCCGCAGGCGGCAAGGGCCAGTACCATCACGGCGGCAAGCGCCATGGCTAAGAATTTTTTCATCGTTTCTTCCTCCTGTAAGTTCCGGCGCTTGGCCGTTTGATTTAGTGTGGTAACACGATAACATAATAACGTGTGACAGTAAATGCGCACACTTTACAAAGATGGAGCGATAAAGCGAATCGTTTTTTGCCGCTTTCCACAGTTTTCACGGTTTCTGGACGGCAGCGCGGTGTTTGCCTCCCGTTTTTCCCCGCTTTGCGCTTGTTTCTTTTTTTGCCGTGTGCTACAATGCAAGCAAGAATTTTTGATCGCAGGAGGCCATTTTTATGCTGTCTATTGATATCTCCCATGCCGCTTCGTTTCTCTCGTTGCCGTATGAAGCGGCACTGCGCCCGCGTCTCGAGCGCGCGGCGGGCTGGCTACAAAACGGCGGCGGAAAGGGCTCTGATTTCATCGGCTGGGTCACGCTCCCGCGCGACTATGACAGAGGCGAGTACGCGCGCATCCTCGCCGCGGCGAAGAAGATTCAGGGCGATTCCAAGGCGCTCGTCGTCATCGGCATCGGCGGCAGCTATCTCGGCGCGCGCGGCGTCATCGAATGCCTCTGCTCCCCGAACTATAACTTAAAGAAGAAGTCCACGCCGAACATCTACTTTATCGGCAACGGCCTCTCCTCCGACGCGCTGCGCGAGGTGACGGAGCTCATCGGCGACGACGATTTCTCCGTCAACGTCATCTCGAAGTCCGGCACGACGACCGAGCCCGCCGTCGCGTTCCGCTTCTTCCGCGAAAAGCTCGAAAAGAAGTACGGCAAGGAAGAGGCCGCGAAGCGCATTTACGCCACGACCGACGCGCACAAAGGCGCGCTCAAGTCCCTCGCCGATCAGGAGGGATACGAGGAATTCGTCGTGCCCGACAACATCGGCGGACGCTACAGCGTGCTCACGGCCGTTGGTCTTCTCCCCATCGCCGTCGCGGGCGTTGATCTAAATGAACTCATGGGCGGCGCACAGGAGATGATGACGCTCTGCGCGAAAAACGATTACAGCAATCCCGCGTGGCAGTACGCCGCCATGCGCCACGAGCTCTACCGTCAGGGCAAGAAGGTGGAGCTTCTCGCGTGCTTCGAGCCCGCGTTCCGCTTCATGGCCGAGTGGTGGAAGCAGCTCTACGGCGAGAGCGAGGGCAAGGAGGAAAAGGGCCTCTTCCCCGCGAGCGTCGACTTCACCGCCGACCTGCACTCGATGGGCCAGTACATCCAGCAGGGCGAGCGCATGCTGATGGAGACCGTCGTGCGCTTTGCGCCCGCGGAGCAGCAGATGGTCGTCCCCTTTGACGAAGCGAATGGCGACGGGCTCAACTTCCTTGCGGGAAAGACGATGGACTTCATCAACCGTCAGGCCATGGACGGGACGCTGCTCGCCCATGTCGAGGGCGGCGTGCCAAACATCATTTTGAACCTCGATGAGAACAACGCCCGCACGATGGGCCAGCTCATTTACTTCTTTGAATACGCCTGCGGGCTGAGCGGCTATCTGCTCGGCGTCAATCCCTTTGACCAGCCGGGCGTGGAGGCCTATAAAAAGAACATGTTCGCGCTGCTCGGCAAGCCCGGATACGAGGAAATGGGCGAGGAGCTGCGTAAGCGCCTGCGCTGAATTTTTTGAATAAACCTGAAACTTTCCATTCAGCATTGCAAATTTGTTTCATTTATGCTATGCTGATGCCATCAGAAAGACCATCCCCCGCAAAAGAGGCGGGGAGCTATTGAAAGGAGTGATTTCTATGGTCAGACTCATCATGGGTGAAAAGGGCACCGGTAAGACCAAGAAGCTGATCGAAATGATCAATACCACTGCGCAGGAGGATAACGGCAGCGTCGTCTGCGTCGAAGCAAAGTCTACCATGACCTTTGACCTGCACTATCACGTTCGTCTGATCTCTGCCTACGAGTACGACCTGTCCAACTACGAGGCCCTGCGCGGCTTCCTGTTCGGCCTGTACGCGGGCAATTATGATATTTCCCACATCTTCATCGACAACCTGTTCAAGATCACCGGCGGCGAGTGCAACCAGGCGGCCGACGATTTCCTGAACGAGCTCGAGCGCTTCAGCAACGCCACCGGCGTCAAGTTCACCATCTCCGTCTCCGGCGACCCCGCCCTTGCCACCGACGGCATGCAGAAGTATCTGTAAATTTTACTTTCGCAAAAATAAGAAGAACGCCTCGGAAGAGGCGTTCTTTTTTCTTTGCTGAAAGGCAGGATTTTTGGCAGCGCGGTGCTCTGCACTTTGTTCCCTGCGTGCCGCAGGGTGCGCAGTAAGGGGGATACTCTCTTTCGAGAAAGAGAGTATCCCCCTTGAACCCCCGAGAAAAAGACGAGGGGGTCTTGCCCCTCGACCCCCAACATTGGCAGATTGTAGCTTGAATGACTGCACGCGCTGCGCAGTGAGGGTGCGGTGTACATGGCTTCGCCATGAACTCCTACTATTCGATACCACTCGCAACCGCGCCTTACTACCGTGAGGCGCGTGTGACGGGAGCTTGGCGGCAGACTGATTACTGAATGCGGCATTGCTGCGCTCGCCGCGCGTGGGATGAAACAAATGTTGCAATTTGTCGGAACTTATGATACGGTAATAACAAGGCGCTGCACGAACGGCAGGCGGTTGGCTACATCCTCCGAGAGGAGGTGGTAGATATGCCTATTACGATCACGTTACATATCCTTGGATATGTGGTTACGATCCGTATAAAAAGCGAAAACCGCCACTCGGCCAAGTGACGGTTTCTCATTTTGAGTCTTCCTAACTTCCCGGGCTGACCGCTTGTCGCAGCGCCCTTTCTACGTCCATTATAGCAAATTCTCCCGCGCTGTCAAGCGACAGTGCGGGCTTTGTTTTTATCTGCCTTATTTATGCCAAATCTCGCAGCTGTCCGGTGCGTATTTCTATAAGCTGCGGACCGTTCACAGAAAAGAACACTGTTGAAATAGAAAAGCAGCAATCCCACCTGCGGCGAGCGAAGCAATGTCGCCCGCACGCAGTCCGCCGCCGTGCTACCGTCACTCGCGCCTCACGGAGTAGGGCGCGGTTGATATCGGCAACGAATCGCAGAGATTCGTGGCGAAGCCACGTACACCGCACCCGATTCCGCAGGCCGCGCAGTTCTTCAAGTGCCGATCTGCCAATGTGCGGGGTCGAGGGGCAAGACCCCTCGTCCTTTCTCTCGGGGGTTCAAGGGGGATACTCTCTTTCTCGAAAGAGAGTATCCCCCTTTATCCGTGCAGCGCTAAGCGCTGCTCTCCCCGCGGCACCAGTGCCGCAGCTTCCTTTGCACTTGTGCGAAAAAGAGGAAAAGGAAACAAAAAGCCCCCGCCGGGAGAGGCGAGGGCTTCTTGCTGTGTTGTGTGTGTATTTTTAGGAGGGAGAAAATCACATCGGGGGGAGCTCCCCTTTGCAAGTATTAAGATACCAGTCAATCTTGGCTAAAGTTTGAATCGGTTGTAAACAAATTATGAATACCACCGGAAATTTTGCACATTTTCAGCCCATGAGCGCGCAGAGCTCGGAAAAATCGAGCGGCTGGAGCGCAAGGTCGATGCCGTAGCCGATGACGCGGGCGAGCTCGCGGATCTGCGCGTCGATGTCGCGCGTTGTGACCATAACGGTCTCGTGGCCGCGCAGGGCGGCGGGATCGACGTCCGACTTTCCGGCCTCTTCGAGCACATCGAGCGTCAGCGTCGCCGCGTCGACGACCGTGGGAACGCCGATGGCATAGACCGGCACGCCGAGCGTGTCGCGGCTGAGGGGACACCTGTGATTGCCCACGCCGCTGCCTGGGACGATGCCCGTGTCAGAGAGCTGCACCGTGGAGCAGAGCCGCATGAGCGAGCGGGACGCGAGCGCGTCGATCGCGATGACCGCGTCGGGCTGCACCGCGCGCACCGTGCCGCGCAGCGTCTCCATCGCCTCAATGCCCGTCCGGCCCAAAACCCCCGGTGTCAGCACGCTGACAGAGCAAAATGCGGAAAACGCGCCGTTTTGCCGCAGATGGCGCGTTACAAGCACATGCTCCGCACTCCTCGGCCCGATGGCGTCCGGCGTCATATTCGCGTTGCCGAGTCCCGCGACGAGCACGCTTTTCACATTCTCGCCGAGCAGCGCTCGAAGCTCCGCCCCTACGGCGCGCGACGCGCGCTCGAGCACATCGTCCGCGTTTTTTTGCAGCGGCGAGAGGTCGAGCGTCACATACCGCCCGCGGGGCTTGCCGAGCTGGCGCGCCGCGCCCTCGGTGTCGATGCGCACGCTCGTCACGCTGCACCCGCGGCGGAAGACCGTCCGGCTGTCCACGCCGGAGAGCGTCTGCGCGCGGCTCCTCGCGCAGAGCAGCTCGTGCGCCTCCATGGCAAGATCGGTGCGGTATTGGAGCATTTTGCCTCTCTCCTTTTACTAAATCTTGTTTTCTTTCCCTATTTTATCCACAAAGTTTTGTGTCATACAAAAAAATCAGAAAATTTCGAAAAAATGCTTGCAATTTCTTGCATTCTTTGCTAAAATACCATTCTGCACGGTGGATTTTTTGTCCGCCGGCGCGAATTCCAACCGGAGGAGGTGTTTGGTTTGCCGAATATTAAGTCTGCCAAGAAGCGCGTTCAGGTGTCTGGTGTGCGTAATGAGCGCAACAAGGCCGACAAGTCCGCACTGAAGACCGCACTCAAGAAGTTCGAGGCGGCTGCCGCTGAAGGCAATCGCACCGAGGCCGAGAGCGCTTACAAGGTCGCAGTGAAGTCTGTCGATAAGGCTGCTGCTAAGGGTATTCTGCACAAGAATAACGCCGCGCACAAGAAGAGCGCGCTGACCCTGAAGCTCAACAGCGTTGGCTAATCGAGCGAAAATGAGAGCCATCCGAAAGGATGGCTCTTTTTTTGTGCCCAAAGGGGCACTGGCTTATCCGCGCGATGCGCGGAGGGGTAATGCAGCGCTTGGCGCTGCTGCCAGGTAAGGGGGCCATTCTCTCACGTGAGAGAATGGCCCCCTTTGTTCGCACCCCTGCGGCACGCAGGGACTAAGGTGCAGCGCTGCGCGCTGCTTACTTTTTGTTAGGATTATAATAATCCGTCTCCTCCGGCAGGACGATCGGCAGCCCGTTCTGATACACCGGAAGCGTCTGGAACTTGAATCTCGACACCTTGTGCTTGCGGTCGATCTGCTCCTTGATGGCGGGGTCGACCTCGCCCTTGCGGATGTACTCGTTCACCGCGTGGTAGGTAAAGCCGAGGTTGTCCTCGTCCGTCTTGCCGGTCAGGCCGTCGGACGGCGGCTTGATGAGGAAGCGCTCGGGCAGACCCAGCTCCGCGCCCAGCGCGATGACCTCCTCGGTCGTGTACATGCCGAGCGGCGAGAACGCGCCCGCGCTGTCGCCGTAGATCGTGCAGTAGCCGACCCAGTCCTCGGAGAGGTTCGAGGTGTTGATGACGATGCCGCCCTCCTCGCTCTGCGCGATGGCGTACAGCGTCGCCATGCGGATGCGGGACGGCAGGTTCACCTTCGTCTGGCGGCTCGCCTCGATGCCCACGCGCGCCATCTCGTCGAGAATGCCGCTCGTGCCGCCGTGAATATTGAACGTGTAGTGGCGGATGTTCAGCACGTCGACAAGGCCGTTGGAATAGTCGATGTCCGGCTGCACGCCGTCGGGCATCAGCACGCCGACGACATTCTCGCGACCGTAGGCCGCCACGCTCAGCGCCGCCGTGACGGAGCTGTCCTTGCCGCCCGAAATGCCGATGACGGCGGTCTTGCCTCCGCAGGCCTTCATCTGCGCGCGCATCCAGTCGAGAAGGCCCGGAAGCTGCTGCTTTGCGTTGAATTCTGCCATAGTCTTTTGCTCCTTCATATTACTTCAGCAAAGCGGGAAGGCTCCCCTCCCTGCTGAGAAAAAATTTGCTTTTGTTGTACCACACTTCCGCTAAGCTTTCAAGTACCCTTCGGCCTGCTTTAAAAACATTTCCCGATATTTTCCGTTCTGCGCCATCAGCTCCGCGTGCGTGCCGGATTCTATGATTCTTCCATCGGAGAGAAGATAAATTTGGTTCGCGTCCACGACCGTGGAGAGCCGGTGCGCGACCATAACGGTGGTCGTCGGCGAGCGGTCGAAGATCAGCTTTGCGATGCGGTACTCGGCGATCGGATCCAGCGCGCTGGACGGCTCGTCGAGGATGAGCAGCCCAAATTCGCTGTGCAGCAGCCGCGTCAGGCATAGGCGCTGCGCGTCTCCGCCCGAGAGCACCGCGCCGTTTTCGTCGAACTCCTTCGTGACCTGCGCGTCCAGAGAAAGCCGCAGGCCGACCTCCTCAAGGCAGGATTTGAGCCGCGCATCGTCCGCGTCGGCGTAGGCCGTCATATTTTCGCGGACAGACAGCGCGTACAGGCGGGACTGCTGAAACGCGATGCCGATCCTGCCGCGCAGCGTGCTCACGTCATAGTCCGCGATCGGGCGGCCGTTGATCTGCACCGTTCCTCCGTCCGCGTCGTACAGGCGGAGCAGGAGCTTTGTGAGCGTCGTCTTCCCCGCGCCATTTTCGCCGACGATGGCGATCTTTTCTCCGGGCGCGATGGCAAGGCTCAGATCACGGATGGCAAACTCATCGCTGCCGCCGTAGCGGTAGGACACATGGTCGAATCGGACGGAAAACGGGCCGTCTGACGCTTTTTCGCCGTCTGTCGACGCTTCGATGGTCGAATCTGTGTCGAAAAAGCGCTGCACCTTCTGCGCGTAGGCAACGCCTAAGGCGACCTGCGAGCTCCACCAGCCGAGCGCGTTGAGCGCCTCCTTGAGCGCGAGCGACGAGGCGATCAGCGTCGCATAGACGCCAATGCCGCCGATATTGCCAGACATCACGCCCCATGCAACATAGACCGGCACGGCAAACGTCGTGCCGAGCTGCGCGAGGTTTACCAGAATATCGGTCAAAAATTCCTTTGCGCCGTATTTTCGATAGATCGCGGCCCTGCTCTTCACAGAGCCGTCGAACAGCGAAAAAAGCGGCTTTTTGATGTTTGACACGCGCAGGTCGGCGACCGCCGTATGGTCAAAAAACAGCCGCCGCAGATAGTCAGCCTTCCGCTGGTCGTTGACCATGGCCGTCTCACGCTCCACGGACACCCTGCTCCAGTAAATTTGCGCATACGCGACAAACGCAGAGCAGCCCAGAACGATGAGCAGCAGCGCAACGCCCTGCGACGCGATCAGCGCGCCGTAGACAATGCATTTCGCGACGCCGCTCAAAAGCGAGAAGAGATTTTGCAGCGTCTCCGACGACTGCGAGGCAAATTTCTCCGTCGCAAGCTTGTAGCTGTCGAAATAGCTCGGATCGTCAAAGTGCCGGTAGTCGACCGTCAGGGCTTTTTCGTAGATCGACCGCTCGATCGTCCCCTCGATCTCCTGTTTTTTCCACCGGAGGTAAAAATCCTCGTACACCGCGTGGAGCAGATCAAGCGCCAGCGCGAGCAAAAGGTATGTCAGGCCCGTCAAAAATGTCGCTTCAAACGGCTTTCCCGCTTCGATCATTTCGATCACCGCCTGCGCCAGCGTCGCGGAAAAATACCCCGCCGCCGGCACAAACAGCACCGATGAGATAAACGAGCCGACCATTAAGGTCTTGCCGTACTTCCACCAGGGCGCTAAAAGGAAGCAAATGCTGTCCCAACCCTGCCTGAGCTTTCCAACCGTCTTCTCCGGAATCAACCTTCTTTCTGTAGTTGTCGTTGGTTTTATTCTTACTTAAACCGATTCACCGTCGCGGCATTATTTTCCCACGCGGCAGGCCGCGCGGGAGCCCTGTTTTATTCCATGTCTTGCGGCGGCGAAGTGAATCCGCCGCTCGCGCCGCCGGACTTCCGGCGAAAGGCCACGCTATCTCTTACTTAAACTTGTGCCACTCATTAACAGCCATCTCATCGCAGCGGTTGTTGTACGCATTCTCCGCGTGGCCTTTGACCCAGTGGTAGTGCAGCTCGTGCTGCGCGATGAGGGACAAGAGCTGCTCCCACAAATCGACGTTCAGCGCGGGCTTTTTGTCGCTTTTGACCCAGCCGCGCTGCTTCCAGCCGTAGACCCAGCGCTTTTCCAGCGCGTCGATGACGTAGCGCGAGTCGGAATAGAGTTCCACGACGCACGGCTCTTTTAAGAGCCGCAGCGCCTCGATGACGGCGGTGAGCTCCATGCGGTTGTTCGTCGTGCTCGCCTCGCCGCCGGAGAGCTCGCGCTCGTGCGCGCCGTATTTGAGCACCGCGCCCCAGCCGCCGGGGCCGGGGTTGCCTGAGCACGCGCCGTCGGTATAGATAATGACCTGTTTCATGCGTTTCCTCAATAAGAGCTGATCTCGAGCGATGCATCGTCCTCGCCCGGCGTGATCGAACGAATTTCGACCGTGTACTTCATTTCCGGCGAGACGACGATCTCGACGCGGTCGCCGACCTTTTTCCCCAGGATGGCCTTGCCGACGGGCGATTCCTTGCTGATGAGGCCCTTGAGCGCGTTCTGCCGCAGGGTGGTCACGAGCTGGATGTTCTGCTCTTTCCCCAGTTTTTCGTTATAGAGCACCACGTGGTCAAAAAGGCCGACGGTGCCCTCTTTTTCGTTCACTTCGATGACCTTCGCCGTCGCGATCATGCGCTCCAAGTAACGGATGCGGCTCTCGTTGCGGTTTTTCTCCTGCTTGGCGACCTTGTACTCGTAGTTTTCGCTCAAGTCGCCGAACGCGCGCGCCGTCTGCACATCCTCGATGAGCTTGGGGCGAAGCTCCAAACGGCGGTGCTCCAGCTCTGCCTTCATCTTGTCAATGTCGACCTGTGTCAGTTCGTCATACATGGTGTGTTCGCTTCCTTTTTTGCTCAATAACTGCCGCTCTGCGCGTGCTGACGCTTGACGCGCGCGACGCGCTGGGCGTATTCCTCGCGGTCCAGAATGCCCGCGTCATATAAGACCTTCAAACTCTCAAGCCGGTCCTCGCAGCTGTCCATGTGGACAGAATGCACCTCGCCGCTGTCGGCCTGCTTCCTGCGCGCAATCTCCCAGCGCTTTTCGCTGTGTGCGCGCTCATCGGCGTGGCGCTGCTCGTTTCTCTCCCACTCGTCGGCGCGGTGCTGCTTGTGGAGCGCCTTGATCTCTGTCGGGCTCGGGCGCTTTTTTTCCGTCTGCCCGCGCAGCGCATCAAGATCCTCGGCTGTGCGCTTTGCCTTTTTGATGAGCTCGTCGGGCGATGCCGAAATGCTGCCCGTTTCCCGATCATTGACCTTTTTGTCCTCGTTGGCGACAGCCGCCTTAAACCACCAGACAAGTGCGATGATAATAAGGATCAAAACTTCTCCCATTGTCCGCGCTCCTTTCTCTTACAGCCGGTCCAGAATGTCCCTGCGTTTTTCCTGATACTCCTCTTCCGTAATGAGTCTGCGGTCGTAGAGCGTCTGCAACTCCTCGAGCCGCGCTTCGGCGTCGGACTTGCCGCCCTTTGCGCCATCGTCCGTCTCGTCGGTGATCTCATAGCCGCCGTTGTACTTCACAACGCCCGCCGCGAGCAGGAAATTGTAGATGCCCATGCCGAAGGCCATCAGGCACCAGATGGCCTTGAAGCCGATCATCGCGCCGATGCTCGGAATGGTAAACAGGCCGAACACGCCCATCGCGCACGCGATGACGCCCGACAGAATGCTCGCGCTTTTGCTGGGCTTATAGTGGATGTTTCTTCTCATGGTAACCTCCCTTTATTTTCTTTTCTCTTTCAAAGGAAATGCAGCGCGTCACGCTGCTGCATAGCATACCCCCCATTTTCTTTCCCGAGAAAGAAAACGGGCGGTGTGACCGTCCAAAAGAAAGGCGTCTGCATTGTATGTCTTCCCTTGAACATCCTTTTTGCCTGCGGATTGCACTGCCTGCCAAGTGTCGTATCTAAACGACTTGGTTTGCTTCTATCTCCGCTGTCGCTCTGCCTGCGTATCGGCAGTCTCCATCAATTTCCGTCTATTTCGGATATACTACTGTACTTCATTATAGTGGACAGAAGCGTTTCTTTCCAGCAAATTCAAGTTTACATGCAGAGTTTTTCCGCAAGTTTGGTGTTACACACCGTGTTCTGCCTTTCGGCAGACCAATTCGTCCAGTGAAAGATCATAAAAATCGGCCAGCGCAATGAGCGTTGACATCCGCGGTTCACTTTTTCCGTATTCATACGCCTGATAAGCGCGGACGGTCACACCGATCGACAACGCAACATCGCTCTGCTTTAGTCCGCGCTCCTGTCTCAGTTTTAAGATATATTCGGGAAAATTCATTTCTGTTTCCTATTGACATGAAGTTTTCTTCGTGTTACAATAAAGTAAACATGAAGAAAACTTCGTTTATTGTTGAGGTTATTGTATGCTGCATCTTTACGAATCCCTGTTCCGTGCCGGATATGGCGAACATCCGGAACGCTTTTTGTCAAAGGACGAACTCGACGATTATCGGGCATCCTTGTCCTATTACAATTCACAGTATCTTGAATTGCTCGCCATGCTTAACACCGAACAGTCCGTTCTCTTCAAAAAATTACAGGACAATCGCTCTGACATTATCGGTCTTGAGCGCGACGCTTCTTTTCGCTGCGGCCTGTGTGTCGGCCTAAAGCTCGGCAGTCTTTCTTCTCTTCTGCTCTAATCAATGCGGCGAGCGAAGCAATGCCGCTATTTCGCACGCAGTCTGCCGCCGAGAAAACGTCACTCGCGCCT
>OKRW01001725.1_pt1 | contig 17555 bp, 17 predicted proteins | sample 1601151 | NCBI WGS metagenome assembly OKRW01 (sample SAMEA3541471, study PRJEB24748) | human gut metagenome | biome: human gut; feature: human-associated habitat; material: faeces | place: China | collected 2012 | reverse complement strand
CGGCAATGGAAACATGGATGCGCGAACTGGGTGTTGCGATGAATCTCGCGGAGCTGGGCGTGACGGAAGCCGACCTGGACGACGTCGTTGCCGCCACATTCATTATGACCGGCGGTTACAAAACGCTTACCAAGGAAGACGTGCGCAACGTTTTGCTGCAGTGCCTTTAAAGGGGGCAATGCCTATAGAAGGAGAGGCTGTCTGAAGCAGCGACGCCCCGGCGCGCGGTCAAGTTTAAGTCGCGCGCCACGCAGCATCACCCGCGCAGCGTGGCGCGCAGGCGATCGGTGCGAAGCAGCAGGTCAAACGCATCAAGCACGTTTATTACCACGACATCGGCGCACGTCAAAAGCTTTCCACACGAACCTTCTGCTCCCATAATCGCAATCGAGAGCGCGGCTTCGTCGAACATAGCGATGTCGTTGAAGCCATTGCCGATGCACACGCAGCCCCCAGCGCCAAGCTCGCGCACAATCATGGCCTTGCATGCGCTCGCATCATCGCGGGCAAACACACGCACATCAACCGGAAGGTCGTCGCATTCCGTACGCACCGTACCAAACGTGTCAGCCGTAAGTACGCTGACCTGGGCGAACTCTGTGATTTCTCGAATGCGGCTCGCAACGCCTTCAATAAGATGCCCGTCGACGGCAATGGTTCCGTTGTAGTCGCACACCACGTGACGAATCTCGAACGCGCCACGTCCGGGAATGTCGATTTTCAACATAGGGCAGGATTCCTTTCGATCACGGCCTCGAATGCCTATCGCTTTTCTAAACATGCCGAACTTAAAGCCGATTCGACTTGTGATGCCCGTTAAAAACAGCGCAGCATTCCAAGCATGTCCGATTTCCGCAGATTTTGGCAGAAAATTGCGGTTGTGAACGATATGGGTTGCTTCCTTATAAGAAGCGATTCGTAAAACACCAGGTCAGAAGTAAGTCAATACAATAGGCTCTTGCCAAGAACCTTTCAAACCTCTTTTAAATCGTTCACAACCGCAATTCTCTGCCAGAAAAGTCGAAATCGGGACACGATTTCGACGAAGACACAAAGAAGGAGGCGATCGGGAAAGTACAGCGGAGAAGAGCTATGCTGCGCGCCCGTAGGCCACACGCAGCGTGCAGCACAAGACGCAAGCAAAGCGCGACAAGCGTCAAAATCTAAGTCGCAAACAACAGGGGCCAGGTAACAAACCGCAAAGCAGCAAGCCGCCAAGAAGCGTGCGTCACTCAAGGCGCAGGCACGAATACCGACCCACAGCAGCCCGCATCGGCCCGGCCCAATCCAAGCCATAATCTAAACCGCACTTGTCCTTCTCGCCCAAACCGGACCGACCACTTCGGCCGCCCTGGCCCGAATCAGCCTTGCACGCCGGACCGTATCGGCCTGCACTGGTTCGCAGCAGCCAATAATCGCCCGCGCCAATGAAGCCCTTCTAACCCAAAGCCGGCGAAACCCTTTCATTCAACTCCGATGAATCGCTCGCTCCCATGGTCGGCAAAAGGCCCATATCCGAAGACACGATTCCAAGCTCTCGCCAAAGCCTCTCTTGTTTGAGGCGGAAATCACCTGGCAGGCGCACCCTCTTCCCAAGGATTCGCGCAATGCCTTGCGCCGCCTCGTCAAACAACGAAGCCCGACGCAGATGCTCGGCGGTCAAATTGACGCTCGTAACATCCATGGATTCAAGCGCTATGCGTCGCATCGAGTCGTTCGCAAGCAGGCGCTCCGCGGAGTGGAACTCCGCGCTGTCGTATTCAACATCGAGTCGCGCGGCAGGCCAATACAAATCACAGCGCAGCGACGAGCGCCCCGTCGCGGCCACATTTTTCGGAAGCGGCATTTCCGCATTCATTGTGGGGTGCGGCAAACCATAGCCGCCGAGCGAATAGGGAAGGCACAACAGCATGGCAAGCTCGCTTTCGCGCGGCGAAGCAGAGCCGGCAAGAATGTAGGAAAGCGCTCGACGAGCTTTCTTCACGCCTTTGAACTGGGGTGACTTCTCGATGAATGACGCAAGGGCACCGGGAGAAGTGAGCGGGATCGCATCGTATCGAGCTAATCCGAAGGTTGAAGCGCGGCGGTACGTTCCGCAAAGCTCAAAGCCAAGCGCTATAAGCCGTTCAAGGGAGAGCACGCTTGCCATTTCGCAAAACGCCATTTCCGGCGTACTTACGTACAGGCCGTCTTCGATTCGCATGAACGACCGCGGATGAAACGGCCCTTTGCGAACCGAGGTTTCGATTCCGCCTCCCGCGCGTCGAAGACGTGCGTGCGCCACGGTTGCGTGAATCAGCGACCCATCCGAAAAGAAGCGATCCCTTACGGCTGGCGTGAGCTCAGGCGTGACAGCCGATTCGAAGAATTTGACGGCAGCTTTTGTATCGCGCTCCAGCGTGCGACGATAATCCCGCGCATCCTGGAACGCGAAAGACACGCTTTGGTTGGCAGCAGGTACGCCCTGGCTGGCAACAGGAATGTCACGGCTTGCAGCAGGAATGCCACAGCTGGCAGCGGGTACACCCAGCGCAACACGCGCGCGGCAATCGGAAGGTGCGCCCAGTGCGGCGCGCGCGCATCGATCGGAAGACGCACCACAACTGACAGAATCATTTCGATTGAAAGAGTCGCTTCGGCTGTCAGGCCCGCCTTGATCGATAAGAGCATTTCGGCCGGTAAGGGCATTTCGGCTGGTAGAGCCGCTTGGCTCGAAGAATGCACTTCGATCGGTAGGCATGCTATGGTCAATGGACATACTCCGACCAGCCAGAACGCTTTGGCAAGTGGGGTTGCTCTGTCCCAAGGATGCATTTCGACCGGTGGAATCAATTTGATCAAGGGATACCCTCTGGCCAACTGGAGTACTTTGGCCGGAGATGGCCGTTCGGCCACAAGGCGTACTTCGATTGACGCGTGCACCAAAGTCACAACCAGCGACAACGCTGTCCCAGACGCGCAAAGCACTTTGCTTTCCGAGCACAACAGCCATGGCGGCCTCTTCCTCCGGCGATTTCGTAATACACCAGATGCAGCTTCGGCGACAACGACGTTTCTGCGATGGCGACGTCTTCCGAAATAGCGGCGTCGTCTTCCATAATGGCAACGTCTTCCGTGATGGCGGCATCTTCCGCAATACCGGCGTCTTCCGCATCTAGGGATTATGCGATGCACTCTATCATGAACGTGTTCGTTTCTTTCCCGTTTTGGCACAAATTTGCGGTTGTGAACGATGGATTTTTCGGAATGCAAAAAGAACTCTACAAAAGACCAGGTCAGACGCGTGTCACCTGCTAAAGCTCGCAGAAAAGCCCTTCAGCGTGACGAAAAATCGTTCACAACCGCAAATTTGTGCCAGAATCACCAAATTCGGGACACGTTTTCGCCAAGACAGAGACGCGATCTTCGAAAAACCCGCTCGCCACCCGCTCCCAATGCACGCTTGGAGCGACGCCGCGAAATCGGCGCGATCCAAGCGAAAATGGCGCACCCCAAAATAATCGGAAGCCCCGACTAAAAGAGGATTACCTGATCGTCCGCTTGAAAAGCCCGCATGGATGGGCAGAGCAGCATCGGCGCCAAAAACATTGCAAACCTACGGCTTCGTTGCGCTTTCATCGGAAAATGACCCATTTGCACAGGCAGAAGCCCCAAATACCCTGCATCGCCATGGTGGCGAATTTACCGACCATCTCGGAACAACCGAACGACGCAGCCGCCCAGCCTATGAACCAGGTGCCGAACAGGAAGTTCCAAACGTACAGGGCCACAAACAGTGCCACGCTACGCCAGAAGTTACTCGATGCCTTGAACGTGATGTTGCGGTTCATGAAGAAATTGAACGAGCCGGAACACGCGACGGCGATGCCGTTCGCAACGCCCGTTGGCAGCGCGAGCTGAGCCAAGGCAAACACGCCGAACTCAACGAATGTCTGCATGATAGACACGCCGTAATACATAAACGCCTGGCGAATGCCACGAGCGAGAGGCGACCGATTAACCCGCTCGCGTGCGGCGCCGGCTTGCTGCGTTAGCGGGTTCGCCAACACTTTAGCGGCATTGCCTAATTCCCCATCGAAGCCAGCCCGCTCGCGTGTGATGCGAGCCCTATCGCTCGCGATATGTATCTGCGTATCTTTCATAGCTGCGATTCTAGAACTCGCGTGCGAACCCTGCCGAAACATTACCTTTTCGTTACGCCCGGGAGAGAGACCGCGCGAACCATGCGAACCACATGAAGCGCGCGAACCACATGAAGCGCGCGACCAGCTCGAACCCGAACACGTGACGTCTTCGCATCGACCTTAGCTCTTGGTCAGTCCTTACCCCAACGCCACATCGAGCACCATCATCATGCTGAAGCCCACGGCGAAAAACACTGTGCCTAAATTTGAATGTCTACCCTGAGAAACTTCGGGCATAAGCTCCTCGACCACAACATAGAGCATGGCGCCTGCCGCAAAACTCAACAAATACGGAAGCGCTGCAATCACAAGCTGCGAAGCCAGAATCGTGAGCACCGCGCCGATGGGCTCAACGACGCCCGAAAGAATGCCGCCCGCAAACGCCTTGCACCGACTCACCCCTTCAGCTCGCAACGGCATCGAGATAATCGCGCCTTCCGGGAAATTCTGAATGGCAATTCCAAGCGACAAAACCAGTGCGCTCGCCGCCGTGATCTGCGTATTTCCCGCAAGAAAGCCCGCGTACATAACGCCAACCGCCATTCCTTCGGGAATGTTGTGCAAAGTTACCGCCAAAACCATCATCGTCGTGCGGCTCAGCGTGCTTTTCGGCCCCTCAGATTGCTCGCTACCCACATGTAAGTGAGGAATCAGGTGGTCAAGAATAAGCAAGAACAATACGCCAGCCCAAAACCCCGCAAACGCCGGAAAGAACGACCACCTTCCCATAGACGCCGATTGCTCAATAGCAGGAATGAGCAGGCTCCAAATCGAAGCCGCAACCATAACCCCAGCAGCAAAGCCCGCAAGGGAGCGCTGCACCAAATTCCTGAGCGGCCTTTTCATGAAGAACACGCAGGCAGCACCAAGCGTCGTGCCCACAAAAGGAATCAGAATTCCGAAAACTATTTCTATTTGACTCGCCTCATTTCGATTGTTGAGCGATTGCGTCTTCGGCAAGCGACGCATCTTCTCCAAAAGAAGCAATCGTCCCATGGGACAGGAAAATGCGACCTTCGTGCATACCTCGATCTGTAAACGATGAACGACGGGCAATCGGGCAGAGCGATGTGCCTCCTCGTTGTTGTTAGTATTGGGTAACTTTATCACAATGACGAGTCTTTTGGTTTAGGGGAATTCGGCCACTTAGGCATTCGCTCCTGACACCCATCACAGCAAGGACCAGAACGCCCACGTTGCCGCATTGCTCGCCAAAGAAGACCTCCGCGTAATGCAATCAACGCAGTTCAGGGGACCGTGCCCGTTGATTATCTGAACCTTGTGGCATCCAATGTCCGAAGCGTTGACGATGACGTAACGTCGTATCACAGAATGAAGGGCAACGCAGAGCTGCTGCACCGGGGCAACCGCGAACGGCGAGTCGCTAGCGGCAAAGCTTAATGTGCAAATCCGCGACGAGCCCGAGGCTGCAACACGCGCAATATACCAAAGGGAAGCGGACGCGAAACATCAACGAATTCGAAGCCACATACGGCGCGAACGCGCAATGCGCGCAATGCTTTAAGGGCGGCAGGCTCAAAGCATGGGCGAATGCGCGCACCGTCAAGTTTGACACGAACCCGACGCCCGCAATGCACATGACGGCGGCTACCAGGTTGAAAACCGCAAGACGACGCCTCAAGGCAAAACGGCGCCGCAAAGCGTGGGGCGAGCCGCGGCGCAAACAGGTCATCAACGTGTAAAGCCGCAGCGCACAAGGCCAACAGCGCGCGAAACGAGGGGGATCATGAACGAGGAAAGTAACCAGGATCTTATAACGGTGGGCGAGTTGGCATCGCGCGTGGGCGTGACCGTGCGCACCATTCAATACTATGACCAGCGCGGATTGCTCCATCCCACGTGCAAAGGCGAGCAAAACCTGCGCCTGTACTCGCCGGCCGACGAGGAACGCCTCAACCGAATCATCACCTTGAAGTACCTGGGCTTTTCGCTCTCGCAAATTCAGGAAGGCGAGGGAAGCGACTCGCTGGCAGAATTGACGGACGCGCTCGCGCACCGCGAAGCCGAACTTGAGCGCGAAAGCGCAAAAATCCTACGAGACATGAACGTCGTGCAGGGGCTGCGCGCCCACCTTGCAAACCGCGACCAGGCGAACTGGAGCGAGCTCGCCGCCACCGTGGGCGTCGCGCAGGACCGCGAAGACATGCTCTGGTCGGCCATCACCGGCGAGGCGCTTGAGGAATACCCCATTCCCGAGCTTTCACGCGAAGAAGTAATCTGTTGGCACCAACTCATGGGCGACACCATCGAGGCCATGCACGACGGCGTTTTAGTCACCGACGACCGCGCGAAGGCGTTGGCTATTCGCTTCTCCAGCTTAGGCGGCATGCCCCATGCTCTTGCCGGATTGAAGCGCCTCGCGTGCCAGCGCAGCTCGGGGCCCAAGCAATACGGCCGCGACTTTTACGCCGGCATTCAACGCCGCACGCTCAGCTTCCTGCAAGACGCGCTCGATTGCTCCCACGCCAACGCCAATACGCAGGCATAACGACACGTTTACGTCAAACGCAGTATTGGCCACGACGCAGCGTCGCCACCTATCGTCATTCCCCGTCACAATTTCGATCAAAGGGGGAACAATGATCGTATCGTGGATGACCACGAACCGATGCAACCTGAAGTGCGCCCATTGCTACCAAGACGCAGACGAATGCGATAGCAGGGAGCTTTCAACCGAAGAAGCGCGCACGATGATTTCTCAAATCGCACGCGCTGGCTTCAAAATCATGATTTTCAGCGGCGGCGAGCCGCTTATGCGCGACGACATTTTCGAGCTGGTCGCGCACGCGGCGTCGTGCGGCCTGCGCCCGGTGTTCGGCAGCAACGGCACGCTTATCACGCCCGAAATCGCGCGCAAGCTCAAAGAGGCGGGCGCCTGCGCCATGGGCATTAGCATTGACAGCCTCGACGCCGAAAAGCACGACATCTTCCGCGGAGTGCCCGGCGCCCACGCGGCCACGCTTGCGGGCATCGAAGCATGCAAAAGCGTCGGCCTGCCGTTCCAGATCCACACCACCGTGGTCGACAGAAATCGCAACGAGATTTGCGACATCACGCGATTCGCGAAAGAGCTTGGCGCAATGAACCATTCGGTCTTCTTCCTGGTGCCCGTCGGCCGCGGCAAAGACATCTCCGATGAAAGCATCGACGTCGAGCAAAACGAGCAGCTGCTCGCCGACATCCTGCGCGCCGGCCGCGACGCAGGCATCGAAGTGAAGCCCACGTGCGCGCCGCAGTTCATGCGCATTGCAGAACAAATCGGCGTGCAAACACGTTACACGCGCGGCTGCCTGGCGGGCCTGACCTATTGCGTCGTGGGTAGCGAAGGCATTGTGCGCGCATGCGCATACATGACCGAAGACGCAGGCGACGTGCGCAAACAGCCCTTCGACGAAATCTGGCGCGAAAGCCCCGTATTCCAGAAACTGCGCACGCAAGCGTACAAGGGCGCATGCGGAACCTGCGACTACAAGGGCGTATGCGGCGGCTGTCGCGCCCGCGCCGCGTACTACCACGACGGCGACATATTGGGCCAAGACAACTACTGCGCCTGGAGCCGAAAGAACGCGCAGCAAGCCGCGGCCAGCGAACGCCAATAGCGCCACTGAACATAACGAAAAGGAGCATACGATGAAGAAAATCGCGCAAGGCACGATTGCGATTTCTTGCGCGCTCGCCATGGGCATGGGCGCGTTTTCCCTGGCAGGCTGCTCGTCGCAGACTGATTCGAGCGCGTCTGACAACGCGCAAGCGACCGCTTCCGCCTCGCAGGAATCTTACACGTTCACCGACGATCTGGGCCGCGAGGTAACCGTCGCTTCGCACAACCGCGTGGTTGCCGGCATGGGCAGCTTCGCGAACATCTGGGAACTGGCCGGCGGCACGCTGGTAGGCGCTTCCGACGACGCGTTTTCCGATTACGGCATCACTTCCGACGCACAGAAAATCGGCGATTTCTCTTCGCTTAACGCCGAATCGATCATCGCGCTGAACCCCGACTTCGTGATTCTCACGGGATCGAGCTCGGGTCGCGGCGGCGGCGTTGCGCAAACCGAGCTCGTCGACACGCTCACTGCGGCGAACATCCCCGTTGCCTACTTCAAAGTGTCCACGTTCGACGACTACCTGCGCATGCTGCGCACGTGCTGCGACATCACGGGCAACGAGCAGGCATTTGCGGAAAACGGCCAGGCGCCGGCAGATAAAATTGAAGAGATTCGCGCGAAGGCCGAAGGCAAGCAAGCCGGCAGCGCGGTAGTGCTCACCACGTACTCGGGCGGCACGCGCGTGCAGTCGTCCTCCACGCAAACGGGCGTCATGCTTTCCGAGCTGGGTGCGGAAAATATCGCCGACTCCAACAAGGGCCTGCTTTCCGACTACAGCCTTGAAGCCCTGATCGAGGCCAACCCGACGACAATCTTCCTGCTTCCGATGGGCGACACCGACGAGGCGGCGCAGCAGGCACTCGAAGACCAAACGACGGCCAACCCCGCATGGGCGCAGCTTGATGCCGTGAAGAACAACCGCGTGATCACGCTCGACCCGAAGCTGTTCCAGTACAAGCCCAACAACAATTGGGACCAGGCGTATCAGTTCCTCTACGACGCGCTGTATAGCGAATAGGCCGACCGGTGCGCAATAACCAAACAACCAACGCGGCGGCCCCGAAGCACGAGGGCCGCCGTTTTCGGGCGATGTTCCTGCTGTCACTGGTGACGTTGGCCGCCGTGATGTTCGCTAGCCTGTCGTTGGGCTCTTCCACCATCGGCGCGACCGACGTGGCGGCATTCGTGGCGGGCAACGCATCCGACATGGCAAACAACGTGCTGGCAAACGTGCGCGTGCCGCGCGTGCTGGGCGGCGTGCTGGCCGGTGCCGCGCTGGCCGAAGCGGGCGCGCTCATTCAGGCGACACTCAACAACCCCCTGGCCAGCCCAAACATCATCGGCGTGAATGCCGGGTCGGGCCTGTTCGTGCTGTTGTTCGCCTGCGTCGCTCCTCATGCACTGGGCGTGTCGGCGGCAGCGGCGTTTTTAGGCGCGCTCGCCTCGGCGCTGCTCGTGTTCTTCGTGTCGGCGTACGCAGGCGCCTCGCGCTTGACTATCGTGCTCGCAGGCATGGCGCTCACGGCGATTTTCACGGCAGGCATGAACACCGTTCTTATTTTCAACCCCGATGCGTACGTGAATTCGTCGGGCTTTTTGGTGGGAAGCCTCTCGGGCGTCATGGTGTCAGAACTTGCCATACCTGGAATCATGATCTGCGCAGGGCTGATTCTAGCCATGGGGCAGGGAACGCGCCTGAACATTCTTTCACTCGGCGATGAGGGGGCGCACGCGCTGGGCCTGAACGTGAATTGCACGCGACTCGCGTTGCTTTCGCTCGCAGCGTTGCTGGCAGGCGCGGCGGTGTGCTTCTCGGGGCTCATCGGCTTCGTGGGCCTCATCGTTCCGCACGTGGTGCGCTATGTCGCAGGACACGACAACCGACGCGTGCTGGTGCTCTCGCCAATCGTGGGGGCCATTCTGGTATGCGCGTGCGACACCATCGCGCGCACGCTGTTCGCGCCGTTCGAGATTCCCGTGGGCATTTGCATGGCGCTCGTTGGAGGCCCGTTCTTCATTTATTTGATTCTTCGTTCGCGGAAAGGAGAGGTCGATGGGCGAGCTTGATTTCGAGAACGTCGTATTTGGATACGGCGGAAATGCCCTGTTCAACGACTTTTCCGCATCTTTCGCGAAAGGGCAGATCAGCTGCATCGTTGGACCGAACGGGTGCGGAAAATCAACGCTCGCGAAACTCGCCATGGGGCTTATAAAGCCCGCTTCGGGACGCGTGCTTATTCAAGGGCGCGACGTCGCGTCGTTGAATCCGCGCGAGAGGGCGCGGCGATTGGGCGTGCTCGTGCAGCAGCAAGAAGCGCCCATGATGACGGTGCGCGAGCTAGCGGCGTGCGGAAGATTTCCGCATCACGGGCCGCTATCTCGGCTTGACGAGACCGATGCGCAATGCATTGACGAGACGCTTTCTCTTGCGGGCGTCTACGATTTACGCGACCGACCGTTGCGAAGCCTATCGGGCGGGCAGCGGCAACGGGCGCGCATGGCGATGGTGCTGGCGCAGGACACACCCGTCGTGTTGCTCGACGAGCCCACATCGTTCATGGATGCGGCGGCGTGTTTCGACATGATGCGCCTCGTTCGCCGGGTGCGCGAGCGTGGCAAAACGGTTATCGCGGTAATCCATGATTTGAACTTGGCGCTTTCGGTGGCCGATGCCGTATTCGTGATGGAACGCGGGCGTTTGGCAGCGCAAGGCGCGCCCGGCGAAGCGACCGTGCAGAGTGCAATCGAGCAATCATTCGGCGTGCGCCTCGAGCACGTCGAAACGCCGAGCGGCGTTGCATGGGTACCGTTCGAGCGAGAAGATGTCTAGCAACGCTTCGCTCGGCGAAAATTCATGCGCGCCGCGTGCTGCGCTATTCCGTCGTTAATTTCGCCTTAGCAGGCGGGCAGAATCTCAATCCACTGACCCTCGGGGTCGGCGATGAAATAAAGGCCCATGCGAGGGTTCTCGCGAATAATGCAACCCATCTTTTCATGAAGCTCGTGGGCGGCGTCAAAGTCGTCCACGACGAAAGCGAATGGGTGTCTTTGCCACCATTCTCGTAGGGCTCAACGCGCCCACGGTCCCAGGTGAGCTCGATTTCGAAGGGCACGCCGTCGTTGCCCATGAACGTATTGGTCCACGAGCCATCTTCGGGGCCCATTTCGCGCAGCAGCAAGTCGCCGCGAAGACCACTGAACCTTAAACGCTCACGCCCCGCGAAGCCGCCCACTGCCGCGCAGTGGCACGTGCTAGCGAGCCTTTCAAGGAAAGCAATCGTTTGCAAAAGCGGGCGAACACCCGCATAATTAGGATGCTATTCCGCATCGAACCCGTATCACTTAAGGGAAAAACGCATGGCCTTGCAAAAGAAGAACGTGAAATGCGCCCGAGAGGTTGCCATACTTGCTCCCTATGCCGCGAAATGCTGCGTAAGGGACGACATCTCCAACATGCCTTCTTTTACTGCCTGCATCGAATATGCGCTCGAGCGCGTCGAATCGCACGAAGAACAATACGGCAAAATCAACTTTTACGCGCTTATGGGCATGCCGCTCGCCGTATTCGACGTTCCCGCTTCTTTCGACGGGACCACACGCTACGAAGCCTCCTTGTTTGGATCCGAAGCGTTCTTCTTGAAGCTCGAAACTTTTCGCGCCGCGCTCGCAAAGCTCGATTTCCCAGGCGTGCGCATGGTGTATAACAATTTCGCATTGCGAGCCGTGCTGCGCGCACTGTATGCCATCGAACATCGTGAACGCGACTGCTTCAACGGCGTCTTCAACCGCCTGTCATAACTAAAAAGAAAGGCCTATGGGCAAAAGCCCTTGTTCTCTTTTTCTTATTGACAGGGCGGGTGTACTCCCGTATTATATATGGCAGGAGTAAACCCGCGTATCTTATTGGGAAAAGAAATCGTCCCATCGCAAACGGCCACAACTCAGGAAGAGCCCGCCTATGATTTACGCAATGAGCGACATCCATGGCTGCATCGACGCCTTCGAAAAATCGCTTTCCTTCGTCGACCTATCAGATGGGCATTCAATGCTCATCCTATGCGGCGATTACTGCGACCGGGGTCCGGCGAGCCTTGAGGTCTATCAAAAGATCATGGGGCTCCAGCACGACTATCCCAACCAGGTGATAGCCTTGAGAGGCAACCATGAGGAAATGCTGCTGGAATACTGTGCCATGGTCGGCGACCCGGCGTTTACCCAAGGATGGATTCTTGCCGATTCCAACCTCGCCACTGCAAAAAGCTTTCTTGAGAAAGATGAGTTCAGTCAGGTAAAACGCCTGCTCGTGCGCAGAAGGTTCGAAGAAGCCTACCGATTCGTCGTCGATTGCATGAAGGCGAACCACGCCGATGTTCTCGCCTGGATACGAAAGCTTCCGTATTATCACGAAACGCCACACAAGCAAGTCTTCGTGCATGCTGGCATCGACGAAGACGCAGGCGATTTATGGCGTATAGGCACATTCGAGGAAGCCTTCACAACCATGCAGCCGGAATTCGTGGGGCAGAAATTCGAACTCGATGTCATAAGCGGACACATCGCCACCGAAACGGTTTCAGGTATCGCAGACTACGAAGGCGTGTGGCACGACGGCGCATCGCATTTCTATATTGACGGCGCCGTCATGAAAACAGGGCAGATTCCCGTGCTTGCCTACGACGAAAGCACGGGGAAGTACTGGGAGCAGTGGCCGCACAAGAGAAGCCTTTAGCGACGTGGACAGCCTGCGCGCGGATCACCGCGTTTAAACAGAAAGCGAAACCATAAACGCATTAACAGATGGAGGGTCGATGCATTCTCTCGAGTTCAATTACCTGCACGATTTGGCCACGGCAAACTACGATCTCGACAATCGTCCCGACCCCGATTCCGAATCAATAATTCTCAAAGAAGATTTGTTAGAGGCTTTTTGGGGAACCCAGACGAATGAAGCGCGAGTTTCCGCCGAGAAGAATTATGGGTGCGGCTCCTTCCGGGACATCGAGGTGCCATCGGGCGGCCAAACGATTCTGCTCTCCGTGGACTACCTTGGCCCAAGCGTGTACTGGCTTAAAGATTACTATTCAGAACACGGGGTTGACGCCCCGGAGGCAGACTCCCGCATTCGCGCGTTCCTTAAAGAAAGTCGAAAGCTTGGAGGCCATATCCTGTTCCCACGAGGAAGCAACGGCGGGCCGCACGAGACGTTAAATCAAGCCCGCAGCGGGGAGAGGGGCGTTTACGACAGAATCGATGCAACATTGCTGTGCCTGAAAGTATTCTTCGGCTGTTCTGAGGCCTCATCGACCAATTCCCAACGCGATGCATCGGCGTTTATGAAGGAGGTGTCGAAACTCTTTCCCAGCGAAGAACAGTTCAAAAAAGTGAAGGCGAATTTGATGCGCATCTTCGATTCTCTTCAATACTATGCTGAAGATTTCGCATACTTCAGTGACTTCCGAGGCTTCTGCGAAAGGCAAAAACTTACCGGTTCATTCGTAACGAAAGAGGGGGAAGTTGAAATGTTCGCGCCTCTGTGCCCCCTAAAGCCAGAAAACTACGAAGCCTATGCCGAAAACGTCAACGGGGCGATTAAAAAGAGGAATACGATGATGCATTCTGCTTAAGCGTCTCTTCGGGTCGACATTGCGCAGTAAGCTGGGACTCTCGAAAAGGGGCGCGCATTAAGGTTTTCGCGAGACAGATTGTTTTCCGCGAAACTCAGGGCGTTTTCATAGAACGCGACCAAGAAGCTATCGTCGGGCATTACACACGCTGGGGCACGATTCCAAGCATGCCATTCAGTTGAATAGCTTCCGGTCAAGCTGTTTTTTGAACGACTGCATAAAGCTTCGACGATTTCCAAAGAAACGCTCGTGAGTCTTCGTCTGCCTACCGGCGTCGTAATCATCCGAGACGCGAATAACAGTGCAAATATAATCGGCCACTTGGAGAAACCTGCGTGCGCTAGGATCGGCGTCTCGATAGTCAGCTACATTTTTAGCGAGAGCAAAGTCAAGGGCATCGCGCAACGCTATACTAACTGTCCCTTGTCCATTATCGTAGTAAACGGCAATTACATCGAACAACTGAAATAAGGCAAGCGATCAAAAACGAACAGGGCGAGATCACGCCTAATCCGCGCCTCGAGTTCCTCTCTATTGCGGGCATCGGAAACGCCATACCGCAAAACAAAGAAAGAAAATGGGAGCTCACGAACGAACCGAGCGAATTGAGCAAGCAATCGCTTCCTATCCCCAGGCGACACCGCCGCATAATCTTGGTTGCCATGCAGCAAATCTTTTCCGTGGAAAGGTATATTGGGAAGCCCCGCAATAGAAAGCCGACATTCATAGCGGTCGATTGGATCAGCGATATTGGCAGAATGGTCGTGGAGAACGACAGCAACAATATAGCGCCCCTCCGAGAAATCCTGGCTACCTGATTCGTCGATATGGAGATTCAAACGGTTTACCATATAACGCTCCCCAAGCGAATCAATAGAAAAGGCGAGGTACGTACCTCGCCAATCTGACGCCTGCAAGGCTCACGCCTATTCGGCAAGTTAAGTATCGCATTTTGCAGTCCAGGAATTCAACCGCCTTATGAAAAAACTTGAAATGCTTCGGCCCGAAAGGAAGGCCGATAGCACAACCATCGACGTCGCAACATTTGGTCAAAGCTCGACTCGCGGCCAGCCTATTCATCAGGCGCCTCTATATACCCCAACAAACAATGGCGCACCGGAATGCGAGAAGATGGCGAACGCGAACGGACGGTCGAAGACAACCCTCACAAGTTCTGGCATAGGTTCGGGCGCGCAACCCGCTGGCACAGCAAAGATGGTATATGCCGCGCCTTCCGCCCCGTTGGGGTCGAGCTTGAGCACGGCGTTCTGAACGGCTCTGCTCACCATAGCATCCGCTTCGGTTATGTTCCCGAAATCGGCTCCTGGAGAAAATGTTTTCTCGATTCCCAGAGCACGAAGCATGCCCCAAGGTCACGATCGTCGGAATGCCGTTGCTACGCCGGGCGCCCGAACCACAGCAGCAAAAAAAGCTATTGGGCAAATACCGAGTAAGGCATCTATGCCCACCTCGCCACAGCCACCGCGCCGAAAGCCCGAGTGTCTGAAGCGATTGCTCGAAAAAGAGGACCTAACAGCAGAGGTCTTACTTTGGGATAGGACCGAACCTTGCGCAACGTTTATTTTCACGTGCAAATCAGTCCGAAACGCTGGCATCTTCAGAAAGCGGAAGTCCATACATTGCCGAAAAACCTCGAACGATGATTTCGAGGTCGCGATTAAACGTACGCTCGTTGAACATCTTCGAAAATTCCTCGAGATCATCTGGCAATTCGTCATACGAAGAGAGAGCTTCATTCGCGTACCCTTCGGCAATCTGAAAGCCCGTCAGGAAAGAATGCAGAACGCTCAAAAAATCATAGGGCATGGTCTTCGGTAGATTCTGACCCTCGTGTGTCGCGAAAACCGATTGGGTGTACTCCTTTACGGGAGACTCAAATGGAGGAACCTGCAAGAAAAGCCAATAGGCTTTCGGATGCGCAAGCGCCATGTTGCGAACATGGTGGGCAACACGCTTCAAGCTTTCATCCCACGTCTCATTGGGATGAAACGACGGCGCATTTTCCGAAAGCATGACCACCAGAGCCGCCTTAAGCAGGTTCTCCTTCGAGCCAAAGCGATTGCAGATAGTCATTGTCGCCATTCCGGTCACCTGGCTAATTTTCCTGAAAGAAACAGCCTCGAGGCCATATTCGTCAATAAACGCAAGCGTTGCTTTGGCAATTTCCTGGTTATCCATAGCTCCCAATCGGTCCGACCCTTTCAGTACTTCCCCTATATTGCCGCACTTTTTCGACAACGCAAGCCCCAATCACCCTCGATAAAAAAGAGAGCGAATCAACGTTGACAGCCAAAATGGTACGGTGTACCATTCACACCATAAGGGATGGTACACCGTACCATTTTGGCGAATTCCTATCATTCGCCAACCGAGTGGGGAAACTCGGGCCAAACGTCAAAAAGGAGGGAACCATGAATCTCACACGCAGGAATTTTCTTGAAGGAAGTGCTCTAGCTGGCATCACGGCTGCAGTTGGTCTGGCCGGATGCTCCTCCGGCAGCCAAAAAGAAGCCCCGAGCGAAAAACAAGCCGAAAGCAGCCCTTCAACACACAACCCAGTCAAAACCGAGGATTTTGATATCGTAGTTGTGGGTTCGGGAACGGCCGGTACCTGCGCTGCCCTTCGCGCTTCGGAGAAAGGCGCTTCCGTCCTTTGCCTCGAAAAAAACTCTGGACTCATGGGCACATCTGCATTCGCAGAAGGTTTCGCGGGCGTCAATTCAAAATTCCAAGCTGACCAGGGAATTCAGATTGATCCAGTATCGGTCATTTCCGACACTATGAATTATCACCACTGTGCCTGTCTCGCGCCCGTCGTGCGCGAGATGGTCTTCAACTCCGGCGAAACCATGAACTGGTTCGAGGAGAACGGGGTCACATTTGCGGCGGTCGCAGCCCTGGGCAACTCGTACCCAACCTGGCATTTGCCAGCCGATGGAAAAGGCATGGCAACCCACGTCTCAACAGTGCTCGGCATCCTCCAACCCGCCGCAGAGGCAATGGGGGTCGAATTCCGTACCGAAGAGCCGATGACTGGCCTTGTTGTCGAAAACGGAACAGTAAAAGGCGTATATGCCCAAGGAAAAGAGGGCGAAATCCAAATCAACGCGAAAGCGGTCATCCTTGCAACAGGTGGCTGGGCGAATAATCCCGAGATGTTCGAGAAACTTACCGCAAAGTCGTATGACAGTGTTCGCGTATGGGGTCTCGAAGGACGCGACGGCGACGGCATAAACTTCGCGGTAAATGAAGCAGGCGCAGCAACGCATCACCCCGAAGCCGTGATGTGGCATACCGGAGCGCTCGACGGCACCGATGCATTCTCCGATATTCCGAACTTCACCCTGCTTATGCAGCCAACGCTCCATGTGAACGAAAACGCACAGCGCTATTTCAACGAAGCATTCACTTCCGATTTCACGTGCTGCGGCAACGCCCTTTCATCTCAAGGCTCCAACTACGTGATTATCGACGACGCATATATCGATCACATTGAAACCGTCGGACCTTGGATGCCCATGCCAAACCTCGGCGCCTTTGCAGGCCAGCCATTCGAATGCCGAGATGGCATAGAGAGCGCAAAGGGACTCGTGAAAGCCAACACTATTGAAGAACTCGCCGAGAAGCTCGGACTGGACAAAGAGGCGCTCGCAAAAACCGTCGATAATTACAATAAGTATTGCGAAAACGGCGTGGACGAAGAGTACGGCAAAAGCGCTGACATGTTGCTGCCGGTTTCAAAGGCTCCGTTCTATGGCGGCAAGGTCACGCCAACGCTGTTCACAACAGTTGGCGGCTTGAAAGTGAACTCGCAAATGCAAGTTGTGAATGAGGCAGGAGAGGCAATCGGCGGCCTTTATGCAGCAGGCGGAGACGCGAACGGCATGTACGGCGCAAACTACGACGTCGACGTCATGTCGGGCGGCCAGCAAGGCTGGTGCGCAACTTCAGGACGCCTTGCAGCAGAGCATGCGGTTGAAACGTTGAAATAGTCGTTAGCAGCTTGGCTTTTCATATATTGCTATCGATACGGCGGCCATCTGGGTCGCCGTATCTTGTTGCGGGCTCATGAGCCTGTGGCCGCGCTGCGCGCGCCCACA